>Ga0233414_10000421_pt1 | contig 18067 bp, 15 predicted proteins | sample Na_anoxic_10_MG_FD_189020 | JGI IMG/M metagenome (GOLD analysis project Ga0233414, IMG submission 189020) | Seawater microbial communities from Saanich Inlet, British Columbia, Canada - Na_anoxic_10_MG | ecosystem: Environmental > Aquatic > Marine > Inlet | place: Canada: British Columbia... | reverse complement strand
GTTGTCCCAGCCCTCTTTCTGGTCTCCACGCGGCGGGTAATAGTTGATGCGCACCTGGTGGAACATGTCCCCGTAGAGCTCGGGGTGCAGCTCCGGCTGCAGAATGGTCTCGAGAACACCGAGCTTACTCACTTCCTTCGACTTGAAGCTCTCCGGGTCGTCGAGGACTTCGCCGTCGCGGTTGCCCAGGATGTTGGTGGAAAACCAGCCCTGAATGCCGAGCGCTCGCGACTGAAGGCCAGGCGCAAGAATGGTCTTCATGAGGGTCTGTCCCGTCTTGAAGTCCTTGCCAGAGACCGGTGTGTGCATTTCGCGAGCAAGCTCCAACATGGCGGGAACGTCGCCAGCAGTGAGATGTGGCGCCCCATTCGCATAGCTCACCTCCTCGCGCAGGCAGGCGTATGCGTAGACCTGGGATGGGCTGATCGCCGGATCGGAACGACGCAAGCCCTCCTCGAACTGACTCAAGGACTCGTGAACTTCCGTCGGCTCTCGGTACACTTCAGTCGAGCCGCACCAGACGGCAACGCAGCGATCGATGCCGTTTTCTTTCTTGAACCGCCTGATGTCCTCGCGGACCGCCTCGGCGAGCTCCATCTTGTCTTGGCTGGGCTTGACGTTCTCGCCACGGAGGCGCTTGACGAACTCGGGGAAAAACACCGATTCCATCGGCTTGATCGCCGAAAGCTCATCCTTGACGGCATTCAGGTGCTCGGTCGAAAGAACGTCGGCAGTGACCGCCGCCTCATACGCATTGTCGGGGAAGAGGTCCCATCCTCCGAAGACCAAGTCGTTCATGTCAGCCAGCGGCACGAAGTCGCGAATCAAAGGCGAGCGTTGGTCGGTTCGTTTTCCGAGGCGGAGCGTGCCCATCTGCGTCAACGAGCCAATGGGCCGGCCTAGCCCCTTCCGCACCAAAAGAGAGCCTGCCATGAAAGTCGTGCCTACCGCGCCCATTCCAGGCAAGAGCACACCGAGTTTGCCTGTGGCGGGTCTGGGTTTTGGCCGCGTCATTTCTATCTTCCGTCACTGGCTCCATAGCACGATCGTGACAAATGGGGCCCTCCTTCTCTTGTTGGGCTCATCGTTTCACGGCCTGCTTGTTCTGCGCTCCATCCAAGTCCTCACCAAACTCGGCAATCAGACGCTCTGACTCGGCATGGGTCTCTGGGGTGTCGACGTCGATCCAGATTGCGTCGCCGATATCGGCTGCCCTCATTCGACCCTCCGCGGCCAGAGCAGCGACCCCCTGTGAGAGCGAGCAGCCCTCGGGACCGTTGACGGCATCCAGCGCCTCGATGAGGGCAGGCGTGATCAAGAAAAGCCCCGTGTCCAGCGCATTGTAGTCGCCGAGCTCTTTGCCGATTCGCTCGATGTGATCGTCCTGCACTTGGACTTTCGTCGCGTCCTCCAAGTCGAAGCAGGCGTCGATCCGATAATCGACACCGAGTACGGACTCTCGCTCCGCTACCGGATACGAAGTCACCGACTCCAGCAGCCTCGGCGACCACAAATGATCGCTCATCAAGAGCAACGTCGGACCCCTGACGAAGTCGCGCGCCTTCAACACCGAGGTGCCGTTGGGCTTTTCGTACTCGTCGTTGAGGAAGAACGAAAGCTTCGCCCGGTGCTCGTAGCCCGAGAGGCCGCTCTTCAAGTCTTCACCGAGGTACCCGACCACAATGCCGATCTCACGGACTCCCCCTTTCTCGAGGGCCCTGATGATCCGAACGATGAGAGGCACGCCCGCGACCTCGCGCAGCGGCTTGGGCACGGGGCGACCATCGGCGAGACGGATGCCGAGCCCGGCGGCAAGGATGACCGCACGATCTCGTGCGGGTAGTGTAGTCATAAGTACGAATGGCCCATTAGGCGGTTAGACACGACTAGACAAGACGGTGTCAACCTTCACACTGTGAACCCCGTTCACGTTGGTGTTGCAAATTTGTCACGCAGTGAGGGGCTTCCCAGTGCCGCTCAACTTGAGCCCGCCCGACCCCTCGAGCTCTTCGATGGTTCTGCAGGTCGCATGGCGTTGCCAGATGATCGCGACCAAGAAGATACCGTTCATCAGGAAGACCCGGATGAAAAGGTAGACGTCCAGACGGTTGAGCATGGCGCATATCGCCATCAGGTAGGTGTGCGGGGCCAGTGACACAAGCGCCCAAAGCCGCATGGGCCAAACGTTGTTTTTCCTGTAGATTTCTGATGTTCGGTGGTCGCTCTGGAGCAACTGGCTCAGGCGCCAAGCGTCGGGATTGAGCCAACTGACGAAGGCCTTCTGCCGCATCAGGTGGGGCACGAGGATGTACTTCATCGCCATCTGAATGATGGGCCCCTGGCTGCGGGCTGCTTCGACGGTCTCGGCAATCTTATCGGCATCGCGGCCTTCGCCACCCTGGCCCGGCCGGGTCCCGCGCAGATACGACTCCTTGTAGAAATCATAGACGGCCAGGTGCACTACCGTGAGGCCCAAAGCGGGCACCATCAGGATGAGATGGTAAGGATTATGGTAGGTTACCCAGATGTGGTAGAAGGCTGGGAAGACGGTGAAGACCGCGACGAGGGTATCGGCCGACCCGTCCAGCGCGCGCCCGAACTCCGATTGTAGGTTCTTGGCGCGGGCCAGAATACCATCGGCGCCGTCCAAAATCGCAGCGGCCCACAGGCAAACGCCTCCGACGAACATGGCGGTGGGCGTACCCCAAATGAACGCGCAACCCGCGACAAAACCAACCACGACGGTCGAAAGCGTGATCATGTTCGGGGTGATGCGCGTCCTGAAGATCGACCGTACGAACAAATAAGCGAGGGTTCGGTGCACGTACCGGTTCACCGGATCCTCGACGTCGTTCGATTTCACGATGCTGCGAAGCGGCGGTAAAGGGGCCATCTGGGGGCGCATACGTGCGAGAGTTGCAATAATTACGCCATTTTCGCAAGATTGATCACAAACCGAGACAAGAGGAGCCCAGCGGCATACGCACGTGTCCTGCAAGAACTACACAGCTTTCGCAAATTTCTCCCTAATTTAGTATGAAAGGGTTAGCCGCTGGAGATCGGGAGGCTAATCGCGTCGGATGTACACACGCACGCCAGGGTAGTCGCGCCCGACCTCGTATTCTTTCCCGACGAGCTCCCGAAGATAGGGATAGCCAGCCAGGGCATATTTGCCCACACCCCGGCCGCTGAACTCGTCGACGATGACCTTCGGCCGGGCCCGTCCGAGCTCCTGCTCTAGCTGTTCCCAGGCTCCCGGGTGGATCCGCGGGGTAGGATCGAAGGTCAGGTCCTCGTTCAAGGGACTGCCGAAGGCGTAGCCAGTCAGGGGGAACGTCGATGAGTATCGCGAGGCGGTCCCACGGTGCGCATCTAGATAGAAGTCGGGGGATGGTCCCCAGACGAAGATATCCTCGTCCGGTTCCGTGACGCTTCGCACGTAGGCAGGGCCGTCGCCGCCGTCGAATCGAACTTGGAACGCGATCGCATGCGCGAGCGTGAAGCCGAAGAACAAGATACTCAGCGTCCACGTCAGGGCCCTCGGCCGGAGAAGCGGGAAGCGATATTTCAGACGGCCCTCCCCTATGGCCACGAGCACCGGTGCCCCAAGTAGGCAGAGCGCGGGAAGGAGCTGGGTAAAGTGATGAGGAGCGAAGCGACCACTGGCCGCTGTGCCGACCCAGGAGAATGCAAGCAGCAGAACGAGCGCCTGAAACTCAGCGGCATGCCCCTTCCACAGACTCGCCCGTGCTTGTGATCCCATCGAAGCTCCTGCGCAGGCCAACAGGGGTGCCATCGGAAGGACGAAGGAGACCGTGCAATAGAGCAACAGGTTTCGCCAGTAGAACAGGTCGGCGGGGCCGTGCACGAAGTCAGTTCGGGTGGTCCAAAACAAAGCATCGTCGAGAATCCCGATGGACGAGAGCCACCCCATGAAGAGCCCGAGCGTCGCTGCGAAGCCGACGGTGAGCAAGGCGCCGTGCAATAAAGAGTGGCCAACATCGAGGCCGCGCGCGGAGCGGTAGCTAGGTAGCAACAGATACAAGCCCATCGGGACGGCCGCGATGGCGGCGGGCTGTTTGTAGAGAAACGCCACTGCCAACAGAGCACCCGCTACCACGAGCTCCGGGCGGGCCTTTCGTTTACCTGGGCCGAACAGCACCGCCAACGCAATGATGATTGGAAGGTTCATCAGAACCTCGCCGTTCAAGGCTTGGCTGCGGTAGTCCCCGGCGGGCTGGAAGACACTGTAGAAGAACGCTGCGGCGATACCGACGCGCCAATCAAACAACCTACGGGCCACCACGTAGAGCCCCCCCATGGTCACGCAGACCCACAGCAGACAAATCACATGGAGGCCGATGAAATTGTACTTGCCGACGAGCCAGAAAAACGCCGCGTAACTATAGAACAGCAGCGGTGGTTTGCGGTCGACGGCCGAGACGTAGAGCTGACCGCCGTCGAGCATTTCGATGCCGATCGTCGAGTAGAAACTCTCATCGATGACTTGGCGATCATCGAGCACGTAGGGCAAGCGTATGATGATGGTGAGCAGAAGGAGAACGAGCCAGGCATTGCGGGGCCGCTCTGCCGTCCAGCGCCAAACGTTCATCCAACCGTCCGCAAGTCGGCCGGACATGTCAGCCGAGCTTGCCGGTGAGCGCATTCCAACGGAGCAGCAACACCCTGAGGACAGCCTCGACGAAGATGTTGCCCGACATCTTGCTCTGCCCGGCCCTGCGGTCGACGAACACGATAGGCACCTCGGCGACACTGAAGCCTCGGAGGACAGCGCGATACGTGAGCTCGATTTGGAACGAGTAGCCTTCGGAGCCTACGTCATCAAGACCGATCGCCTCGAGCACATCACGACGGAACGCTTTGTATCCGCTGGTGAGATCTTGAACGTCGAGACCGAGGATCGTGCGACTGTAGAGGCTGCCGCCTTTCGACAGAAAGTGACGAAATGGGCCCCATCCTTCGACGTCACCGCCCGGGATGTTCCGCGAACCGATCACCAAGCCTGCGCCGCCATCGAGTGCCTCCAAGAAGCTCGGAAGGTACTTCGGGTCGTGAGACAAATCAGCGTCCATCTCGAAGATGTACTCGTACTCACGGGCTAGCCCCCAAGCAAAGCCGGCCAGGTATGCCGTCCCCAAGCCGAGCTTCCCCGTCCGATGCATCACGTGAACGCGACCATCCCGAGAGGCCATATCGTCGGCCAAGTCCCCCGTTCCGTCTGGAGAGGCATCGTCGACTACCAAGATGTGAGCGTCCGGCAAAACGCCGAAAACGCCATCGACTAGCGCTTCCAGATTGTCGCGCTCGTTGTACGTCGGAGTAACGATTAGAGTCCGCTCCATGACGAGCGGGCCTGTAACACACGCTCAGCGACAAATCGACCTCGGCTTGCGTGCCACAGGCTTGACCGGGAGTTGCGGTTCTTTCATGACGGGGCCGTGACAACGGCGAAGCAAGCTGCGATTTTCAATACGAATTTCCTGCCGTACTCCCAGACTTTCGTTTACGAGCAGCTCGTCAATCACGTGCGATACCAGGCCGAGGTGTTCTGCTGGCGGACCGAGAACCGCGATTGGTTCCCGTATGAAAAGGTCCACCGTGCCAATGCCGCCTACGGAGCGACGCGGTTCAGCCCTGCATTTTATCGGCGTTTCCGGGAGCAGGGTTTCGACATCGTCCACGGCCATTTCGCCACCGGGGCAGTCTACGCATTACCTTACGTGCAGCGATTCAAGCTGCCCCTCGTCGTGACGTTTCATGGCTACGACGTTCCCTTGCTGTGGAACACGCGGCGGTTTCACCCCCATTTTTGGCCGTTCCTGCGGCATGGACGGCAGGTCCTGGAGACCATGACACTAGGCCTTTGTGCATCGAACGATCTCAAAGAACTGCTGCTGTCGTATGGCGTTCCGGAAGACAAGCTACGTATCCACCGTTTGGGGATCGACCTGCAACGGTTCCAGCAGAGGACCGGCCCCAGCGGAACCCCGCTTCGCGTGTGCGTGATCGGTCGCTTCCACGAGCAGAAGGGCATCGAATATGCGATTCGCGCGTTCGCCCCACACGCTTCGGACGACGTACGGCTCGACATCATCGGTGACGGTGAATTGGCGGACGACTTTCATGCGTTGGTCGAGCGATTGGGAATCGGGCAGTTCGTTTCGTTTCTGGGGGTGCTGCATCCGGACAAGGTCTCGGAGCATCTCCGAACTTGCGATGTCCTGCTGGCGCCTAGCGTGGTCACGCGTATCGGCGAACGCGAGTCCGGCCTCATCGTAGCGAAGGAAGCTGCCGCCTGCGGCCTGCCGGTGGTGGCGACCGTTCACGGCGGCCTCCCGGAGATCATCGACGAGGGGACCACCGGATTCCTAGTCCAAGAAAGAGATGTGAATGCCCTTTCGGATCGGCTGGGAACACTGCTCGCCGACGAGACGCTGCGCCAGCGCATGGGCACCGCCGCGCGCGCCAAGATGGAACGGGAATACGACGTCCGGAAACGCGTTTCGGAGCTCGAAGACCTATACGACGAAGCGATTCAGCGTTTTCACTGAGCGGCAACCTTGCGGCGATGACGGGCGGGGCCTCCGCCATCCACGAACTCCCGCAACCAAAGCTCGAGGACCATTAGATTCCACAGCGGGTACCCGTGATCAGCACGCCCGGCAACGTGATCCGCGTACAGTCGGTGAATGCGTTCCTGCTGAAAATGACCGCGCTCGCGGAGGCGACTCCCCAAGACCACGTCATCGAGTGCCGGACGAAGCGCACCGCGAAGCCATTCGTTGACCGGCAGCGTCAACCCCCGCTTCTTGCGGTTGAGGATCGCAGCGGGCACGTGGGGCGCGACGGCTTTCTTGTAGAGCACCCGTCCTTTGGGGCCGTGCTGCTTCAGGCTTGCCGGAAGACGCGCGGCGAACTCGACGAGACGATGATCGAGAAACGGAGCACGCACCTCTAGCGAATGCATCATCGATGCGATATCGACCTTGGCGTTGATCCCGTCGGAAAGATAGCCGTCGAAGTCGTACTGCATGTAGCGATCGATCGCCTCGACCGCATCGGACCCTGCGACGGACTTTCCAAACAAAGCGGGTGTGTCGCTACCTCGAATCGACGACCGGAAATCGTCGGTATAGAGGTCCCATCGCGCCGAAGGGGTAAAGTGGCACATCATTGAAATGTAGCGTTCGTCTTCAGGCCCAAAAACGCGTTTCGCGTACCCGGCGCCTCGTTGAACGCCCGGCGGAACCCAATCCGCGGACCCGAGCGAACTCGTCGCCGCGCCTAGAGCGATCCGGAGAGGCTTCGGCAATCGATCGAGTAGCCCTGCACCCCAGGCCCATGCGTACCGGCTGTAGCCACCGAAGGATTCGTCGCCTCCGTCGCCCGATAGCGCGACGGTGACGTGACGGCGGGCCATCTCGGAGAGGTAGTACATTGGAATCGACGACGGATCGGCAAAGGGCTCGCCATGATGCTCCACGAGCTTCGGAAGGACCTCGACGGTGTCGGGGCTCACGATGTATTCGTGGTGATCGCAGTTCAAGAACTCGGCCGACATCGCGGCATCGCCCAGTTCGTTGAAGGCTGCTTCCTCGAAGCCAATCGTGAAGGTCTTGACCGGATCGTCGGTCCACGCGTTCATTGCAGCGACAATCGCCGGCGAATCTTTGCCTCCCGAAAGAAAGGCCCCAAGCGGTACGTCGCTCACCATCCGAAGCTTCGTTGCTGCGGAGATCAGGTCCCAGGCCTCCTCGGCAAGCTCTCCGACAGAGGACGCATACTTGGGTTCAAACGATGGGCGCCAGTAGCGCTCGAGCGTGACTTCGCCGTCCCGAAGCGTGAGCGTGTGCGCCGAAGGAAGTTTAGAGATGCCGAGGAATGCGGTCTCGGGGGATGGCACGTAATGCAGGGTCAAATAGTGGTGAATCGCACTCGCATCGACTTCAGCCGATACGTCATCATCCTCGAGAAGCGCTGCGAGCTCCGAAGCAAACGAGAACCCGTCTCCACGATGTGAGTAGTAAAGGGGTTTCTGCCCGATGCGATCGCGCGCGCAGAAGAGTGTTCGTGTGCGTGGATCCCAGATCGCGAAGGCGAACATGCCGACCAGGTCGTGCACGCAGGCGGCACCGCGATCCTCATACAGGGCCAAGAGCACTTCGGTATCGGAGCTCGTGCGAAACGCCCTTCCCTTGCGCGCAAGGTCCTCTCGGAGGGCTTTGAAGTTGTAGATTTCGCCGTTGAAAGTCAGGACCGCGGCGGACGGACCGACCATGGGCTGGTTGGCGCTTGCGGATAGGTCGATGATCGACAAACGACGGTGGCCTAGGGCGACTGATCCGTCGATATGCACCCCACGAGCGTCAGGGCCCCGGTGTACGAGGCGATCGGTCATTGCATCGATAACCTCGGGTCTCACCGGTCGTGCAGGGTCGAAATAGAGCTTGCCAGCGATTCCGCACATGCGCGGGCGTTGTAGTGCCCCCCCGCGCCCTGTCAATTGTGCGCGAGGGAGATGGCGACCCTGCATCACGTCCCGTATGCTCCGCCGGCCCTCGGTTGAAGATGACGGGATTTCTCGAGAAGCTGGCCGACTTTCAAACTCGTCGGCCGTTTGTGATCCTGCTTCTGGCGGCGGCGGTCTCGGTCGTTTCGTTGTTCTTCGTCAGAGATCTAGGCCTAGACAGCCGCTTCATCGCGCTTCTCCCGGAGAACCGCCCGAGCGTCCAGGACTTAGACAAAGTGCGCGATCGGGTTCGGGGCCTCTCGGCATTGACTGTGGCCGTGCAGTCCCCTTCGCACGACATCGAAGGTATGCGCCACTACGTTCGCGATCTCGCGAAGACGCTGGAAGCACTGCCCGCCGACGAGATTGGCATCGTCGATTGGAACGTGGGCGCGTACGACGATTTCGTCCGGGAGCACAAACACCTCTACGCCTCACTCGATCTCTTGGAACGCCTGCAGGAGGCCCTGGATGAGCGCCACGATCGGGAACGCCTCAAGAACAATCCGTTTTGGATCGACTTCGAGGAAGACGACGAGCGCGAAACCGTCGAAGACATTCTGGACGAGCTCGAGGCCGAAAGTGATCGAGGAGAGGAGAAGTCGGAGAAGTTTCCCGACGGCTATTACCAACATGAGGACGGCGATGTCATTGCGCTCTTCGTTCGTTCCGAGATCGGAAGCGATGCCAATGCTGCCGGCCGGATAATTGAGCGCGTTCAGGCCGAGGTCGATGCCCTCGATCCGACTTCGTACGGCCCCGATCTCAAGGTAACCCTGTCCGGCGACGTCATCATCGCCGAAGAGGAGCAACAGGCAATCGCACGTGAACTGGTCCTGGCGACCACCATCACCGTGGCGACGGTGCTTCTGCTGATCGTCCTCTTTTTCGGGCGGCCTAGGTCGGTCTTTCTATTGGGCGCCGGCCTCGTGCCCGCGGTCCTGATGACCTTTGCCGTCGCCGACATCACGGTGGATTCCCTCAATGCCTCGACCGCTTTTTTGGGAAGCATCATCATCGGGAACGGTGTGAATCCGAACATCATCTGGCTTTCCCGGTATTTCGAGGAGCGGAGGCGTGGTTCGGAAGTGCGAGACTCAGTCTTGAAGGCGCATCGAAACACGTGGCTCGCTACGATGATCGCGTCTGGCGCGGCGGCACTGGCCTATGGCTCGCTGATGATCACCGACTTCCGGGGATTCCGAGATTTCGGAATCATCGGCGGGGTCGGCATGGTCCTTTGCTGGGTCTCGGCGATTACGGTGTTGCCGGCGGCGGTGGCCGCATATGAACGCTTTCGTCCGTTCCCAGTGGGCAAGGAGAGGAAGAGGCGAGGAGGGAACTACGCCGACGCGTTCGCCGCCGTGGCCAAGCGCGCCCCTCGGACAGTCGTGTCGGTGTCGGTGTTGCTCTCGCTTCTCTCGGTGACTCTCGTCACCTACGCCATCATCGAGGATCCGTTCGAGTACGACTTCCGCAATCTTCGATCGGTTCGAGAAGAAGGCAACTCTGAAGCGCGCCGTGTGCAGTGGCATGTGAACGACATTCTTGCGTCTCATGAGCAGGGGCGCGGGATTGCCATCCTGCTCAACAGCGTGGACGACGTTCCCGTGATCGAAGAGCAGCTAGACGCGATGCCCCCAACGGTCCACGCGGGGCACCATTCGCTGCTCGAGTTCTTGCCTCAGGATGCGTCGAAGAAAGTCCCGCTCTTGGCAGAGATCCGACGACTCTGCATCGATTTCCGGGAGCACGTCGAGGACGAGGAAACCCTTCGGAAAATCGATGACAACATTCCTCCGGAGACCGTCGAGGTTCCCACTCTCGCTGACCTTCCCGACGAGGTGGCACTCCGTTTTGCGGAGAAAGACGGCACTCGTGGACGAATCATGATGGTCCAGGAGTCCGACGATTTTTCGACCTGGGATGGACGCTACCTAGTTACGTGGGCCGATTCGCTGCGTACGCTTCGCATGTCTGATGGGACTCGCCCTCCCCTTGCCGGTACCGCTCCGGTTTTCGCCGACATGATCGGAGCGGTGTACGACGACATGCCTAGGGCAATCGGCGCGGCTTTTCTTGCGACGGTCGTGCTGGTTCTGATCTCGTTTCGTCGCCGGCGCGACAGCCTGCTTTCGATCATGGCGCTGCTCATGGGCATCGTCTGGATGGCCGGGACGATGGCAGCCCTCGGCATGAAGTTGAACTTTTTGAACTTCGTCGCCTTCCCGATCACCTTCGGCAACGGCGTCGACTATTCGATCAATGTGATGAGGCGGTACCGCCTCGAAGAGGACGCCGGCAACAAAGACGCCATCCTTTCTGCGGTGCGCCTTTCTGGGGGAGCCGTCGTCTTGTGCTCGCTGACCACCATCGTGGGCTACACCTCACTCTATGTGAGTGCGAATCAAGCCATGAACTCGTTTGGTCTCGCGATGGCGATCAGCGAGGTGACCTGCTTGCTGGCGGCCGTGCTGACCATGCCGGCGGTGATGATCCTGCTCAGTCGACGAGGCGTGCAGCCGTGACTTCGGTGCCGAGGCGTATTCTGTTTAGCTACGAGAACATCCTGCCGGCGAGTCAGGCGGACGCAGAGGTCGTCCTCAATACGGCGGGTGCGCTTGCTGGGCGCGGACACGACGCGACCATTTCGGTCCCTGCGCCGCCTGATCTTTCCCCGAACTTCGAGCGCGAGGTGTTGGACTACTATGAGATTGACACACCGCTGAAGATCACGCCCGGCCGAAGCTTCACAAAGAACATAGCGCTCCAACACGCTTACCACGCGATGCAGTTTCCCAAGCACCCTGACTTCGCGGCGGCGGATTTCATCTACGCACGGAACCCCATCGTCGTCATGCGGTCGCTTCAGTGCGGTCAGCGTGTTCTGATGGACCACTACCGACCGTGGGGCGATCAGTTCCCTCCGCTTCAACCCGTGTTTCGGCGCTTCATGACTCACCCTAGGTTCCTAGGTTTGGTCGTCCACTCCGCCTATTCCTATCAGTCCTACCGCAGGCTCGGGGTTCCCGAGGCAAAGCTTCGGGTCGTCCACAACGGTTTCGAACCGCGCAGAATGGAGCCAGTCCTTTCGAAACAAGAAGCACGTGCGCTGCTCGATCTTCCTCCCGAGGGTCGGATCGTCACCTATGCGGGCCGCGTCAACGACAAAAAAGGCCTCGACGTAATTCTCGACCTGGCAGACCGAATGCCCGAGGTGCTGTTCCTTCTCGTGGGGTCGACCGGACGCGGACCGATAGAGATCGAGGCAGAAACGAAGACCAATGTTCGAGTGGTTCCCTGGCAAACGTCGTCATCGATCGCACCGTATCTGTACGCATCGGATGTCCTGACGATCCCCCCGTCATCGGCTCCGCTCGAGGGGGTGGGCAACACCGTCCTGCCGCTCAAACTCTTCCTGTACCTGGCGGCCGGGCGCGCGATCTTCGCAGGCGCGAGTCCAGACACCGCAGAGATTCTCGAGCACGATCGCAATGCCTGGCTGGTTTCGACGAGCGACACCGCCGAAGCCGAGCGGCAGCTCCGAGTCCTTCTCGACGATCCGGACCGTCTCGAACGGCTCGGGCGAGCGTGTCGAGAGCAAGCAGAGGGGCTGACCTGGGACGCCCGAGCCGCCAAGATCGACGCATTCGTCGATGAATGCCTCGCAAGGGACCCTGCCGCGCTCGAGAATGAGCCCTGGTCGGCTTCGGCATGCGCGCGGGACTCCATGAAATGGCTCGTCTCAGGTATTTCGACCGGCAAGTGGATTCACCGATAATCGCAGGGAATGACCGAAGCCCAAGAGCAGCTGAAGCGGGGACTGATTTGGCTCGGGTCTGCGGCTGCCATCGGTCGACTCGCGGATGTCGCCTCCACGATCACGGTGCTTTTCTTTCTGACCAAGGAGGAGGTCGGAGTCGCGACCATCGCGTGGGCGATCGGAATGGTACTCGAGGCTGTGTGCCGACTGGGGCTCGGCGTCGCGATCCTTCAAGCAGATCAGGTTTCACGAAACCAACTCGACACCGCGTTTTGGGCCATGACACTCACCACCCTCGTACTCGGTATCGGGGCAGTGGGGCTCGGCCCGTTCGTGGGGCCGCTCGTGCAGGAGCCGCAACTCGCACTGTTCCTGATCCCGAGCGCAATCAAAATGCTTTTCTTGGTGTGGGCCGAGATCCCAATCCAGTTGCTGAATCGAAAACTCCAGTTCGCATCAATTGCTGGGGTTAGCACGGGCGCGACGGTGCTCTCCGCCATTGCCCGCGTCGCTCTGGCGGCGACGGGTTTCGGCGCCTGGTCGCTTCTCATCGCGCAGACGCTGTGGGCGTTCTTCCTGTGGGTGGGCGCAATGATCGCGCAGCCGTTCTTCCCTCGTCTCCGGATGAAGCTGCGAGAGATCCATGGCTTCCTCCATTTCGGAAAGTTCATCGCCGGGGAGCGACTCACGCTAGAGGCATTTCAGAACGTCGACTATCTAATCCTCGGAGGCTTGGCGGGCCCAGCCGTCGTGGGCATCTACCGCGTCGCCTTCGATATCGCCATGACGCCCGCGGTGGCGATCGCAGACGTCCTGAATCGGACCGCCCTCCCCGTGATGGCGCGACTTCGCGGCAAGGAACTCGCTGATCTCTTCGTCACCGCTTCTGGAAAGCTAGCGGTCTTGATGGGCGCCGTGTGCGCCGTCATCATCGCCTCCGCCGTCGATATCACGTGGGTCTTTCAGTGGGGTGAGTACGCCGCCGCCGCCGTCCCAACGCAGCTGCTTGCAGTCGCCGCGGCATTTCGAGTGCTTTTTCAGCTGTTCCCCGACATGTTCAACGCGGCCGGCATCCCTTCACTGACATTTCGCTTCGGACTCTTCTCGTTGGTGGTCCTTGGGGCATGCTTGGGCGTTTCGATCACGTGGTTCGGTACAGACAACGGTGCGATCGCGCTTGCCGCGGGCTGGCTCGGGGTCTACCCGGTCCTCATCCCTCTAGCGGTTTGGGCGAGCGCCTCGCGGTTGACCCTGAATCCGAAAGCCTATTGGCGATCGCTCATCGTGCCTCTAGTGACGGCTGTAGCAGCGACCTGCGTGGGTCTCTGGATAAGCGCTCTCGTGTCTGAAACCATTTCATTGTGGTGGGTGCGCATCACGATCACCACCGTGGTCACCTTGCTTGCTTACGTCGGCACGTTCATCGCAGCGAATCGCCTCGCGAAGAGGCCGCGGTAAGCGTTCGAGGTCAGTATTCTTCCGGAAGCGAATATCGCCGAATCATTCCATCCTCGATCATCTGGCGAATCTCATCCTCGTTCTCGGCGGAGCAGTCTTCCTTGCCATGCATGTCGAAGATCAGTCGCACACCATCGGACGACTCCATCCGAGAGCTCAAGAGCGCCAAGGGTGGGAAGCAGAATACGAGCAGATTGTTCGACGAGGCGAACCCCTGAATCGGCTCGACCACAACATACTGTTTTGCGCCTTCTGAGCCCATCAGCGGCACATGACCTCGATCCACCATGAGTAGATCCGGCGCAATGTTGTCCGTGATCCATGCTTCCCCAACGTGGTCTCGCCTGGCCATGAGGTAATCCACGCTCGCCACGAGCCCTTCGGTCTGGAAGACCCGGACGTTTTCTGGGGACCAATAACCAAGACCACCGGAGCGATCTCCCATCGCCACAGTCATCGGGCGTGACCCATCAAACCAAGTGTTCAAGTCACGGATGGTCCGCTTGTTGAAGGTTTGGTTCGAGGGATGGTCCTTGGCTTCGCTTGTAATCTTAGAAATATCGCGCGCGTAGGCATAGACAGGAACGACAAGCGCGAACACTAGGGCCGCTAACAACCCAGACGCACCAACCCAAAGAACCGCAGCAGCGTCGGTTTGCTCTAGGGTGATGTAGATGAGGCGCGCGAGGACCAGCGCGAAAAGGAGTGCATTGCTGTAGAAGTACCAATCCCACGCGCCCCATCCTGAAAAGGAAAAGTAGTAGGCGAACTGAATCAGGGTCGCCAAGCTGAAAGAGGCGATCAGCGGATAGAGCAAGGCATCCTGCCGATAGAACTTCGTTCTGCGCTCCACGAGGCACAGGACAAGAGCAAGCACAAGAAGGGATTTGGATTGATCAACGTACTGAGCGGCCAGCTCCCAGTTCGCGAACAACGGGGCGCCGATGGACTTCGCAAGCCCGCTGACCGGCACGGGAGTCGAGAAGATCGCGACGTTGAATGCCGCGTAGCACACGAGGAAGACCAGGCTCGGCACCAAATAGATGAGCGCGCGCTTGATCGCGGGACCAAAGCCCTGCCGTTGATAGAGCCTCCAACCATCCACGCTGGCGCAAGCGAGCGCAACACTCAGTGCATCGAGCCGAATGGTCACCATGTAAAAGAGTAGAACGCCAGTGAGCCAGTCACGCGTCCTGCGGTTTTTGCGTGTGGATATCAGCAAGAACCAGGGCAAGACGGGGGCGAAAAGCACAGTCTCCATTCCCCAGCGCCATACGCCCGTATAGAGCGCATAGGAAGAAAGCAATCCGAGTGGTAGCGCTATGGCAAGCGTCCTATTGAAACGGAGGCAACTGTAAATCGCTGAACCAGCGACAATCGCATAAGAGACCAGAACGAGCGCCACTAGAAAGTGCACCTTATCAAAGCGGAAGACAAACTCGATCGCAACCAGAAGCGCCATCCATAAAGGCTGATAGCCGTTTGTTTTCGTGATTCCGTCGAAGGTCGACCCGGCACCGCCCGCTATGTTGTAAGCGACCTGCAAGTAGTAGTAGGTGTCGTCGAAAACGACGTCGACCATGTACAGCGGATCCATGAAAGCCGCGCAAAGTACATTAACGACGCCGTACAGCACGAACAGGAGCAGGCTGCCAAACAGGATGCGACGCAGAGACGTTTCCATTACACCTGAGCTTGGGAGGTGGCCCGCCGGAGTTTCAATAGCCTACTCTGCGTCGCTGAGAGTCAACTCAAACGCGCCCAGTTTCCCCGGCGAAGCTAGCCCAAGAGATGTTCTGCGCAAGTGGGGTGTCGAATGCGGTGTCCGCCATGCTCCAGCCCCGCGGCGCCGTGCTAGGGGGGAGCGCCAGTGCCACGACGGATAGGCGCGCTCCCATGTAGAGGACCGCAACGGGGGCATAGCGAATTCAAAGAGGCTGTCGGCGGCATGCGACATAACATTTAGTACCGCGCAAATCAGCTCTTAGGATGATCCCCAAGGGCTAAGAGGCTCCGTGGCGCTGCCGGGCGCGCGCGCGCTACCTCTACATCGACGAGTGGCGCCCCCAGCGGGGCCCTGTAGCATCCCCCAAAGTGTCGCTGCCGACAGTCTAAGATGACGGATGAAGAGGGGCACTAACGCTTCGCAGCGAGATACTCGTTGATGAACGTCGCGTTCTCGTCGTATTGCTCACGCGTCGTCGTTTCCAAGAATGATTCAATCATGTGACCAATGCCAAACACACGTGCCTCGATCTCGAACGTGACGGTTCGCTCACACGTTCGATCGCACAGGGGGGCTGTGACGACACTGCCGTTCACTCGTATGCGTTCAGAAAGTCTAGAAGGTAGCACGCGAAAATCGTACCGATGGGCGTCTTCATCGCACGTCCCTTCCTCGACAAAACTGATCGTGTCACCAAGAACCCTTGCAAGCGCTTTCGGAATGGTGTTGGTCGGCCAGACACGCGCCCGTCGACGGCCCGTCGCGGGATTCCAGAGCTCGAGTTCGTAGCCACACCTCAGGTGATCGATGTAAAGAGCGCGGTTGAACTCCTCGCTCTTGAATATCTCGGTCCAGAATTGCTCCACCGACGTGTGGAACTCGTGCTGGATGACAAACTTCACCGTCATTGCCCAGTTAGCTCGTATCACATTTTCGGTTACACATTCTTGGCTCGTGCCGCGGACCCCGCGGATCTCTTGGCTACACGGTCCAGATTGAAGGACGCTCACAGGCCGGGCGATGGTGGCTCACAGGCTTTTCGGTCGTTTCTGGAGTCGACCAAGGTCATGGTCCCGGTCCAGTTCGACTCGTTTTCGACCGCCCATCCTCGAAAACGCTCCATGACGACGACGTCGGAATCCTTCACCGACACTTGCTCTCTGTTCGAGGCGTATTGCCAGTTCAGATAGAGCGCGCCCGTGCATGCAGTGAGATCTAGCCCGTAAAGCATGGCTCCGGCGCAAACGGAATGAACGAGAGAAAGAAGAGAAACAGGAGGTTCAGCCACAGCTGGGTTTCGTTGACGTCTTGGATGAATGCGAAGCACGTGTGGTGCGAGACCCAATAGAGGCCGACGAGCAAGAAGCTGACCGCATAACTGACAAAGATCGGCCACTGCGCGAGGAGCGCTGCCTCAAGCTGCGTTGCCGTCTCGGCACTCGAGATCGCCGACCCGCCAAGCTGAAACACCAGGATGGTCATCACAACGGCGAAGACGCCATCAGTCAACGCTTCCAAGCGGGAGTTCGGCGACCACGCTTGACGCGACCGTCGCGAGCTTGATGCACCGGTTGATGGAGCTTCGGTCAGACTTTCGACTCCGCGAGGTGGTTCACACACCCGACCTTCCCTGGGCGCCCTCCCCGTTGGCCGGCGTGGAGCGTCGGATGTTGGATCGCGTCGGCGAGGAGGTGGCGCGGGCCACTTCGATCGTCCGGTACGCGCCCGGCAGTCGGTTCTCGGCGCACACGCACGACTTGGGCGAGGAGTTTCTGGTGCTCGACGGGGTGTTCATGGACGAGCACGGCGATTACCCCGCCGGGACGTACGTGCGAAACCCGCCCGGATCGAGTCACGCGCCGTACACGGAGGAAGGCTGCACGATCTTCGTGAAGCTTCGCCAGTTCGACCTCGAAGACCAGACGCCAGTGCGCATCGACACGCATCACGCTCCGTTCGTCCCGGGCGCTGTCCCAGGCCTTTCGGTTCGCCCGCTACACGAGTTTCGCGGCGAGAACGTCGCGCTGGTGCGTTGGGAGCCGGGGACCAAGTTCCACCCGCACATGCACATGGGCGGCGAGGAGATTCTCGTTCTCGAAGGGACGTTCTCCGACGAGCACGGTGATTACCCGGCCGGCACGTGGCTACGCAGCCCCCATGCGAGCGAACACCAGCCGTTCTCCCGCGGGGGTTGCCTCATCTACGTGAAGGTGGGGCACTTGTTGCCACCTGCTGTGGTTTCTTGTTGAAGTTCGGCTGACGCCAACGCATGGTCTCTTGCATGGCGAGTGCATTCCTCTGGGGCCTACTTGCCGCTTCGTCGCTGGTGCTGGGTGGGTTGCTGGCCTCGTGGGTGCCTCTCCGGAAGCGAACACTCGGGGTCATCCTGGCTTTTGGCGCCGGCGTGTTGCTCTCTGCGACCGCCTATGAGTTGGTTTTTGAAGCCGTGACACTCGCCAAGGGCAGTGGGTTTCCCGCACTGGGCTTTTTCGGCGGGGCGGCCACGTTCTTTCTCGCCGACCAGCTGATCGACCGATTGGGCGACGGGCAAGCCAACGCGGACAACGCCGCCGGGCAATCGACGCTGGTC
>Ga0233414_10000420_pt1 | contig 18067 bp, 17 predicted proteins | sample Na_anoxic_10_MG_FD_189020 | JGI IMG/M metagenome (GOLD analysis project Ga0233414, IMG submission 189020) | Seawater microbial communities from Saanich Inlet, British Columbia, Canada - Na_anoxic_10_MG | ecosystem: Environmental > Aquatic > Marine > Inlet | place: Canada: British Columbia... | reverse complement strand
GAAAAGATAGCAAAGGCTGATGGTCGGTTTGAAGCTGATGATGAAAGTGCATTGGAATCTATGAGCAGTCAATCTGTTGAAAATGCATATGGAGCTAGAATTAAACAAGCGCTGGTGGATTTAGAAGCAAGAGCTGGAGAGTTTTTAACACCAAAAAAATTAGAAATATATAGTCCAAAATTTCTTGAAGTTCTCAAAAATATTACTGGTAATGATAGAAAACTTCATCTTGTTTATTCTCAGTTCAGAACCTTAGAGGGTATTGGAATTTTTTCCATTGTATTAGAGGCAAATGGGTATACCAATTTCAAACTTAAGAAAGTTGGTGGAATCTGGAAATTAGATATTCCCGAAGAAAAACTGGATTTGCCCAAATATGCATTATTTACTGGTACAGAAACCGTGGAAGAAAAGGAGATATTAAGAAATATATACAATGGTACTTGGGATAAAATTCCTAGTGGTATAAGAGATTATTTGCTAACGAAATCTCCTAATAATAATCACGGTGAGATAATTAGTGTATTCATGATCACGAGTAGTGGAGCAGAAGGGATTACATTAAAAAACACACGCATGGTTCATATAATGGAACCATATTGGCATCCGGTTAGAGTTGAACAGGTTATTGGCAGAGCAAGACGTATATGTAGTCATAATAAATTGGAAGAAGATGAGCGTGATGTGAAAGTATTTATGTATTTAATGAAATTTACAGACGATCAGTTGATACCTGAAAGCGCGGGTGGAATGGCGCCAAAAGATTTATTGGAAAAAGATGTTAGTAAGCTTAATAAACAAATTCCTTTAACAAGCGACCAACATTTATTCGAAGTTTCAAATATAAAAGAATCTATTAATAAACAAATATTAGGAGCTATAAAAGGATCATCGATCGACTGCTCTCTACATTCAAGTGAAAAAGATCAGGTCGTATGCATGTCGTTTGGTTCAGTTAGTTCATCGCGATTTACAACAACGCCAGCATTAACAACCGAGGCTGAATATGATGTACAAGAGCGGCGAAATTTAAAGAAAATAGAATGGGAGGCTGAAATAGTAACTTTAGGCGGTATAAAATATGCTCTGAAACGCTTTAATACTAAACTACCAGCAAGGAAAGCGCCGGAAGGTGAATTATACGATTTACAAAGTTATAAAAGGGCTCAAGAAGTTGGGGGAGATCCAGTATTAGTTGGTTATCTAAGAATAGATCAAAAAAGCGGGAAACTTAAAAAAACTAGAGTCTAATAGCTTTCCCGGAGTCTTTTGGTTTTAATTGTTCTGAAATATTTTTAAGCTGTTCTAAAATTAATTTTTGATTATTAATCATATCTTTAAACATAGATTTATAATCACTATCTTGTGTTGTATCATTTTTCTTTAACTTTAATTTACTGAAAAAATCTACACCTTGTGGTGCCTCATTGCCTTTTTCAGAGGTTGTTTCTTGAAATCTCACCCTTTTTTGTCTTTGTAATTGAATGGCATCTAATTTAACATTGGAACTATGATCTATTTTAAGATTTACATTGCTTGGTTTAGAATTGGTTTCTCCTTTTAACCAAGCTTCAACATTTTTATTTTGCTGTTGACCTTGCATTATTTTTGCCAATTCTGCCTCTCGTTGTGACATATTATGATCGAAATCACTTTGTGACATTATACTATCAGCTTTTTTATCTGTAAAATCAATTTCTTTAGGTTTTTCTTTATTCATTAGATTATTAAAATCGGATTGTTTTTCTTTTAAACTTTTTTCAAATATTTTCATATTTATATTTTCATTTTTATTAGGATGAATTTCTCTTTGTTGTATAGATTGTTGTTCGGTCTGTGAAGGTGCAGACTGTTGTCGATTAGATTCTTGGATCATTTTACCTTTAATTATTTGAAATGTTTTTAAAATTTCTTTATTCATTAACATCAATTTGCTCTTAAAATGGAATCTATTAGTATGTATTCTCTCCAATTCCTTTTTAAATATATCATGAAAATGTCTGGGATCTGCGAGTTGCAGTGGGTGATCTTTGAGTAAATTACGAAGTAATTCAATATTTTCTTGTGAAGTTATAGACATAATATAAAATACATGAATTGATTTTATGTATTTTATTTGGAATTAAAATATTCTTTTCGCAATTTGAGCATTAAGGAGTCGGGTACCCTTATTTTTTCAAATGTTGCGTGTGGCGTACCCTGTAACAATTGTACAAGAAAATACATAGAATACATACCACATTCACTATCACTATACTGATGCCTTTTTTTACTGACAATAATTTCATAATTTTCACCAAAATTTTCGCCCTGTTTTTTCACAAAGTTGCAAAATTTCTTAATACGCGAAGGTATATCATCGCCGTAACTATCAAAATAATAAATTTTATGAGATTTCAAATCAATAAAAACAGCAACCCAATGAGATCCTGATTGGTTATGTTTATCTAAATTAAATATTACACCTACTTTTGTAATACCACGTCTTTTCATTTGACCCAATGAAAATTTGCATAATTCTTCCCATACACATTCACCAAAAACCATATGCGTATCGTAATCTATAGGCGAAGGCCCTAAAAATTCAAAATGTTTATAGGCTTTTTCCCATTGCGCCATTACTTTTTGTATTTCCACCGTTGTTAACCATTCTTTAGGATTTTCTTTCCACTTAACAGGGCTATATGGTGCGAACATTTTACCCCATAATGATTTATCTATATCATTTTTAATACAATGATGTCTTAACCAACATGATTCTGTTGAACAAGTATCCTGCATATACAAACGTAATTTTTCCCATATCTCTCGCGGCGAGTTTGATTTTATAGGTTGATCATAATGTCTAGCATTCCATACTGTTTTAAGCTTATCTAATGCGGATGAAGTATAGCATGTATAGTCTAAAATATCTTTTTTATTTTTAGGAGAACATTTCATTGATTTAAATTTAGTTTGTTTTTTCACTGTTTTATGATGATGTTTTCCTTTTGAGTATTTTTTTTGAGTTTTTGGGGCAGGCATAGTTATATATAGCAGATATTATATCTTATTTTTGAATTTATCTGTTTTAATATTAATTTTTCTTTGTTGCGGAATTATCATTTTCTTATTTGTCTTTATTTTGGTCGATTTGATATTTATATGATCTGTAATTCTAGGTGCAGGTGGACCTTTTTTATTCATCATAAACTCATTGCTATTTTTAACAATATTTTTATCTATTTTTTTATTACTTTTTTTATCCTTATAATCTTTATAATCTTCTTGGATTATTTCTGCTTTATCTACAAATTTGAAATGTGCAATACAGGCAGAAGCATATTCCTCCCATATTTTATCTAAATCTCTATCCTTCTTCTTTCCTTTCAAATAGTTCTTAGTTAAAATAAAGATACGTTTTTTATAAAATTTTATATCATCTGGAGAGATACCCAGTCTTTTTTCAGTGGATATTTTATTTATTAAACAGGGGTTTGTTAAAAATTGTAAATCGTAAATATTTGCAGATGTATCCATTATTACATATAAATTTTATAATACCATATTATTAACGTAATTATAATCATATTAATTGCAGCATGATTTATATTTTCAATATTATTGATATCATATTTTGTATCGAATAATATATCCAATGTATCTATTCCATAATTTGTCTTAGTATCAGTATGATGTTTTGTGTGTTGATCGCATCCAAGTAAAATATAATTTATATTATGAACAGATGCGTATAATAAACCCCATAATAACAATACTGCCTTATTTAATTTAAATTTGAAATCTTTGATATTAATTGAAAAATTGTATCTTTGTGCGAATAAGATAAGAAATCCCCCTTCCATTAAAAAATTCTGGAAAAATTCCATAAATAAGTTTATGGGTTTTTTATTTATGCTTGTATCGTGATGTATTTTATCATGAAAATCACAAGTATAATAAATTAACATTTCCATTATTTGATTCAACATTTTATTAGATTTTATATAATTAATAATTGTATTATCTGCATTTTTATAAATTTGTAATAAATCATACGCATGTGACAAATAATGAATATACCATCCAAGTAGCATTGCTATCAAAAAAGTAATATAAGCATTGATATATGAATTATTTTTTGAATTATAAAATGTTAGTACAAACACAGAAACTACCGATGTTATCCAAAATATTCCATTTTGTTTAATACTTTTCCATAAAATAGATGAGTTTTTAAATAAAGCATTCTTATTTTGTGTAGTAGAAATATTTTCTTTAATTTTCTTTACTCTATTACTTTTCTTAATTTTCTTAATTTTTATTATAGTATTTGACGGATCCTTGATCATTATAATAATATTATAAGAAATTTAATATAAAAATACGTATCATAATAAAAATGCTAATATTATGATAGTTTATGAATATTCCTAGAAATAAAACAGTGAGGAAAATATTAGTAAATGATTGTATTAATAATTTAAGAAAAACTGGTTTACCAGATGAAACACTTGGCTTTCTTTTAAAATCTCTACATTTTCATACTCCTTGGTATCATATGATTTATTTCATACTACTACCAAAGCCATTTGCCTTACTGGCAATTATCCCTTTATTAAGTGCTCTGGTACTATTTCTATATTTAGATGGATGTTTCTTAACAATTGTTGAATATAAATTATGTAAAAATGACATGAATATTATTGACCCCTATATTCTTTTAGGAGGTGATGATATTACACCTACTACAAGATATTGGTATACTTTAGGAGTTGCTTCGATATATTTTACCATTGCTTTTTTAATTTTATATGTAAGAGGTTGTTTTAAATGGTCTATATTTTCAGATTTTAAAATAGAATTATAAATTTCTTATTTGAACACGTGTATAATTATTAAACAATTTATAACCAGTATTGCACATATTCGGGTTAAATGAATTAAATCTTTCTTCATTGAATAACAATTGATTTGTCATATAAACAGGTTTATTTGTATGTGTAAGATACCTATTATTATACATATCGCTGCTTGTACCTGGAAAATATTTAGCTTGTGGACACGCTTGTAATGGGAAAATCGTATTATGTAATCTAGTTTCTACATCGACATTCGCCTGATATCCATTAAATGGTAATGATGTACTTGGTGTAAACATTGTTTCTGTATTATAAATTGGTTTTTGTTGACACGGTACTGTAGCTGGTTTATGACAATCCAAAATGGGCATTTGAACATATCTTGTAGGAACAGATCTAATATCATACTGCATTTTAATTGGCGCTGCTGTTAAATTTCTGGAAAACATCCTGTCACTTAATTCCTGTGTTCTTTGCTTATTACAATAAAATACTCCTTTTACCACACCTTCCATTTAATATAGTACTAGATATTTTTATAATCAAAATACCTAAAGGAAATTAACAATAATATGATAAATGTGTGGTATCCTATCTGTCTTACGTTATAACGATTTCTCCTGTACAAAAATTGAGAATATAAAAGAAAATTTTGCAAAACATTCTGAAAGGGGGCCTGAACAATCTACATTTATAGAAGAGAATATTAATGAGCATATTCATTTATTAGGATTTCATAGATTGGCCATCAATGGATTTCAACAAGAAGATTCGATGCAACCTATTTATAAAAAAAATTGTATTTTGATTTGTAATGGTGAAATTTATAATTGGAAAGAGTTAGCTGAAAAGGCAGGTGTAGAATGTGAAACGGGCTCGGACTGTGAAATTATTATAGACATGTACAAAAAATATGGTATAGAGTATACGTTACAAATATTGGATGGCGTATTTGCATTTGTTTTGATTGATAAAGACGATGATACTGTTATGATAGCACGTGATCCTCTTGGTGTAAGACCATTATTTATATGGTTCCAAGATCTAAATATTTTTACTTCAATAGTAGTAGCTTCAGAGTTAAAATTAGGTATGGATATTATGAAGTGTCAACCTAGACCTTTTTTACCAGGTCATTATCTTAAAACTGAACTCTTTCCTGATGAGATATTATATGAAAATTTTAAAGACGCCACTATTCTAGATAATTTAATGAAGCCATACTATAATCTGAATATTGTACAGAATCCTTGTATAGATACAATGGATAAAACCTTTTCATTGGTCAGAGAGTCATTAATTCAGGCTGTTAGAAAAAGAGTTGACAATACGGATAGAGAAATAGCATGTTTATTATCAGGAGGGTTAGATAGTAGTTTAATTTCGGCATTAGTATCTAGGGAGTTGGTAAATGTTCATGGGAAAGAGCCACAAGATTTACATACTTGGAGTATTGGGTTAGAAGGGTCTGAAGATTTAAAGTTTGCTAAAATAGTAGCCGAGCATATTCAATCAACGCATCATGAAATCAAATTAAGTGAAACCGAATTTCTTGAAGCCATTCCTACAGTTATTGAAACTATAGAGTCTAATGATACTACTAGTATTAGAGCTAGTGTTGGTAATTGGCTGATCTGTAAATATATCAAAGAAAATAGCAATGCAAAAGTAATTTTTAATGGAGATGGTAGTGATGAAGTTACTGGTGGTTATTTATATTTTCACGCCGCTCCGTCGCCATTAGAATTCGATCAAGAATGTAAACGTCTTTTGAAGGACATTCATTATTTTGATGTTTTGAGATCAGATAGATCTATATCTTCTCATGGATTAGAAGCACGGACGCCATTTTTAGATAAGGGATTTATTCAAAGCTATTTGTCAATTCCAGATACATTGAGAGATCACGGACATAATAATCTTTGCGAAAAATTTATTTTAAGGAAAGCATTTGAAGATATGAATCTGTTGCCAAAAGAGGTTCTTTTTCGAACAAAAGAAGCGTTTAGCGATGGTGTTAGTAAATCTACAAGATCGTGGTTTGAAATAATTCAAGAATTTGCATCCTTAAAATTTAATGAATCTGATTTTAAGAAAGCTGAACAAAAATATTACGACAGTATTTTTTATGATCGATATGCTAATATAGATGACGCGTTGCAATCATCTCATCGCGAATTTCTATCTAAAGTCGTGCCTTATAAATGGATGCCCAAATTCGTAAATGCAACAGATTCTAGTGCAAGAACACTTAAATTATATAATTCGGTAAATAATAACAGTGTTGTGCCGAGAAGTGATAATTTAGAGCAGTGGCAAGTAGAAAATGCAATTATTGCAAGTCTAGAGGAATAACTTATTATATTTAATTAAAATATAATGAGTGCTAATAAAAAGTATATTAGATGTTTTAAATGTAATGGAATCGGTTTACAAACTCGCGAAGATAAATATATATGTGCAACTTGTAATGATGAAAATAAAACATGTTATTTATGTGAAAATGTAAGTAAAATGTTATGGGAAACTTGTATAAAATGTCGTGGGTCTGGTCAAATAGAAATGTATCTGGGTCAAAAAAAAGTCGTGAGTAATACTATATGAAAATCATTGAAAACACATATACAGGTTTAAAATTGGTTATATTTATACTTTATATAGTTGTTGTGCTAGGTGTGTGGAAAGGCGCGCCTGGATATTTACATATTGTGGAAAATACTTTTAGTATTGTAATTGCACTGGCATTAATCTATTTTTTCAATCCATTTTTGAAAGAAAAAACTGTATGTACTAATTTGCATCGAAAGATTGCATTTTCAGCTGGTGTAGCTATTTTAATCCAAACATCTTTGTTTCAATATTTGAATCCTGTAAATAAAATTAATTTAAAATCAAATGTTAAAAAAATAGTTTAATATTCTTTCCTCGTTTTATTTTTCCTCCTTCGTTTCTTTTTATGTCTGGTATCATGGATATTAAGAAATTTATGAATATGTTTTTTAATATATCTCATTTGTTCAATATCTTTTTTACTAATTTTTGTTTTTTTAATGTGATATTTATGATAACCTGTCCCAGATGTTAAGTATTTATACATATATTCTTGAAATCTATTTTTGTATTTTTTTTTAATTAATTTGCCATATTTCGAGTCTAAATAACTATTGATCATTTTGTTAAATGGAATGCTATAGGTATAAGGATGTAGGTGTAGATAATGTATATGTGGATGCTTCATTTCTACATGCATTTGATCATCCAAAAATAAGAATTCCGTATTTGGATGATAACCTGTACATTTTAATAAATCTTTATGCGTCTTACTATGCGTTGTTCTACAATTATGTTTTTTATGTGGACGATAAGCAGTTATCACTTTATCAAAAATATTATACTTGAGTTTTCTCTCCAAATATCGCTTGATTATAAGAGTCCAAGATCTTGGTCCCATATTATTTGTATAAATTATTACCTTAACGCATTTATTACTTTTTTTAATTTTACTAATTGTTTCAAGTGTATCAAGAATACCGGGTCTTAGTATTTGTGGCCATAAATCTAACAATTTATACAAATATTTATCACTTATATTTTTATCTACGATCATCTGAAGTCCATTTAAAAACATAGATACCTGTTCAAAATGACCAATTGTATCATCCAAATCAAATACTATTACTTTATTTATACATTTAGGCATATATATTAAAGAGAGAAGTTTAAATTATACAATGCCTAGAAAAGCCAATAAAAATAAAAAGAAAAAGAAATATAGAAAACAAACTATACCTAAAGCTATTCGCGAACAAACATGGTTACAAACATTTGGGAAATGCTATGAACATAAATGTTATATTAATTGGTGTGAAAATGAAGTTTCTGTATTTGATTTTCACGTAGGACATGATAAACCAGAAAGTAAAGGTGGAAATCTTGATGTTAGTAATTTAAAACCTATTTGTGCGCGTTGTAATTTATCTATGAGTAATAATTTTACCATTCAAGAATGGAACAAATTAAACGGTAAGAAAAAGACTTGTTGTTTTTCTTGGTTATGCAAATAAAATATTTAATTATAGTATAATGCCAAGTAAGACTCGTAAACGCCGTAAATCTATGCCTTGGTCGGGTTGGGCAAAAATTTCACCAAAAGGACATGCGCGTACTGTTATGAAACGTAAATGTGGGAAAAAATGCTTTTTAGGACCAAAGAAAAGCTTTCCAATTTGCGCAAAGGGTACTTGTAAAGTTAATAAAAAAGGATTATATGCTGCATATGTTAGAGCTAAACAATGGGGAAAGAAACGGTCTTCTTACAAAGGTCGTTCTCGTCCTACTATGAGACAAAGTACTTATAAACGTGTTGCACGAAAAGCTAAATCTATGTTGAAAAGAAGAGGTGCTCTTCGTGGTGGCAAGAAACGCAAATCTCGTTCCCGTAAACGCAAGAGAAGTCGCAGTCGCAGACGCAAATCTCGTTCCCGTAAACGCAAGAGAAGTCGCAGTCGCAGACGCCGTTAATTATAAGAAATATAAATAATATCTTATAATTATAACTACATTTCAACAGGATAATTATCAAAACTCTTCATCGGAATCAGTTAGAATCTCTTCATGTACGACATGATCTGATGGATGTATTCCAACAGCTATGGCACTTGCAGGATCTTGATGAGCCTCTTGTTCAAAATCATAATCATCGTCATCAATTTCCGAGTCATTTAAGACTTCATCTTCATCTGCAATTGACTGAGCGCTACCGAAAACAAATAATGGAGGCGCTAATTCAACTGTTCTCCTTGAGACAGATACAATTCTACGACCAAATATAGGATTTTTCTTAAAAAAATCTCTTAGTTTTTCAATAACTAACTCTTTATTTAAATGCCTTATGACAGGATTACAAGATAGTGTTGCCAATAAATGAAGTTTTAACATGGGTTTCAACTCTTTTACTACCTCTTTTTTTTTTACATCAGATAAATCCATTGATAATCTTCTATTTCTAATTTTTCTTTTATGATACCCCAACATGTTAACACAATCAAGAAACAAAACATCGTGAGAGGATGAATCTATATGATTATTTATGGCTTCATCCATTAAATCCGGATACGCATTTACGCGGAACAATCTAATGTTCATGGAGACATTTATAAATTTTTGAATTACAATAGGTATGGAAAAATTCGCATTATCTTTCATACACATATAGAAATGAAATAAATGACCTTTACTAAAAGCCATATTAAGATATGGATTTCGTGGCATTGTGGGTTGAGGGGAAAAAGTAATACTCTGTGTCAAAGATTTTTTCCATATATTCAAAATATCTGTTAATCTAAATTCGTATATCATGCCATGATGCAAAATTTTGGCCTTTTGAAAATCGGGAAAACTTTTTAAAGAGTTCATATATAAATCTAAATCGATGGAAGCACTCTTTGCATGCTTCCATCTCCAAATTTTAACAAATTTTTTTAATCCCCAATATATAGATTGCATTTTACTAAATAATGAAAAATTATAACTCTTTTGTCCTTGACTCATAAAACAATTATCTAAAACCCCTTCTTTTAATTTTTGAAATTTACTAGAATCTTCGGTAATTGGTAGATAAATAAAATACCCTCCCATTGTAAATGTGGAAGTCCTACTAGCAGGGTCTCTATACTTATTTGTGACTGTTTTTGATATATATGTTAAAATATCCATATTAAGATATATATTCATTACGTTTTTAAGTCTTTTTTAAAATCCTGGATCATAATTATCGTCTACATCACCCATATCAGTTGATTGAATTAAATCAGTATTATTGCTGATGGTAATACTTTGTGTGGAACAAACGCCATCGCCATCTTCCATTGTTAACATATCATCAATATCCTTCTCCGTTTCTAATTCTTTACTACCTGCAAGTTTGCCCATTTCATTAATATCAAGCATAACTTGAAAGAATCCAGTACCAAAATAACCTTCCTGACCACACATTACATTAGCTGAAATTCCTGTCATAAGATCCAGTTCACCATGTCGGGCTGCTCTCAAGAACATCTCAGGTGTTTCTTCAAATGAAGCCTTTGCAATTGGTCCAATATCATCGTTATTAATACCATGTCTAAATACGGATACCATTTTTTTTGTAGCACAAATTCTGTCGCATAGTAAAGATAAGTGATGATAATTAATATAACTTTCATCAAAAGCCTCCTGGACTTCTTTCAATATACACGCACGCGCTGCTTCAATTCCCAAAGTCCGATACACTTCTTGAATATTATTACTATATGCTCTAGTTGTATCAATGTCTTGTAGAGTAAGGATATCTGGTAGATTACTTCCAACCGTATCTAACACCCATGTATCTTCCTTTTCATAATTTCCCTCTGAAAATTTAAGTTGATTCACAGATTTTCTTAACAAGACCTTTGGGATTTTCTTAATTCCGCGAAGAATCACATTGTTCATTAGATTATGCTGTAAATTTTTAAGCTTGTAAATTTCATCGGATTGATCCAAAGATTTCTTTTTACTATTAGTAAGTGACTTATCCAAACGCGCTCTGAGAACTAATTTATCAGCATTAAAGTCGGAATAAATACAAGAGATTTCACCTTTATAACTATGTTCAATCGCAAAATGAACATCATCCATATTAATATTTTTATCCAGCATGGATTCTTTATCCAATATAAATCTTAAGATCCATTTGGATTTATCACTATTTTCTTCGACATCATCGCTACCGCTACACTCTTGAATGATTTTGGAAAATTCAACATATTCATCCATAAGCGGTTTATCTTCTTCAACCAATGTCTGTAAATCATCCGGATCAAAACAAATACTAACTGATGATGTAATATCTTTTAGACTAGTAAATTCAAGAGTATATTTAAGCTCCTGTGCTCTTACTCTATCAGTTTCCTCTTCTTGTTTGAGATAAACAGTTGTAGATGGCTGTTTTGGATTTTCAGATAGTGACAAGATTTCCTCAATTCTAGGAACACCTCGAGTAACATTAGATTTACTCGCTACACCAGCAAAATGAAATGTATTCAGGGTCATCTGTGTTGTGGGCTCGCCAATACTTTGAGCCGCTATCATTCCAACCATTTCGCCTGGATTGCACAATGCATTTTTGTATTCTGCATTAATTTTTGCACACAATAATTCCAACCCCTTTCTATTAAATCTACGAATAGCCAATAGATTCTTAGGAGACATATAGTAGAGATATGCTGCTTTGAATAATTCAGAAGGTTTGCCAAAATGAAGCGATTCCAATGTTGCAAAATTATCAAGAATTAGTCTATATGTCTCAAATGGTGTAATATTAACCATTGAATTATTTTGATAGTTTAATTGATTAGCAATATTATTAATAATACGTTTAAAATTTACTGGTATATGAATAGTTGATCCAGCGCTATTTTTGAATACATACTCCACTAATTGCGATCGAATTTCCAACATATAATCAACCATACTTTGCGTTTGTTCTTTTAATGCAACTGTTTGTTTTTTCATTCTTTTAATAGCTGTTTTGGTATAATTAGTTGTAACTACCTCATCTGAAACATCATCCGATGGGATTTGATAATGACTATAAATCTCTTCAACCGTCATGCTTGATAACGGAAGTGGGATATTTTCAACTTTAGTAGTATCTATATTATCATCGCCATATCTAAATTGGATAATTTTATTTTTATTATTTCTAACTGTTCCGTCATATGTGAATTTAAGGTCCTCCAATGCTTTAATAAGCCTTCTTTGGATATAACCTGTTTGTGAAGTTTTTACAGCTGTATCAATGAGTCCAACACGTCCACCCATAGCATGGAAGAATAATTCTTCAGGAGTTAAACCCTGAATAAATGAACTTTCAACAAATCCCCGTGCTTCTGGAGAATCATCAAATTTTTTATAGTGAGGGAGTGTACGATTTGAAAACCCATATGGAATACGTTTTCCGTCTACATTTTGCTGACCCAAACACGAAATCATTTGTGCAATGTTTAGATTTTTACCCTTACTGCCAGATCCTACCATAATTACAAATCTATTATCCTTTGACAAACTCTTCCTTCCAATCTTTCCCGCTTCATTAAGTGCCTGTGTAAGTTGAGCATTAACTCTAGTTTCAAATTCTAGCTCATTACTTTTTCCGGTATTATTTTCAAAAGCACCAATATGAGTTTCATTGATCAAATCAGCTACAACTTTCTTTTTATTTAAGATTGTATTTGCAATCTTTTGATTAGTTTCATTATTGGCAATTAAATCACTAATACCCACACTATATGAACTGAGTTTCATGTAATCCGTTACGATATTTTGTAGATTATCAATAAAATCCGCCGATGCTTGAAATCCATAATCATTAAATATTGATTGAATAAGCCCTTTTGAACCAGATCCAAGAGCATCCTTGTCCAATTGACCGTGTTTATACTTACCTGCCTTTATGTTAACTACATTTGTAATACCATCGCCATCCTGACCATTTTCAAATTTTGTACTCATTGGTGGTAAAATTTCAGACAATAAAGTAAATGAATCAATCACTTTTTTAGGATTTTTAAACAATTTAGGATTGACATCTCTTACACTCATTAGTAAGTTCATAGCTGTTCTCATATCAAAATCAATATTAGGCCTGGTTAATCTAAAACTACCCAATAAAGAATCTTGGAAAATTCCTACGATAGATTTATTATTTGCAGGACTGATGATTTGCCGGGGAAGTGCTGCCAAAAGACGTAATTCAGCCGCACTTTCATCATCTTGAGGACCATGAAGATTCATTTCATCGCCATCAAAATCCGCATTATAAGGCTTTGTAGCAGCAACATTAAGTCTAAATGTTGCACCAACGTGCAGTACCTTTACAATATGACACATCATTGACATCCTATGAAGTGTAGGTTGCCTATTAAATAATACTGGATCTCCGTCAAGTAGATGTCGATGTACAATATCGCCATTTAGTAATTCAATATTTTCTCTATCCGTATATCTTAGAGAGATTGAATCGCCGGATTTTCTTTCAAGAATCTTTGCACCCGGATAATTATCCGGCCCATTCAAAACCAAACGAGTCAAGAAATCTCTATTACGTTTATTGACAGTAACAGGAAATGTGATGTTCATTGCTACTTTTGTGGGAACTCCTAGTTCTCCAATGCTAATGTTTGGATCAGGAGTAATGACACTTCTTGCACTGAAATCAACACGTTTTCCCATTAGATTTCCTCTAACACGACCACCTTTACCAACCAAGCGCTCTTTGACAGACTTTAAAGCTCGCCCAGATCGCTGGGCTACAGAAGCAACCCCGGGAATTCTATTATCGATCATTGTAGCACAGTAATACTGTAAAACGGTATGTCAATCATCTATTACCTTTGATGTTGCGTTAGTTTGTAATTTATCTTGCAATGTTTTGTTTGCTTTAATAATATTAACAATAATATGTGAGATATCGTCTTCACTCCTTTGCTGAGCATCATGTTTTACGGAAGGACGAATTGCAGGCGGGGGAACTGCCAACACCTGACACACCATCCAATCTGGTCGTGAAAATGTAGGACTGAATCCCATAAAGGTTACATCTTCATCTGAAATTCTTCTGAAAATTTTGAGAACTATCTCCGGAGTCAACCTCATAGTGAGTTTCTCCTTAATATTACCATCATCGTCGGCAATACCATCAATATTAGCCCATTCCGCTATAATAGTAGCCAATCCTTCTTTTTGAATCTTTTTTGGTTGTTTACAACCGCATCCATCACATGTATCATCTCCACATCTTGCTATTTTACTAGCAATTGGAAAGACGTGTAACCATCGATCACGTGCATTTTTTGTTTCCAAGATATGCTTATGTTTACTTTTAGACAGTAAAAGTTTGCTACATTTGATGCACACACATCTCAATATTTTAAGAATTGTATTAAGGTATTGAATATAAAATACGGGCCTTGCTAATTCCATATGACCAAAATATCCAGGAGTTTTCATATAATTTAATCCGTCAGTCGGGCAAATAAGTCCAGGATCTAGCACGCCCATTCTAGGGTCAAATAGACCACCAATCACAGGTTTGTTATTTACATAAGTATCCCTAGATACAATATTTGCTACAGAGCCTTTTCTTATTTCTTCAGGCGACAATAAACTAAATTGTAATCCTATAATTCTTGATGGATTCATTCTTGTATCAGTCATCTTTATATTAGTGGTAGAATATTTAGATTGTTTTCAATTTTATTATTATCTTTAGTTTTTGAATTTAATAAGTTTATTAAAAAAATAAATTGATATAGAAAATATTAAATAAATATCTTTATAATTCATACAATGCCATCTAAACAAGAAGACAAGGATCCGAAGGTTAAAACGCCTAAAAATCGCAGAAGCCGGCGTGGCAAAAAAAATAAAAATTACAAGATTAATAAGGACTCCGATAGTGATAGCGACTGGTTACCACCTACAGAACATCATTCAGATTCTGGAAGCGAAGAAATGCCAAATGAAGATATGAATCCTCGAGAATTGCAAAAATTTATTCAAAAGATATTCCCTTCTGAAGCAGGTAAAGAAAGACTTCGACAATTAGAAAAAATAGATAATATGATTGATAAAAAGAAAAAGACGAATGGTAAAAAAAAGAATTCAAAAAGTCCTACAAATAAAAAGAAATCCAACAAGAAAACATCGAAGAAAAAAAAAGAAGAACAAGAAGATGAAGAAACTAGTGAAGATGAAATAGATGATATTTTGATTTTGGATGATGATGAGGATGATGATGAGTATGATGAAGACGAAATCGAAGAAATGTTATCAAATAACATGAAGTTTAATATTATATTTACTGTTGGCGATATTAATAGGGAAGATGACCTTGATGAATACTACGAATATGAAGACGAAGACGAAGATGAAGACGAAGATGAAGACGAAGATGAAGACGAAGATGAAGATGATGAAGAATTAGAAGACGACGATGAAGATAAAGATGATAAAAAGGAAAAGAAGGAGTGGGATGAAAATTTTGATAAAATTATGAAAAAAATGGATAAGGAGATCACAAAACTTGAAGATGAAACATCGGAAAAGAAAAAGGAAAAAGAAAAGGGAAAAGAAAAGAGTAAAGTAGGTAAATTTAAAGTAAAGGATAAGGTACTAATTAAAGCTAAAGGGTGGGAAGAAGAATATCCAGGAATTATCACAAAAGTGTGTACTAGAAGTAGATATGATATTAAGCTAGATGACGATGAGTTAGAACAAAGGAAATGGAAACTGATTCATGCCAAATATATTAAGTTGAAAACCAAGGAAGAAGAAGAGTACACGGAAACTCTTGATGAATTGCGTGAATTAGTTAAACTTCGCAAAGGAAAGGGTAAAAAAGCAATGATGGCTCAATTAGATAAATTATCTAAAGCAAATGAAAGGAAAGAAAAAGAAAAGGCAAAAGAGAAAATAAAAAAGGAGCAAATGAAGAATGTAGGTAAACTAAGAAAGATGCTAAGAGAAAAAAATGTAATGAATGATTTTAAATATTTTAAAGAAATGAATGTGGATAATCAACAAAAAATTTTGAGGAGACTAAAAGAAGTAAATCAATTTAGTAATGTAGATAAACCATATAGATTATCACTTTTAGAATCAGATATTCCTGTTCCTTTTAAAGCAGCCGCATTGAAAAAAATCAATGTTTTGAATTACATGGATCCAGGAAGTGGTGAATATTATAAAATCAAACAGTGGGTAGATACTTTCATGCGCATTCCTTTTGGAAAGCGTAATAATTTACCATTTCAAATTTCAGACGGTAGAGATAAATGTGGTGATTTTATGGAAGAAGCTAAAAATACACTAGATAAGTGCGTTTACGGATTGAATGATGCTAAAATGCAAATTATGCAATTTATCGGACAATGGATGGCTAATCCAAATGCGGTAGCACCTCCGATTGCTATTAAAGGTCCGCCCGGAACTGGTAAAACTACACTAATCAAAGAAGGGATTAGTAAAATTCTAAATAGGCCATTCGCATTTCTCGCATTAGGGGGTGCTACTGATAGTAGTTTCCTTGAAGGACATTCATATACATATGAGGGTAGTACGTGGGGTAAGATTGTTGATATCTTACTACAGAGCAAGACTATGAATCCAGTCATATATTTTGATGAGTTGGATAAAATCTCGGATACACCAAAAGGTGAAGAGATTACTGGAATTTTGACACATCTAACAGATACTACTCAAAATTCTCAATTTCATGATAAGTACTTTTCAAACATTGATTTTGATTTAAGCAAGGTCTTGTTTATATTTAGTTATAATGATGAAAAAAAGGTAAATCCTATTCTAAAAGATCGCATGTATAGAATTCATACAAAAGGATATGAAACCAAAGAAAAACTTATTATCGCACGTGATCATTTAATTCCAAAAATAGAGGAAAATATTAATTTTGAAAAAGGGCAAATTGTAATTCCAGATGATACACTAACATATATCATAAATGAATTTACAGAAAAAGAAAAGGGTGTTAGGAATTTGAAACGATGTCTAGAGATTCTATATACAAAAATTAATCTCTACACTCTAATGAAAAAGGATAGTAAAATGTTCGATGGAGAGGTGGTTCTACATATTGAGTTTCCTTATACAATTGCTGTTGAGACGGTAAAAAAACTAATTAAAAATACTGAAACAAATACTGTTCCGTTTGGTATGTATATTTAATGGATATATGTTCCGTTTGGTATATCTAAAAATTTAAACACATCATCAAAATATTTTTCTTTTGTATCTTGTGGATTAATTATATTTTTATCTATTTTAAAAAAGGGTGTGATCTCTTCTTGCTTTGTATTTAATTGATTAGGTTTATTATGTACCAATATAGGTATATAATTTCTATAACCACATTGTCGAAGCATTGCTGTAAACATGAATATATATATAATATACAAATTTATCTATCTATATATAAAATATGCCTAAAAACTCAAGAGTCGGAAGATGTGTTGGAAGATTAACACAAAAATATGGTTATGGAGGAGCAATAGGGATTTGTCAAAAATCTACTAAACAAAACTATATGACTGGGAAAAAAATGCGAAAACCAAAAAGAAAGGGGCGAAAAACCAAAAGAGCAAAGAAAAAATCACGTAGCAAAACTATACGTAAATGGTCAAAAAAAT
>Ga0233414_10000417_pt1 | contig 18118 bp, 18 predicted proteins | sample Na_anoxic_10_MG_FD_189020 | JGI IMG/M metagenome (GOLD analysis project Ga0233414, IMG submission 189020) | Seawater microbial communities from Saanich Inlet, British Columbia, Canada - Na_anoxic_10_MG | ecosystem: Environmental > Aquatic > Marine > Inlet | place: Canada: British Columbia... | reverse complement strand
AAAAATTGCTTGCAAAACTTTAAGAAAAGGATGGAGACTTCCGACAAAAGACGAATTGAGTATGCTTTATGAAAACAAGGAAGAAATTGGCGGTTTTGCTAATTACTTCTATTGGAGTTCTACGGAGTTCGCTAGCAGCAATGCGTGGGGCCAGGGTTTCGGCAGTGGGTTCCAGGACTTCAACAATAAGGACCTCACCTACTATGTTAGGGCTGTTCGGGCTTCTTAACAATTTAACTATTTAACAATTTGACAATTAAAAAACATATATTACTAGAATCAAAGAAATCAATGAATAAATTAGAAGTGTCTAAAAGTTTAGGTTTAATGAATTGGTACGAAGCAGTTGAGGCTTGCAAAAGCCTTGGAAGAGGGTGGAGACTGCCAACAAAAGATGAATTGAACATGCTTTATGAAAACAAGGATATAATTGGTCTTGGAAGTTTTAGAATTGACTATTATTGGAGTTCCACAGAAGGTGGCAACCCTTCTGCGCTAGAAGGTAGCGTAATTGCTTGGAGAAAAGATTTTCGCCATGGAAACAAAGGTTTCGACTATAAGCATTTTACCCACTACGCTAGAGCAGTTCGAGAATTATAAATAAAAAGTGGGAACTATAAATTAATTCCCACTTTTTATATTCGCGTCTAGATTTTATATAATCCAATTATAAATAAATATGATAAAGTTTTGTTTATTCAACAATATAATTTATATTTGTTGAAAAGTATGTTGAAAACTATAAAATAAAAATTATGAATATTAGTATAATTAACAAATTTAGTTCAATAATAGACACAGACCTTTATAAGCTTTCAATGCAGAATGCGGTTATAAAATTATTTCCAAGAAGCAAAGTAAAGTATGAATTTATAAATAGAGGAAATACAAGATTTCCAGAAGGGTTTGATGTTAAATTAAGAGAAGAGGTTAGGTGGATGGAAACTCTTAATTTAAAAGAAGAAGAGGCAAATTTTTTAACAGAAAAATGTGGAGATTTTTTAGACCCAACATATATAGATTTCTTAAAGGGATATAGATACAACTCTTCAGAGGTTGGTATTACACAAGATGAAGGAAGTTTAAAAATAACCATTCAAGGATATTGGTATAGAACTATTCTTTGGGAAGTTCCTCTTATGGCTGTTGTTTCTGAATTATACTTTAAGATGACTGGAAAATATCTTGAAAAAGAAGACAGAAAGGTCTTACAACAAAGAAATATAGAAAAAGGAAAGTTGGCACATTTTAATAATTTAAAAATTGCTGACTTTGGAACTAGACGTAGAGAATCTTTTGAAAATCATGATTTAGTAATTTCAGATTTGGTTAATTGTTTTAATAGTAAAAATTTTTTAGTAGGAACTTCAAATGTTTATTTCGCAATGAAATATAACTTAAAACCAATAGGTACTCATGCACATGAATTTATTAGCGGTATAGCCGCAACTAAAGGGTATTACCATGCAAATAAGCATATGATGGATGATTGGATAAGTGTTTATCAAGGAAATTTAGGAATAGCTTTAACTGATACGTTTGGTTTAGATGCTTTTCTTGACGATTTTAATATTAAGTATGCCAAATTATTTGATGGAGTAAGACATGATTCTGGAGACTCTATTGAGTTTGCAGATAGAATAATTAATCACTATGATTCTTTGGGTATAGATTCAAAATCTAAAACAATTGTATTTTCTGATGGTTTGAATATGGAAAAGGTAATAGAAATACATAAATATTGTAGAGATAGAATTAAGTGTTCATTTGGAATTGGGACTCATTTAACTAATGATGTGGGCTTAAAACCTCTTAATATGGTTATTAAGCTAGTATCTATAGATAATAAACATGCAATAAAATTAAGCGACATACCAGGAAAACATACTGGAGATAGAGATACTATAGATTTAGTAAAAAAGATGATTGGATATGAAAATAGGATTAAAGTGATTGAAAATGTTTGATTAATTTGTTTTATTTACTAATATTGTTTAATTTTGTTGAAAAGTATGTTGAAAACCTTAAATTTTAATTAGAATTATGGAAACTATAACGACATTAAATTATAACACCATTTCAGAAGAGTGCTCTAAATGGTTAAGAGATTATGCTGAAAAATCTGGCTCAAAGGGATTTGTTATGGGAGTATCTGGAGGTATTGATTCTGCGGTTGTTTCTACACTTTGTGCATTGACTGGTTTAGAGGTATTAATTTTGGAAATGCCAATACATCAAAAAAGAGAAGAGATAGTAAGAGCAACAAGACATATAAATTGGTTGGAGAGTAGGTATGATAATGTTAGTTCAATTTGTGTCGACTTAACAGAAGCGTATGAAGTTCTACATAAAACTTTTTCATTACAACAAATCCCAGTAACAGAGGAAGATTTTGAATTTTCTATGTCAAACACTCGCTCAAGACTTAGAATGACAACGTTGTATCAATATGCTGGTACTCATAAATATTTGGTTGCTGGTACTGGTAATAAAGTTGAAGATTTTGGCATAGGATTTTATACAAAATATGGTGATGGTGGAGTTGATTTAAGTCCTATAGCTGACCTTATGAAGTCTGAAGTATATGCTTTAGGTGCTGAGTTGGGGATTGATGAAGAAATTTTAAATGCAGCTCCTACTGATGGTCTTCATAATGATGGAAGAACTGATGAAGAACAGATTGGAGCTAGTTATGACGAATTAGAATGGGCAATGAATTGGGTTATAAATTCTACAGTAATTGAGCAGGGCGTTGGAGTTTGGTATGATGATAGTGACGATTTATCATTAACACAAAGAGAAAGAGATGTTCTTCAAATATTTAATGCATTTCACTCTCAAAATAGACATAAGATGATATCAATTCCTGTATTCAACACTAATAAATATAGATAGATGGAAAAGTTAAAAGAAAAGCATATTGTAGGTAAAACAAAACATATACAAACGGCAAGCGGTATCAAGTTTTATCCATTTAAACCAAACTCATTAGATATAGATATTAATGATGGTGCTCAAGCGTTAAGTTTGCAGTGCAGATTTTCTGGTCACACAAGATGGAAAGGAAAGATGAAGCATTACTCAGTGGCACAACACTCTTTATATGTTTCTTATATATGTCCATATCCTCTATGGGGTTTATTACACGATTTAACAGAAGCATATTGTGTAGATGTTCCAACTCCCATAAAAAAAAGGCTTCCAAATTTTATCGCTATGGAAGATAAGATTGAAAGAGCAATAGCAATAAAGTTTGGCTTAATGTGGCCTAGACCTATAGAAGTAAAGGAGGCTGACATTAGAGCATTTAATGTGGAATGGTCTCTTCTTATGGGGGTTGACAAAAGAACTAAAGAATATAAAGATAGCATAAAAAATAAGAGGTTTTTAGAGATATTAAACTATACAATGGAAGAAACGAAAGATGCTTTTATTGCAAGATATAAAGAATTAATAAAATAAATTAACAGTTATGACAAGAAGTAATATAGTGTTTGTAAATGTAGACACTCAAATAGACTTTATAAGCTCAAAAGGAAAGTTGCCAGTCCCCCATGCTGAATCGATAAAGCCAGAGTTAAAAAAACTAACAGAAATAGCTGAAAAATATAATTTAACAGTTATAAACACTTGTGATTGGCATAACGAAAATTCAGAAGAGCTATCAAGCAACCCAGATTATATAAACACATTCCCAGAACATTGCATGGAAAATACGAAGGGAGCAAGTTTTATAGAAGAAACAACTCCAAAACATCCATTTGTAGTAGATTATAATGTTACTTCTTTTTTAGTTGAAGATGCTATTCAATATAGAAATATAATAATTAGAAAAGATAAATTTGATGTATTTTCTGGCAATCCTTACTCTAATTCTTTGTTTGAATATTTTAAAGAACATATTTTTATTGTTTATGGAGTTGCAGAAAATGTTTGTGTTAATTTTGCAGTAGAAGGGTTGTTAAGTAGAGGGAAAGAGGTTTATGTAGTAAAAGAAGCAATAAAAGGTTTGCCTGGTATAGATTCTACTGTAGAAAGTTGGGAGTTAAATGGCGGTAAGATGATTGGGGTAGATGATGTTGAAATTATAATAAACAACTATAGACAGCATAATATTATTGGCGGAATTGACTTGGTGGATGGTAGTGGTGAAATTGTAAAAAGAAATTTAAAATGAAAATAGTCAATAAAGACATAGCTTATAGTGGTTATTTTAGAATGAATATCCTACAAATAGAAAACTCTAATAAAGATATTATTAATAGAGAACAGTTATCATCAGATGACGCTGTGGCCGCTCTAGTATACAATACTGATACAGAAAATTTTATTTTTGTAAAACAATTTAGAGTCGGCTCAGAAGATTATATGATTGAAATACCAGCAGGAAAAATAGATGTAAAAGGAGAGTCCCCAGAAGATACATTAAAGAGAGAGGTTATTGAAGAGATAGGTTATGAAGTTGATGAAATTAATAGTATTTGTGTTTTTTACCCAACCCCAGGAATGTCTACTGAAAAAATATATCTATTTTATGCAGAAGTATCAAATAAGATTGAAAAGGGCGGAGGAGTTGATTCAGAAGAGATAGAAGTTATAGAAATTTCAGAGCAAGAATTATATGATAAGTTTAACTTAGGGTATTTTATAGATGGGAAGACCATTATGACTATTCAAGATTGGATAATTAATTATAAGTCACAAGATACATTATAATGTTTAAAGAAGAAATAAATTTATTGTTTTCTATTGTAGAAGAAGAACTTAATTTAGTTAGGGATGAAATCATTTCTACTAGTAGAAAGTCTGAAATAGTAGACGCCAGAAGAATAGTTGCTGCTATATGTAAGAAAAATTCTAAATTAAGCTTAGAAAAAATAGGATTACAACTAGGAGGAAGAGACCACGCTACAGTGTTGAGTGCAATAAAAAGACATCACTCTTTATATGAAAGTGATAAGTATTATGTTAAAAAGTTTGATAATATTAATTATAAATTTTTAAGTAGTAGTGTTGTCTCAAAAAAAATTACATCTTCAATTAAAGAACTTAATTATAAAAAAGAAAATATTTTAAATCAAATAGAAAAAGAAATATTAAAACTTAAGAGTTCTTCAAATGTTGAAAAAAATAAAAAAAATCTTAATATAGGTCTTTTTATGGGAACTTTTAACCCAATACATAATGGGCATATGATGATAGCAAATACTGCAATTTATAGTTGTAATTTTGATGAAGTTTGGTTTGTGGTAGCATCAGAAAGTCCAGATAAGATAAATGATAATAACGTTATAAGTTTCGAAAATAGAATAGAAATTATAAAAAAATGTACAATAAATAATCCACTATTAAAAGTTTGTGATATAGAAGGGAGCTTGCCAAAACCTTCTTATACTTATAATACTTTGTTTGAGCTTAGAAAAAAATACTCTGAATATAAATTTTCAATTATAATGGGCTCCGACAATATTGTAAATATAGAAGGTTGGAAAAATTACAAATCAATAATAAAAAATCATGAAATCTTTTATTACGAAAGACCAAATGTAAAAAATAATTTAATTAATAGTTTTGGAGCAAAAGAAATAGAGGGAGTTTCCAAAATTGATATATCATCTACAAAAATAAGAGATATAATAAAAAAAGGGAAAGCTTTAGAGGTTTTGAGATATTTAATTCCAAACGAATGTCTATATTTAATAGAAAAAAATAATCATTATAAAAATGAAAAAAAACATACCAACACATGACCTAATTACAGGAGATTTAAATCCTCATTATGAAAGTTTAACTGGGGAAAAGAATCCATTAAAATTAAGTGATGATACAATAGTAAGGCAAGAATATAGGAGGCATTTTGATAAGCATATTGATAAAATGCCAAATCAAAAGTGGCATCAGATTATCTCTTTTATTAAAAGTGCAATAAGAATATTTGGATATATATTGATACCTTTTGATATATTTTGGGCTGCAGCTATATTGATTATTAGTGAGCTTATTGGAATAGTAGAAGAGTTAGTTTGATTTAGTGATTAGAGTCCAATAAGTTTGAAATGAGATTTTTAAGCTCTTTTCCCTTAGTTTTTAAAAGTTCCTCTAGACCAGGAATTAAATTAAATGGCATATTTTCTAAGTCAACCCAAGCATAGCCTAGACTTTCTTCGTTTATTTGAACTTTAGGCTGACCATCAAATATAGCTAAATAAGTATAGAAATCTATAAAGTTATTAGAATCTATATAAAACGGTTTTGTTGATATTTCATAAGGTACATCGATGCTAGTCTCTTCCCAAAATTCTCTTTTTGCAGTTTGTTTTGGAGTTACATCTTTATCTTCAAAAGTACCTCCAAATGTAGCCCAAGTATTTGGATACCCACCACTCATTCCTCTTCTTGCGACTAAAACCTTACCAGAATGTTTATCTATAGCCAATACCCCAGCACCTATTTTTTTAGTTGTCATTTCATTTATAAATATATGTTTTTTTTTATTATATTTGTATTGTGGAAAAATATCCAAAATATATTAAAGACAATCTAGAAAGAGTCTATGTCACTAAGATTAGTGATTCTAAAACTATTATTAAAAAATATTGGGGAAGTACCAATAAAATAAAAATATTTTATGTTTTAAAAGGAGATATAGATAAGCCTAAAGAAATAAATGTAGATATTATAGATAAAAAAGGTAATATAATTTTAAATTACTCTAATTTTTTTGGGTTAAATATAAAAATATCTGGCTTCTTAGGATTTAATAAAAAGTTAAATAATATTATAAAATTTCCAATAAAAAAGGAAAAAGTTTTAAATTGGGTTAAAAAAAATAAATAATCTTTTGATAAATGTTATTTATTGATTACTTTTACAGTGATTAAATAAATTATTAATAAATACATAAATACATAAATATGAATCACGAAATGTCAGACGAAGAATACGAACACTCAGAAGGAGCTTCTTTTGGAGATGGTAAAAGAATTAAAAGACAAGAAGGCTCAGAGTCAAAAACGCCAGCTATAGACACTTTTGGTAGAGATATAACTAGATTGGCATCAGAAGGTGAGTTGGACCCTGTAATAGGAAGGGAAGATGAGATAGATAGAGTTATTCAAATTTTAAGTAGAAGAAAGAAGAATAATCCAGTATTAATAGGAGACCCAGGCGTTGGCAAAACTGCTATAGCAGAGGGTATTGCAAAAAAAATAGTAGAAAAAAAGGTTAGTAGAATTCTTCATGATAAAAGAATTGTTGAATTAGAAATGTCATCAATTGTCGCAGGCACTAAATATAGAGGTCAATTTGAAGAAAGAATGAAAGCTATATTAGGTGAGTTAGAAGAGAATCAAGATATTATTGTATTTATAGATGAAATACATACTATAGTTGGAGCAGGCAATTCTGCTGGTTCTTTAGATGTTTCAAATATGATTAAACCAGCCCTTTCTAGAGGTACGATTCAATGTATAGGAGCAACAACGATAGATGAGTACAAAAAAACAATAGAGAAAGATGGCGCACTAGAAAGAAGGTTTCAAAAAATTATGGTAGAACCACCCACTTTGTCAGAAACTAAGGAAATATTAATGAACATAAAAGAGCATTATGAAAATTTTCATAATGTTACATTTTCCGAAGAAGCTATTGACTCTTGTATAAACTATGCAGAGAGATATATAACTGCAAGACAATTCCCAGACAAAGCTATAGATATTATGGATGAAGTTGGCTCTAGGGTTCATATAGATAATATTAATGTTCCAAAATCAATAGTTGACTTAGAAGGGGAAGTTGAAAAGCAGTCAGAATTAAAGAGTCAACATATTAAAAAGCAAGAATTTGAAATGGCTGCTGACGCTAGAGATAGGTTAAGGAGAATAGAAAAAGACCTAAGAATAGAAAAAGTAAAATGGGATAAAGAAAGTGGGAAAAACAAAGTAAATGTTACTTTAGATGAATTGGCTAGAGTTGTAGCTAAAATGACTGGTATACCTGTAAGAAAATTAACAGATGACGAGGGAATAAGATTGGTGAATATGCCATCGAAAATAAAATCTAGAGTCATTGGTCAAGACGATGCTGTAGAAAAAGTTAGTGAAGCTGTACAGCGCTCTGCCGCAGGGTTTCACAATCCTAATAGACCTATTGCTTCATTCTTATTTTTGGGAAAGACTGGAGTTGGTAAAACTGAATTAACTAAAGCTCTTTCTGAGTATATGTTTGGAGATGAAGATTCTTTAATTAGAATTGATATGTCTGAGTATATGGAACCACATTCAATATCTAGAATGATAGGCTCACCTCCAGGATATGTAGGATATGACGAAGGGGGTCAGTTGGCAGATGCGGTTAAAAATAAGCCTTATAGCGTTATTTTGTTTGATGAAATAGAAAAGGCTCACAAAGATGTTACTAATGTTTTACTTCAAGTTTTAGATGAAGGAATGCTAACAGATGGATTAGGAAGAGAAATTAACTTTAAAAACACCATTATAATAATGACTTCCAATATAGGGGCAAAAGAATTAGATATATCACCAGTAGGATTTAGTACAGATTTGGACGAAGATATGAATGTTAATGATGTTATAACTAAGGCTCTTAAAAATACGTTTAGACCAGAATTTATAAATAGAATAGATGAGAAAGTTATATTTAAAACTTTGAGCGAAGATAATATTTCTGAAATTGTAGACATTCATATTAAAAAGTTGGAAAAAAGAATGAGTGAAAGAGGTAGGTATAAATTGTCTGTATCTAAGAAAATGAAAAATTATCTCTTAAAAGAAAGTTATAATGAAGAATTTGGAGCAAGACCAGTAATTAGGGCAATTACAAAATATATACAAAATCCTGCTTCAAAAGCTGTGCTAAAAGGAGATGTTAAAGAGGGTGATACAATATTTATAGATTATAATGAAAAAAATGATGAAATAATTGTTAATAAAAAAAATAATTTAAAAAAAACAAAATAAAAATATGAAAAATATTAGTAAAGATTTTAAGCTATTTGCAAGAGATAAAGGAGTTTCAAGTTTAGTTTTACATGATTATGAAAAAATTCAAATGAGAAACGTTTTTAATCCAACTTCAATATTAAAAAGCACTCCAACTGCAATGACTCCAAACATTATAGAAGAGAGAAAAATGAATGCTGTTGCTATGGATGTCTTTTCTAGATTAATGATGGATAGAATTATTTATATGGGAATGCCCATAGGTGACCAGGTGGCCAACGTAATTAATGCACAACTTTTATATTTAGAATCTGTAGACAAGAAAAAAGAGGTAAAAATGTATATAAATAGCCCAGGAGGTTCTGTATATGCTGGATTGGGCATATATGACACAATGCAAGCTGTTGGACCATCGGTTTCTACTTTTAATATGGGACTATGCGCATCTATGGCTTTTGTTTTATTAACTGCTGGGGCCAATGGTAAAAGGCATGCACTAAAGCACTCTAGGTCTATGCAGCATCAACCTTTAGGTGGAGCTGAAGGTCAAGCGAGTGATATAGAAATTACAGCACAACAAATTGTTTTGTTAAAAAAGGAATTGTATGAAGTTATTGCACATCATACAGGTCAAGATTATGATAAAATATATAAAGATTGTGATAGAGACCATTGGATGACTGCCGAAGAAGCTTTGGCTTATGGTGTTATTGATAAAATTATAAAATAACAATATTCGCTGTTCAAGACGGCTGTTTAAATAAAATATTTATTTAAACATTAACCCCTCTCTTTGTAAGGGTGGGGTTTTTTTGTGGTTTACATTGACAATTACAAAACACATATTACTAGAAGGTAGAAAATCAATCAACGGATTAGAGGTTTCTGATAATTTAGGTCGTATGAATTGGCAAGAAGCAATAATTGCTTGCAAAAAATTAGGACCAGGATGGAGATTGCCAACAAAAGACGAACTGTATATGCTTTATAAAAACAAGGAAGAAATTGGCGGTTTTGCTAGTAACTACTATTGGAGTTCTTCGGAGTACGATAAGTCCAATGCGTGGCATCAGGATTTCTTCAGTGGTTACCAGGGCAACTTCAGTAAGTACTCCACTTACTATGTTAGGGCTGTTCGGGCTTCTTAATTAATGTTTTATAATTGTTTATTTTTTTTTAATATTTTATATATTGTAATTTGTGTCACAATTAGATTATTATAAAATATTAGGAGTTCCAAAATCTTCAACAGAATCTGAGATTAAAAAATCTTACAGAAAATTAGCGATAAAACACCACCCAGATAAAAATCCTGATAATAAAGAGGCGGAAAAAAAGTTTAAAGAAATATCTGAAGCTTATCAAGTTTTAATAGATAAAGATAAAAGGCAAAAGTATGACGCTTATGGTCATGATGGCTTAGGGGCTCAAAGAGAGAGGTGGGGTCAAAATTATGATGTAAATGATTTTTTTAGTACGTTTGGAGATGTTTTTGGCGGCCAACAATTCAAATCACAAAGAAATAATAAAAATGTCAGAAAGGGTAAAAATTTAAGAGTTGAAATAGGTATAAGTTCAGAAGATATAGTTAATGGTGTCAGCAAAAAAATAGCATTAAATAGAGATGTTAAATGCAATTCTTGTGATGGTAATGGTTCAAAAAACGGAACTAAAATAAGTGTTTGTGGTAATTGTTCAGGTTCTGGAAATATGGTGCAGCAAATTAGAACTCCAATGGGAATTATTAGACAAAATCATGTTTGTATCACTTGTAATGGAACTGGTAATATTATTAAAGAAAATTGTGATAAATGTTTTGGTATAGGAATATTAAAAAATCAAAGAGAAGAGATAGATATAAATATTCCAAAAGGAGCTAGGCAAGGAATGGAATTTGCAGTAAAAAACAAAGGAAACGCTCTTGTATATGGCGGTTTATGTGGTGACTTATTAATAAATATACTTGAGAAAAACGAAGAAGGATACATGTTTGAGGGTTCAAATGTCATTTATGATTTAAAAATAAGTTTTGCTGATGCAAATTTAGGAAGAAAAGATTTAGAAATAAAAACACCTCACGGTAAAATGAGGATATCAGTACCAGAGAATTGCCATCAAGGCCAGGCATTGAGATTGAAAAGAAAAGGGTTTCCCATTTTTAGTTCTAGTGAGATTGGAGATATGATTTTATATATTAATTTTGATATACCTAAAGGTTTAGTGGAAAGAATAAAAAAGCTTGACATATCACTATATGATAGTTTAAATAAAAATCAAAAAAATGAAGAAGATAAAGGTGTGTATAAAATATTTAGAGAGCATTTTTCTAGGTAATATGTTAGTTTTTCATTATATTTGTTTTTCTTAATATTTATAAAAAAGAAATTATGAAAATTATAAATTTAATTAAAAAATATAAACTATATATTTTATCCGCATTATTAGTTATATTCTTTTTTCGCTCATGCAAAAAGTCAACTGAAATTAAAAAGTTGAATAGAGTTAGTGAAAGTCAGGTGGAAAATATTGACAGTTTAAATTTAGTTATTACTAAAAGAGAACAAAGAATAGACAGTTTCCCAGAGTTAATGAGAATTGAAAAAATGAATATTCATATTGAATATGATAATTGGATTTCATCTAAAGATAGAGGCCCACAACTAATGGAGCTACATCCTGTGGTTAAGGGTAGTATTAAAGAGTTGCAAAAATAATCATGAGAAATATTTGGAAATGGATTAAAGAAAATCCAAACAGAGCAATGTTTTTGGTGCCAATATTATTGGTAGCTGCGATATCTATTTCTCATGTCGTCTCTTTCTATGATATGGCAAACCCTCACAATTGGGCTATATATCTTTCTATAGCTATTGAAGTTGGTGCAATTACAGCTTTAGTTGCAGCAACAAATAAAATTAAAGGTGGAATTTGGTTTATGTTTGGTATTGTTACTTTTATACAAATGATTGGTAATGTATTTTATTCATATAAAGAAATAGATGAGTCTGGTGAACTTTTTAAGTCTTGGATAGAGTTAACGGGGCCAATTTGGGAGATGTTTGGAACGGAACAAACAGACACAGTCGGACTTAAGAGGTGGTTAGCATTTTTAGAAGGAGGCTTATTACCCATAATATCATTAACATCTTTACATTTTTTCGTTAAATATCAAAAGCCTGAAGATGAGTTAGTTGAAGATAATTTAGAAGATGAGTTAGTTGAAGATAATTTAGAAGATGAGTTAGTTGAAGACAATTTAGAAGATGAGTTAATTAAAGGCAGTTCAGAAGATAATGTTGATGAAGAAGTAAAAGAAAGTTTTGATGCTTTTGTGGAAAAAAAGAAAAAAAAATTAGAAGAAGATAAAAAAATATTTAAACCACTTTTAGACATACTATATATGTCTGGTGCTGTTAAAAAAGGAGATGTTTTACCAACTTATGTTGACTTTAGAGAAAAAGTAGATTCAAGATTTACTGACGATAATATAAAGATGTTTTTAACTCTATGTAATTATTTAGAAATAACAGAATTATCTGATAATGTTAGAAGAGCAAAAGTTAACTATGATGACTCTTCAAGTATTATGAGAAAATATTTAAGCTTAGAAGACAGTGTCTTAAAAAAAGAAACTCCTAAACAAAATATTGAAAAAAATAATGATTGGTGGAATAATTCTTAATTCTTAACACCAGGTTCTACATCTGTATGATTATTATCTCCTAAATTATTTTTATTTTTAAAAGTTCTAATCATACTTTGCATGCCTAATAAGGAAGTTCCTATAGTTTTAGAAGAAGGTCTCATATCTTTTTTGTGTTTTTCAGTAGCTTTATTTACTTTTTTGTCATCAAGAATATATGAATCGCTATTATGATACCACTTTCCTTTGTAGTTAAGATATAAAGGAAACTGCTCTCCATAAGAGTATGCTACATACATTTTTCCTAAACCACCTAAGTCTTCTCCATAAATGTGACTACCAATAAAGTTGTCTAAATTATTAATGTCTAATTTTGAGTCTGGATTTGCTATTCTCTCCTCTTCTATTTCATTTTCTTCCTTTACAGTGTTGTCGTTGTTGTTATCATCTAAAGCATTTCCTCCATCAGCATTTTCTCCTCCGTCTAAAGGTGGAAATCCTGATTCCTTTAATGCTTTTCTGACTTTTGCTCTCACTTCCTTTTCATTTAAATTCTTAAGCATTCTAGGGTCTTCCATAGTTCCAAATGCAGCAAATTCATCTTCTCCAAATTCTGGGTCTGACTTAATATCAGACTCAGCAGCATCGCCAGCATCACCAAAAAATTCAAAAGCATCAAACTCTTCTTCAGGTTCCCCGTAACCACCCCAGTTTTTTATTATATTTTCCTCTTCTGAATTTGGCTCTTCATCAATAATGTTTATTTCATCTAATTTTTTAGATATATTATTAACCTTTTCTTGCATTAACTTATAACTCTCTGTTATAAAGTCAGTTGTAATTTTTTTAGAATTTTTATTTCCCATTTCTATGAAGCATTTTATTATAAATATTAAGTAATTTTAAAATTTCATTTATTTTATTATTTGATTTAACTAATAATTTATTATATTAGTAGTTATGAAAAATAATATTAATAAAGTCACTTGGATTTCAGAAAATGAAAAAGATTATTATCCCAATAAATACATAGAGAATAAATTGCCTAGCGGAATGTATGTTTCAAAATATTCTCAAGAATTTGGAGAATATTTATCAAAATTTAATTGGAATAGTGATTTACCATTTTCATTTTTTGGAAATAGTTTTAATTTAATAAAAGATGATTTAGATATTTTTTGGTCATTAAAAGATAAATATAAAGTTAATGGATTAGAGTTTAATAGGGCTATTATGCTTCATGGAGAGCCTGGTTGTGGTAAAAAATATTTATGTAGAAGAGTTGCTGAGTATTTTATTGAAAGTTATAATGGAATAGTAATATATTCTGATGAACCATCAGACTTAAAGGGTATAATAGAAAACTTAAAACTAAACTCTAATAAAGAAGATAAGATAATGGTAGTTATTGAAGATGCTGGTATTTTGTTGGAAAAAAACGGAGTATCATCTACTTCAGATATTTTTAAAAACAAAGAAAATGAAGATGGAATATATTATTTGCTCACAACTAATTATGAAGAAAAGTTTGGACAATACATATCTGATAAACCAGGATATGTTGAAAAAAGCTTTCTAATAGATTACCCAAAATTAAAAGAAATAGAACAATACATAAAGTCACTATCTATTTCTATGGAAATAAAAACAAATCCCAAAAAAATAGCTAAAGATGTGTTGGGATTATCTATAGGTCATATTAGAAATTTAATAGAATCTCATTTCATTTTTGGATACAACTATAAAGAAACTTTATTAGAACTAAAGGAAAAGCAAGAAAATATTATAAAACAATTTTACTCTTCTGCAGATTCTTCAGATATAGGATTTGGAGATTAGTTTATTAATTTTAATAATAAATTAATTTCTTCATCTAATCTATTTCTATCTTCTTGAGTGAAAGCATTTCTAGTACCAGTTCTCTGTTCTATATAATTAGTTAACTCTTCCCCTCTTGAGTCATTGAGAGCTTTCCTTATTCTAGCGGCTATAGCTCTGGAATTACCTGGAGTTAAATTTAATTCGTTGGCTGCCAATTTTGGACTAAATTTTTCATTATTTCCAATATATCTAGTCATTAGATTGAAATAATCAAGAAACTTGTCTGTAATAAAGTTTCTATCTACCAAATAATCACCCCAAGCAGCCCATTCATTTGTGCCAAACTGGTTATCGTTTTCGCTTTGAGAGTCTTGTGATTGAATTGTATCATGAACTGATACAGACACGCCTGAATCATCATCTTTTTCTCCTGGTGCAGGAATATCCAAAGAAGAAGTGGAAATATTATCCTTACCTCTAGAGTATCCTGAGTCGTGAAGTTTGCTAAAATTATCTAATCTATGTGCAACAACATTTATAAACCATCCAATAAATCCACCCTTGCTAATGTCAAAACTCATTAAAGCTTTCTCAATTGGGAAGACGCCATCTTTATCTGGTAACATAGCTTCGTCAATAATTAAATTTACATGTTCATCTGAGTCTCCTCTTTTTAGATTTGAAGTTTTATCTAGAAGTGCCATCCCCTTTTTTGAGTTTCTAACAAGTAGTCTAAACTTCTTAATGTTATTATAAATTTCTTTCGTAATATAATTAATAACATTTCTTTTTTGAGTTTCGTCTATATTATTATATAAAACAGCCATGATTTGTATAATAAAGAAAAATATTTGTTGATTATCTCCATATGTATAGCGTTCATTGTTCGAATTAACTTTTGTTATTACATTTTTAATATAGGAATTTATTTCATTTATATTCGAATCACTCACTCCAGAAGCTTTTTCTTTATAAAAATTTGATGCATTATTAATTTGATTATCTAAATCTTCTAAATTATCTAAAGTATATTCTCCACCATCTTCGTTTAACACAAAAGATTCTCTAAGTATTTTTTTAATTTTAGCTCTAATTTTTTGCTCTAAAGTAATGTTTGCATTTTGTTTATCATTAACATTAGAACTATATCCTATTAGTTTTTTTAACGTTTTAATAGCTTCTGCTAAACCTTCAGGAGGCGCACTGCCTATTAGGTCTCTTATTTTATTAAAAGCCTTATTGCCATCCTTTTTTAAATACTCTATAAATGCATTTCTTAATTTTTGCAAATCTTTATTAGGGTCCATTATTAGCTTATCGTTTTCTGCTTGAGTGATTAACTTTTTAATTTCGTCTTTATTAAGTTTTTTATTCAAAGACTTTTCTCTCTCGTCAACCAGTTCTCTTGTCATTTTTTTGTTTTGAGATTCAATCCAATTTACAATAACTTCTTTATTTAATTTACCAGAATCCTCTATGTCGCTTACTTTTTCTAATCCCTTTTTAGGTTGACTAGATGATTTAGAGTCATATACACTAATGTTTTTTCCATAAGTATCAGAATCTGGATTGGTATCTTTTACTGTTTTAACAATAGAATCGCCCTGAGCACCCATAAAAAAGTTATAAATAAAGTTGATAATATTATCTTTAGCTTTTTTAACAACTGGATTACCTGGATTTAACTCTGTTGAAGTGGCTCTAGATAATCCACTTCTTGTTGTGGAGTCGCTCATAAATTCAACAGCATCACCTAGTATTGCCTTAATCTCATCTTCTGAACTTTTGTCAAAAACTTCATTGTCAGCAGGAATGTTTTCCAAATCTACACCTGATAGACTAGATTGATTAAATGCTTTATAGTCTCTGATTGAGCCGTATAGGGGAGCATATTCTTTTCCGACATATTCTTTTTTCATATGATGTGCTGGCGATGTGTTTGAATCTTGTAAATCCATCATAGCATCATTAACATCATTATACAAATATCTCCATTTTTTTCCATCTTTTTCTACTTTTGAAGCAAGATTAGAATGGCTTGGTTTTTTGGAAGAAACTATAGTTATTACACCATCATCTTTTAACATTCTTTCAAAAAATTCTAGTGCTGCACTACCAGTAACTCCTGGCTTTCTTGTAATTTTCTTTTGATAATCCTTTAAGTTGTTTTTTACCACTTCTAAAAACCATGGACTTAAATTATCTTTACCATTCCATCTGCCTTGAGTTAAACTAATTAGCGCATCAGAAACAGCTTCTTCTATTTCAAATCTAAACTCATCTCTATTAGAGGCGTTTATTAAATTTAATATGTGATTATCAGCAAATACTCTATAAGATTTTTGTAATATTTTATAAGCTGCATCTTGAGAGCTCAACTTACCAACGGCAGATATTAATTCACTTTCACCAGGTCTAAGGTTATACCCAGACATTACTCTACCTAAGAAGTTTAGTGTAGCATTTCCATCTTTACTAATTTTTCCATTACTATTAATTCCTATAGAATTTAAATTCCTATTTTCTAACCATCCATAAAAAGCATTATCATGAGATTTTATAAAAACTTTACCTTTTTGAGTGAGCTTATTAAAGTCATCAATATTTTTAAAGCTATATAAATTCTTACCTCTTTTACTTATATATACAGTTTCTCCTGCAACTTCCATTCCTGCAGTTTGAGATTTAGTACTTAAATCTTCTATTGTTATAAAATCATCTTCATTAAAACCTATAGCCTTAGCAACATTTATATCAATTCCCCTTTCTGAATCTGTTAATAAAGCTATTTTAAGACTATTAGATATGTCATCTTTTGCGTCATATTGATTTTGTTCCCTTCTAAGCCTTTCAACTTCTGCTTCAAGTTCTGGGCCAATTTCTTTTTCTTTTTCTCTTTCTTTTGCTTTGGTAGGGTCATAAGTAAGTTCGCCTGTATCCTCATCATCAATACTTCCTATTAGATTGCTTAAAAAATCATCATCTTCATCGGTTTCTTTAATTATTTTTTTGTTTATTTTTCTTTCCAACCCTTCTTTTAGAAGTTTTATATTTTTTGGGCTCTCACCAGACAATTCAATCATTCTATAAGCTTCGCTTATTAACTTGTTATTATACATAGTTTTTATTTTATAATAGTACTTTATGATAAATATTAAGAAAAAAGGTATTTTTAATATTATATTAATTAAAATTAATTGCCTAATTTTTAATAAAAATATACATACTTTTGTTTTATCAAAAATAATTTTATAAATTTACATTAATTAAGATATTAATAAATTAAATAATAGCAAAAAAATGAATAAAGTAAAGCCGAGTTTTGTAGTTGATTTATCAATGACAATGATTTTAGATTATAATAAACCTAATAATGATGGTCAAGAAAGCGATAAGCAAAGACTTTTTTGCAATTGCGGCTCTTCACAAACTTATTCACAAAAAATAGTCAGAAATGTTATTACAAACTATGATGAGTTAACTGAAGATGGAGAAAGTATTGCTTCTATAACTTGTGTAAAATGTAAAAAAGAATACAATAAAGACAATAAGTTATATTTATTATCTGTAGATGTTGACGAGTTATATAGTATTGAATATGAATCTAAAGAGGATAAAAATACAATAACTATTAATAAAAAGAAAAACTTTGTTAACTATTCTAAGGCAAAAGATTTAATTACTTATAAGCAAA
>Ga0233414_10000416_pt1 | contig 18129 bp, 17 predicted proteins | sample Na_anoxic_10_MG_FD_189020 | JGI IMG/M metagenome (GOLD analysis project Ga0233414, IMG submission 189020) | Seawater microbial communities from Saanich Inlet, British Columbia, Canada - Na_anoxic_10_MG | ecosystem: Environmental > Aquatic > Marine > Inlet | place: Canada: British Columbia... | reverse complement strand
CATGGCCGATGGTGCTGCATACGTAGGACGCGCTCTTGTTGAAGCTGACATCAGCGACTTGGGAACATACTCGACCGCATCCAGCACTGAGACACTCACCAACAAGACATTTGACGCAAATGGCACTGGTAACAGCATCACCAACATTGACTTAACAGCCGATGTAATCGGAGACCTACCTTACTCTAACCTTGTCCCATCTACCACCGCTTCCAAACTAGTCGGACGTGGGAGCACTGGAGCAGGAGACATGCAGGAGATTAGCCTTGGCACAGGGTTGACTATGTCAGGGACAACAATCTCTGCGTCAGGGTCAGCTGCATCCAATACTGTCTACGGAGCTACTTGGAATGGAGACACAACAAACGCTGCCTCCAAGAATGCGATCTACGATAAGATCGAGTTGCTTGATGCAGCCATTGGGGCTGGCGGAGGAGGAACAGTTCAAGGGTCGTCAGTTACTTATGATGTTCTGCTGGCATCCGCATCTGGAACCGCCCCAGTAGGCACGGCAGACAAATCTGTAGACTTGCAAGCAGTTAGAGGGGCATCTACACAGACGTCCAAAGGCGTTTCATCTGTGATTGGTGGAGGCGGAAACAACTCTACCGACGAGGCTTTTGCCGTTGTCGCAGGTGGGAGTAACAACAACAATCAGAGCTTTGCAGCAACTATTAGTGGTGGAGAGTATAATCAGATAACGGGATTAAGCACCCAAGCCGCCTACTCTGTGATTGCGGGTGGAAGATACAATTTTATCAGATCATCATCCCAAGCTTCCACTGTCTCTGGAGAGTATAATGAGATCGACTCAAGTGGTAAAAGCTCCATCCTTGGGGGCAAAAACAACAGAATCACTAATTCGTCCTACTCCACTGTCTCAGGAGGTTACGGAAATTTAATCAACACCACCAGTTCAGGTTCACGAAATGTGATTGCTGGGGGTCAAACAAACGAAATTCAATCATCTTACTCTTTTGTTGGTGCTGGTCAGAACAACGACATCCTACAAGGACAGAGGTCAGCCATCGTAACAGGCGATAGTAACTCGATGTCTGGCTACGGCGGAACCGATAGCTGTATTGCTGCTGGCAGCTCCAACACCCTATCTGGTTATGGTTGCTTTATTGGCGGTGGTTCAAGTTGCGATATTGACGGATTCTTTGGGGGCTCTAACAACACAAGTGTTCTTGGAGGATCAACCAACTCAGCTTACTACGCATCCAACTCAGTCGTATTAGGCGGCGGGGACTGCGCCCTATACTACTCCGACTACACCGTCATGTCAGGTCGGAGAGCAAAGATCACCGCAGCCAATAAGCACGGTCAGTTCATATATGCTGACGATCAAGATTTAGACTACGTTTGCAACACCGAAAGGACAGCCAACTTCCGAGTAGCTAACGGTATGCACATTTCAGCCCCCTTGTTCATTGATGAGCGAGCCAGTGCATTAGCAGACATCGCAGGTCGCGGCCAAATTTGGGTTAAGAACACCACACCAAACGAGCTTTGGTTTACAGATGATGCAGGTAACGACAACGCCCTTACGGGAGGTACTTATGGTATGCTTTATAACAATGCGAACTCTGCGACTTCATCATGTAACACGATACCGACGGCTGTGGATTGGGTGTCTGCTGGCCCATCTTCTGGAACCACACCGACCACAACCTACAACTATATCATAATACCTTCTGGTGGCCTTTATAGAGTCGAAGCCAATATCTGCTGCACGACCGACGTTGCTGGTGAATATCAATTCGAGATTTATTACTTTGATGGAGCAAACTGGTCGGGAACAGGATTAGTAGCTGACAGGGCCATGCCAAACAATGGAGATGTTGGCAGTGCAACAGTAAGCGGTATTGTTAATGTTGCGGCTGGTGGTCAAGCCAGACTAGCTGTCTACCAGACAGTTGATTCAGGTTCTACCACGAACTTCCTTGTTCAGTCAGGCCAACTAGTTGTGACAAAACTCTAAGTCAAATATTAAGATTCACAAAGAAACTAATTACTGATACATTAATTCTATGGCAACCTCAAATATTGAAAAGCAAGCATTCGGTCAAGCTGGAGCTACTATCGCACTCCCTGCAACAGGAGCCGTGACTGGTGATTTCTGTGCCTTGTCCTTTATCAACGACTCGACCCTGTCATCACTGACATGGAAAGAACTCAGCACTAGCGGTGACGATGGCACAGGAGTGGCATTCCCTGCTGGCTTTGTCCTATACGGTCAAATCACTGGATTTACATTGGCAACTGGTTCAGTCGCTGCATACAACCAAGTTTAAGTAAGATGCTGGGAATCGGATTAGCTTGCATGAGAATGGGCGCACGCGCCGTAGCCATCATTGCTGGTGGTGGTGGTGGAACCCCACCCGTCATCACAGATGAATACCGTTCACCAACAGGCTTCAAGTATTTACAACCTGATGGTTCATCAGTTTATAAACAACCTTAACAAATAAAATATCATGGCAAATGTAACCGTAACCACAGACGTAGACAACCTTTTAAAGAGTGCTGACAATGCAGCAGCAAGGACGAGCCTAGGCTTAGGCACAGCAGCCGAAGCAGCAACTGGTGACTTCGCAACATCAGAGCAAGGGGGCAAAGCTGACAGTGCACTGCAGCCATCTGACAACATCACAGAGCTCACCAACAATGCAGGATTTATCACAAGCGTTGGAAACCTTGATGATGTAACTAGCAACGGAGCAACTACGACTAATCATATTACAGTTGGTGGCAAATTTGCTACAGGAACCAATGTTGCGTCTGGTGGAAATGCGTTAGCGATTGGGGGAACTGGAAACACCGCTTTGGCTGACGGATCTGAGGTTCTTGGCGGTGATGGTTCGACTGCTAGTGGTCAAGGCTCAAGCGTCATTGGTGGTAGCAATCACCAAAATGCAGCCAACTGGACGGCAACAATAGGAGGCTTGAATCAAGCAGCTTCAAGCGGAGCAGTTAGGGGTGCTATTTTGGCAGGTTTTGGTCACAATTTGAATCACTCTGATTCTGTAATCATTGGTGGAAACACCATAACGTCAGACGCAAGCAATACAGTTTTTGTCCCGAACCTGAATGTTGGCGCTGGCTTCAAGATGCCAACAGGCGCAAGCGATGGTGAAGTTCTAACCACTGACGCGAATGGCGTAGGCACATGGCAACCCGCTGCTGGTGGTGGCGGTGGTGGCGGCACAGTTCAAGGGACTGACGGCACTTATGATATACAAGCCGCTAATGAAGGTAATGTAGCTGGTAATTCAAGAGGTGAAAACTCTGTTGATTTACAGAGTTCACGAACAAGCTCCGCATATGTGGCGAGTGGTAATGCGGCTACGATCAGCGGCGGGGTTGATAACAAAGCATCTGGTGGCATGAGCAATACAGTCGGAGGCGGTTTTCAAAACACAGCATCTGCTAGTTATAGCGGGCAAGGCTACGCTACAGTTGGTGGGGGTGATAGAAACTCAGCAACTGCAATTTACGCTACTGTAGGTGGTGGTAGTCAAAACACAGCAACGAGTAGTTTAAGTGTAGTAGGAGGCGGTAGACAAAACAATGCAACAGGAGTTGGTAGCACGATTGCGGGAGGACAAGGTAACAATGCGACCGCTTCTTACGCCACAGTAAGTGGCTTTAACAACACAGCATCTGATTATTGTGCTACTGTAGCAGGTGGCGGTGGTTTTTATGGTGGTAATACTGCATCGGGAAGAAATAGCACAGTAGGAGGTGGTGCGACTAACACAGCATCTGGTAGTTACAGCGCAATTCTTGGTGGTAAGGGTAACGTAGCAGCTAGTAGTAATACCACAATAGGTGGTGGCGATGGCAACACTGTTTCAGCTTATGCTTCTGACGCTACGATTAGTGGGGGGCAAAACAACACAGTAAGCGATGCTTATGCTGGATGCACAATCGGTGGCGGTAAAGATAACAACGCATCATATTTCTACAGCACGATTTCGGGAGGTTACTCTAACACAGCATCTGGTAGTTACAGCGCAATTCTTGGTGGTAAGAGTAACACCACAAACAGTTTAGAAAGTGCAATGATTGCTGGATCAAACATCACAGCCCAGCGAGCAAACACGCTTCACTGCAATAACCTTACTATTAAGAACATTCCTACAAGCTCAGCTGGACTTACAGCGGGTGACGTATGGAATGATGGTGGCACGTTAAAGATTGTCTAAAAAACTTGAACCCTCGATCCTGTAGCCTACACTATGGGTCATGAAGAAAGATATACATTTCGTCTGTGGATTACCGCGTAGTGGGTCTACATTGCTTTGCAACCTATTAGCTCAGCACCCCGAAGTTCACACGACCCCCACAAGCGCGTGCCACGAATCATTGTTCGTGATTCGTAATTCATGGAACCAGTGGTTGGAGCACAAAGCTGCAAAGGATTTAGCAGACGACAAGAACCTACAGCGTGTGCTACACGCCATGATTCATGCTTACCATGATACGGATAAGCCTGTAGTAATAGATAAGGGCAGGGGCTGGACTTCTCTTTTAGAAATGGCTGAGTTTGCCCTTGGCAAGCAAGCCAAGGTGCTTGTGCCAGTGAGAGACATTAGTCAGATCGTAGCCAGCATGGAGAAGCTACACCGTAAGGCAGCCCACCGCAAACCAGACAGTGGAGACTACTTTGATGCCCAGACTGTAGATGGCAGGGCCCAGCAGGTGCTCGCTAAGCAGGGAGTGCTTGGGATCGCTTACAACCGACTCAAAGATGTAGCTCAGCGCGGGTTAGTTGACCGTTTGCTATTGGTAGAGTTTGAGGCGTTGACAAGTAGACCAGAGGAAACCATGTCCCAAGTATGGGATTTCCTAGGTATGCAAGCCCCAGACCATGACTTCGACAACGTGGAGCAGGTTACATACGAGGACGATAGTGTCCACGGTCTTGACTTGCATTCTATACGTAATAAGATAGAATCAGTTACGGATGATTCCGAAAATATTTTGGGTGCAGAACTTTGTGCCCAACTTAAGGGAGCTGAATTTTGGCGACCTACACAACAACAACAACAACAACAACAACAACAACAATAACATGAGTGTATTAGACCAAACCCAACCAAACCCGCTGACACCAGCAGAACGCTCCGCAAAGCAAGTAAAACGCGCCACATCACAAATGGCTTACCAATTAATCCAATCGTGGAATCACGGCTGGGATCTTATCTGGTCATCTGCTGATCCTGCTGCTGTGCTTGCAGAACTCGGAACCGAGGCTGGCGAACTTTTCCAGCTTAATGAGGACATCATCGTATATCTTAACACGACCCTCGCTGGACGTAAGCAAGATGAGCTCGATGCCATTAATGCCAAAGTCGCAGCCAAGCCAGCTACTACTACAGCCGCTGATGGCTCAGTGACGATTGACTAATCTAAATTATGAAAACGACCCTAAACGAAATACTGAACCGACTCAAGCAAGAGTCAACATGGCGGGGACTTATTGTTGTCGCTACATTGGTGGGTGCCAAGTTGCAGCCAGAACAGATCGAAGCTATTGTCACGGCTGGTGTCAGCTTAATTGCAGCTATCAACATTCTTAAGAAAGACTAATACTCATGAAGTATATCATTGCACTATTAGCATTACCGCTTTCTTCCTGCCTACCTTTTGATGTCACTGTTACCTTAGGTGACGGGCAATCAATGGGTGGTGAAGCAGTCATTGATTACTCTGCTAAAGGTGGCCTCGATGTGGGCTTCAAGCCTGTCCTAGTAGACTACTCTGGCAAGTGAAAGTATGCATAGACGCAGGTCACGGAGGTAGTGACGTGGGTGCTTTAGGTCCATCAGGTTTGAGAGAATCTGACATGGCTCTTGATGTGTGTGAACGTATCAAGGTCATGTTGGACCCTGTTGTTGAAGTGGTAATGACTCGCACCAATGATACATACCTAAGCCTAACCAAGAGAGCGGATATATGTAATGCTGAAGGATGTTCACTATTTATATCATACCATTTTAACTCGGCTGATAGTGCGCTTGCCAATGGATGGGAGGTCTTTACCACAAGGAAAGACAACAACTCCGATAAGCTTGCCACGTGTATTGGAGAAGCCCACGCGTCCGAGTTTCCCAAACAGTTTGCTAGAATGGATTGGTCTGATGGCGACCTAGATAAAGAAGCAAATTTCTCCGTTATCCGTAGAGCAAACTGCCCAGCCGTTCTTATGGAGGGTGAATTTATACATAACCCACTGGGTGAGAAGTTCATAGGTGATTCAGATAACCGCAATAAAATGGCTCGTGCAGTGGCTAATGGGGTGTGCAAATACCTAGGATTTGGTCAACAGACAAAGCCCCCATTGACTTTAGAGGAAAGGGTTGCTAGACTTGAGAAGCACATGAATTTATCATAACATGGATATCTCAACTATCATATTAGAAGGCGGACCCCTAGGCGTAGCAGTCGGTGGATTATATTTTATCAGTAAGTTATTCCTAAAAACCATAAACGAACGGGATGAAGTTCATCGAGTATTTCTTAAAGATATGATGTCCGAGGACCGTCTACTTCGTGAAGAAGATAGACAGGCTAGGCGAGAGGACAGAGACGCCCGCACCGCAGACCGACAAGAACACAGGGAATCTTATAGTAAACTTAGCAGTTCCCTAGACAAGCTCGCCGCTGAGCTTAAGGTTAAGCCATAGAATTTTGTATTGGTTTTCTCAGAATAGTAGGTAGTATGTTGCTATGCCTCTGAGTAGCCAACGTCAGCGTTTCTCTATCTTCGTTAGCCCACGTAACGAAGATTTCTTATTCTACGAGAAAGTAGATAAGCAACGTATTCAGGAATCTATACCTGAATACGGAGACCCGCACCCTGATTTTAGGAAGTATCCTAACCATTTCTTTACTCAAGCGGTCCAAGCAGATGAAGAAGGTCAGACCTACTTTTACTATTATGCTGCTAAACGTGATCATCAGGATGATTACAACTTTGAGCACTCGACTGTTAACCACAAGTCTGGCACCTACGATCAGGTAATACGTACCTATATTACTCTACGGTCAGAGTATGATGAGGATTCCCCAGCACTGGGTTCTCCTATGCCTCTTGTAGATGCTGACCCCTTTGATGCATCTGATAAATATACCCTAATTTCTAGGGAGCAATCACGAGTCGGTGAGACAGTAGGTATTTCTTCAAAGAGAAACCCAGACGAGATGGACTCTATGTTCGTTCTGGAGAAATGTCTCTACCTAAAGAGAGTTCCTATCACCACGACAGCGTATGATAAGAACACAGGCGCTCATATATTTACAACGACAAACCTCCTTCACCGTGACGAGATCCCTGAGGGATCAAGCTTAAGTGTAGGTAGTCTGCTGGCGGATGAGTCAAATAGTTTCTGGGACATAGATGAGGATACAGGTTCTCACAAAAGAATTGAGCAAGTATCCGAGGAGTGGTTCTATGTTTCCTCTATACAGAATGGCGATGCCAACGAACGCAGGGTTTTTCTTTACCTGACGCCCAACCAGAATGACTTTGTCTTCTATGAGTTAGTAGATCGTAAAAACGAAAAGCTAGAACCATCTCCCTTACCTGAGTTTGGGGAAGCTCACTCAGAATTTACGGATCATAAGTTTGTAGCCGCAGTTCCCAACGACAACATTGGCGACTTTTACAAGTATTACTACGCCCGCGATAGGTTCAATGAAGACCAGTATAACTTCTCTGAGTCCTCTGTAGATATAGGAGGAGTCCGTGTATCCTTAGTCCGTCGCAGCTACGTCGTTCTCCGTGACTCATATGATCCTAATTCCCCAGAGGTAGGGGCAGCAATGCCTTCTGACCCCTCGAATAAGTTTACAGGTAACTACCTGCTCGTAGACCGATTACAACGTCCAATCGAAGACGAGACCCTTTCTTCCCTGTATGTTTCAGAAGAGCGGATATACGCCAAGACACCAGACACCCAGAATCAGGAAGGTAACTTCACGCTTCAGGAAGGGGGTTTAACTGTAACCCGCACGTGGATCGTTCCACGCGATCAAGTCGGAGCTTTCCCGCAACCATCTGTAGGATCATCTGATCCAGAATATGGTCAGTACGAGTACGCCACACGTAGGATATCTCAAGAGACGCCAGCTGAGATAGACTCATACTACAGCGTTGTCCTCGACATATATGCTAGGAAAGGGTGGTCATTTAGAGAAGAGCACCAGTATAACATTGGCTATAAGATTATTGAAACGTCCACCCTAGAGGATGACAAGGATGGTGAAGGTAATTACACCGTGTCATTTGATGAGCGTGGATGGCAGAGGCAACAGCGAAGTGCGGAGCTCACTGGGTTTGAATACGAATCACAAGTAGAGACCAGACCATACGGTAAGATTACTACAAACCGATCAGCAGGAACGGAGCCTATTGTCAGTGGGAATAACACCAGAAGTCAGATTGTTTTTGACGACGGCACCCTACAAATTTATCAAAGGGACGAGGACACCTTCACTATTAAAGAAGGTTCCGCAGGTCAGGAGAAGAATGAGCAGATCTATGCATCCATAACCACTAATAAGTTCTACAGATCAACGGGGGATGTGCAGACTGACACGGGATCTAGTCGGGTTATCTATGATGATGGCACTACACAAGTGTATGAAGTCAGTGAAGAGTCTGTAGTAGCCAAAGAAGGTGACGCAGGTCAAACCAAAGAGGCCAGAGTTTACGGGACTATTAAGACTGACAGTAGGTTCTCTACAGATAGCACAGTCACCACAGGCACTGGTAGTTCCCGTGTAGTTTACAGAGGCGGTGGTGCTATCATCTATCAAGTGGACGAAAAAACATTGTCCTTTAAAGACAATGAAAATGGGGAGACAAAGGAATCAACCATATATGCCACGATTACTACTAAGTCTAAGTTCGCTACTAATGGGGACTTAACAAGCACTGGTAATTCTAGATTGGTGTACAATGATGGCACCACCCAAGTATACCAAGTCGATGAAGTTACAAACATAGAGCCTAACTCCGACTATCAGTATACAGTCAATTCATCTGTACCTTGGGGTCACCTACGAATCAAAACTTATTTTAATGCTACGGGAATCGCCAGTGACATTAATAAGATCAATCGAATCAGATCAGTTTACAGAGGTGAGGTGTCAGGATCTTCGGTTCAAGTGTTTCAGATTGACGAAGAAACACCTGTCCCAAACACGGTAGAGTTCACTTCAGCTAAGGAGACCAATGAATATTTCATTAGTGAAACATTCACTAAATATGATAAAGCACCTAATTCAAGTCCAGCGAATGACGAGGAAGTAAGAAATACGTCGGTATATAATAATTCGACAGAGGTCGTATATAGAATTGACAGGACAGTATTCACTCCAGAACCCACCATAACATATGAGAGCACTGTCAACAAAAGATGGCCAGCTGTTCTAGAACAACTACATCCAAAAACCTTTTTTCGGAGAGATGGCACCGATGTTTTTTCATATTTCCCTACATACAAAGAGGAAGAGTATAGTGGGCCCTGCCGAGCTATCGTGACCGAGACATGGTCTAAGGAAGCACCAACAGGACAGTCATCGGTCGGGCCATTCCTGAAGACGACTCCTGTTTTCTACGTGACCCCATTGTTCAGGGTAAGTATACCACCCTGTCTGCATCAGGCTATTACCTTTACAGGTACTACTGGCACTACAAGTGAGGAATGGGAATACAACACATGGGACGACACAATCCCAGCTACCTCACAAACGCAATGGGTGGATGTTGTGATCTCAGACGAAGTGTCCCCGTTCCAAGGGGGTTTCCTTAAGAAAACAGTAACTTGTAAACCACCAGTTCAATCCGATGCCATATCCTGATTACAACGGAGGACCTACTGGTTACTACCAACCTGATCCAATAGTTAGCCACCCACCAAGTGGTCGTTCGATTGAATCATCTAAATGCTCTCCATTTGAACTAAGTCTAATTAACGAAGGAGACGCGGATATCCCAGAATATTATATCAAAGTTGGCGCGGGCACCATTAACAATGTCCTTAACACGGATTGGGATCAAGGCTTACCTGTCGCCACTTCACTGATAGAAGACGAAGAATCAATCTATATTTTTGCAGATGTAAGTTTTACTGACGGGCAAGCTAGTAGTGTTTCCTATTCGCTAGATACAGGACTCCCCCCATTAGAACAAATGGACCCATCCTCAAAAGATGGGCTCCCAGCCCGAATTTTAGTTCTGATAGGTGTTTGGAAAGGCCAGTCTGGTTGTAGTACTTATAGCACATCATTTACGTTAGAAGGGTACGAGGCTTTTAGAGTATATAATAGCACTGGGAGAGTGGTGTATGAGCCATATTACAAATTAAAAGTCGGAACGTAATGTTAAACTATATCAATTATGTAAACAACTATACCAGTGGTAGCAGTTCTTTTGGGGGCGGCACGTATGCTGAAGGAAGAAGATGCACAGGCACATCAGAACATTATTGGAGCGTCGGTGAAATTGGTAAAACTATACGGATCCTAGACACAAATGTACGGGTGTCTTCGAGAGGCCGAAACGGTGAGACATACTGGCTCTATGGCGCATACCGAACAACAATAAAGTACTATTTTGGTTGGTATCCAGATGGTTACCTTGGCACACGATATACTACACGGCGGTCATACCGAACAACAAACCAATGTCAATATAATGGGGCAGAGGTTGCTGGCGCAGAACTAAACGCCCCCAATACTGATCTTGAACCAGCAACTGGTCTCGGATCGGAAGGGGAAGCCGTAGGATGAAAAAAACCCGAAACTTCGTATAACGTCGGTCGATGTTACAAATATGATGATACTTATACGTTCCAAGGAAGATATTTCGTCCGAAAATATGCTCCTGTTGGTTTTACAAGTTGGGACCAAGGTAACGCATTTACAACATATCAACAGAATGAAAATATACAACGCACCACAACAGCCTTAAGTATATCCTCAGTAAGGATAACCAGAATCCCGACTATGGTTGGGGGGGCTTGTACTACCACCACTGCGAGACTAGAAGGATTGGGAACTTATCCCAATTATAACAACCCTATAACAGTTACCTCTAGCAGTATAAGCAGCCAAACGAGAGATCTAGTAGAAAACTTAGGATCTACGGCATACCATTACATTGGTAACGTGGATGGCGTCTTGTATCAAGCCCCTCGAAAAAGGACTGGGGATACTGCTTGGTATAAATTTGATGAAATCTATACCAAAATCAGTACATCTACGTCAGTTGTTTTACATTCAGATTTCACAGATTACCCGTCTCCTGTTCTGAGTTATGACGATGGCGCATTGTTTGATCAACAACCAGCTTGGATTATTAAGAGCCCCCAAAACAAAACGGGATTGGTAGGGTTTGGTGCAGGATTCAACACCACTGCACCCATCTACAAATCCCTAACTATCCAATCCTCTGGTCAGACTTGGGCTGAGTCCAACCTGCCAAACACGAATAATCTTACCGCTAACATAGAATTTAGAGGTCCACAAGCCATTCACACAGGATGCCAATTGCCACATGATGCGACCATGTCATGGTCTACCCCCACCGACACGGACGATACAAAGAGGTCACACACTGAATCCACTTTGCTTGCTACTTATTCATCCACGGTAGTGCGGAATCTAGCTGGTGGGGGATCGACCAGCACACGCTCCGATAAGTTTGCCACTTATACATTTAAACTTGCAGAAAAAGAAGACTCCCCAAACACGTTTGAAGATACTTTTAATTATAATTTTGTTCTACTTGATTATGATACGATTCTTACAACCAACGCTCAGGCTTCCCCTAGCCCAATATTGACTACTAATTTGGGTCGCGACAACACCTTTAACAGCAAGCAAACACTATACCTTAGATCAGGTTTAGACATTACAAGCACTAAGATTTCGTCTGATGGAGTATCATCTAGCTATAGTACACGACTCACAGAAACTAATGCCACTATAACCCAAGAATTTGATTTTTTCGGGCAGTCCATTATAGGCACCTTCAGTATGTATAGTATGGATATCCCTCAAGGTATAGGAATACAACTAGAAGCAGAAATACTTTACCAGTATGGAAGATCGGGTTTGCAATTCTACCAAGATGTAATACCTTATGTATCCAATGCCTACTAAAAAAACCAGATTAGCTATATATACATGTGGGACCGAGGGATATACATACGCCATGACAGCACAAGCGAGGCGCATCCAGAGTTGTGTGGCTGCGTGTGATCGCGACCTTAAACTTTTGATTATCGTCGTGGGGGATGGATCAGAGGGAAACCTCAAAGCAGTCAAAGAATATGAGAAACTGCTTCCAGATGCTAAGGTCGAGTTGTTGCACCACAATGGTCTACAAGCGGGTGATAAAAATTACGACAATGCCACCCAGCTTCTTATTGCTCAGCTAAGAACTATGGCCACAAGCAGGGCTGTTGCATGGGGAGCGGAATACTGTTTAAGCATGGACAGCGACGTGCTCCCACCAAGCAACGCACTACGGTGCATGATTGATATGCTGGAATTTGATAATGGTTACTACGGCGTGGCAGCGTGCCCATACCCAAGCCAAGGTGGTGGTTCCTTTTTATGTGGTAGAGGAACGCCACAGCGACCAATCCTTCCGTGCTTTTATGAAGATGAAAAGGATGTTCCAGCACGGCTCTTAAATAAGGTCACTAAGCTCCGCGACCGCTGCGATAAATATAGTCAAAAACATAAACGACCACCAGAGGATCTAATAGAAAAGCTTCGTGCAGCCGAAAAAGAAATAGACAAAATACAGCCTAAGGAAAATGTGTTTGCACTAAATGCTAAGAAGTGGAGACAGCGTGGTTGGTTTGATAACGCATACCCAGCCATCGGTCTAGGGGCTGTTGTGCCTTCAGATTGGTGTGGGTTCGGATGCACGATGATGAATAAAGAGGCACTGGCTCTGTGCGACTGGAGTGGCTATGATGGTAGTGGCACGGAAGACCTATTTGTTGTATGGAGTGGTTGGCAACCTCGCGGGATTAAAATTGCTGCAATACCACATTGCCCATGCGACCATGTGATTCGACACCGAGAGGAGAAAAACAAGTACATTCACATTACCACAGGTCATGAAATCGAAGGTGAATGTGTAGGGCACCTGCGACAGCTTCCCCGCCCGTGGTATTCACACGATACTGGCGAAAGATATAACCAAGAGAATGATGGACAAGTCTTTACAACACCCACCTAAAAGCACAGTTGTTCTTGGTAGAGGATTTCTTGGTGCTGAATTTGAGCGCCAAGGCTACACCGTTTATGGGAGAGATACGTTTTATCATCCGTGTCATGAGATGCACGAGGTCTTAGCACCATTCAACACCGTTATCAACTGCATAGGAAATGCAGACACTAGGGCGTGTGAGGATGTAGCAAACTGGGACAAAGTCCACTCAGTCAATGCGTGGTTGCCTAGAATGTTATCAGACCATTGCTCTAGATACCACAAGCGTTTTGTGCACATCTCAACGGGGTGCGTGTATGATCAAAACAATAAGCCACAAACTGAGGATGACTTCACATCTAGTCATTGCAGATACGTAGTTAGTAAACTGACTGGTGAATATTATTGCCGACCCAAAGATTTAATTATACGCCCTAGGCTTTATTTTAGTGACCAAGAAAACAAAAACAATTTATTGTGCAAGTTGCCAAAGTTTGACAGCCACCTGACGGAAGTAAATTCTTTCACCAGCACAAGCACCATTGTTGAGGCAGTCACGGCGCTGATATATGCCAATCAATCGGGCATTTTCAATGTGGCACAACGCGGCTACGGAACTATTCAACAGGTTGCTAGATCCTTGGGGTTGGACGAAAAGCCACCCATGACAGGTGAGCAGCTGCAACGCAGCCAAGGGTTAGCATTAGTCAACAACATTCTAGACATATCTAAACTCGAGCAATTCTACAGACCTAGGGAGTTATTCCACGAGATGGAAAGGTGCTGGCAATCCTCGACCCTTGACCCCGATTCCTTAATCTGCTACTCTTAATCGTATGCCCGCTCTCACTTTATCAGCCATTAACCAGTCTCTAAATGACTACGTCCGCCCCGATTTTGACTTTATCACGAGCCTTAACATGGTGCTACCACGTATATATTCTATGGGATACTGGCGTGATCTGGTCTACGAGGACACTATCATGACGGACCATGAATACTTTTCTTTACCTGATGGTGCAGAGTCCCTCTTAGCCGCGACCATTGATGACAGCACCGCGTCCATCAGATCCCTGTGGCATGATATCAAGTTAACTGGTGGAGGAACCATGACTCAGGGTTCGGGTCCAGATCCTATGTATGGCGTAGTGGATGACGGATACGCACCTTCGATCATTGACCTCAACAGGTCTAAGCAATATAAGCTATACGCTAGACCTATGGTAGAGGGCGGTAATATTACTGACTGTGGTCGTGTGATTGTAAGCTACCTCAACACAAACGGAGAACTGGGGGAGGAAATTTTTCAGCTAGATGGATCAACCGCAATGGTTGGTGCCAACGAAGATGCAACTAGAATTACATCTATCGTGTTCGAGAGTGTGTCTGATGACGTAAAGATCGTAGCGGTTAACACGGATGATGTCCCAACAGTTGATTTTGCCGTGGATTCTGGTGACTGGAACACCTCCATACTGACGTTAGCGCGGGGCGAGGGTAATGCCGTTGCCCGCTATCGCCGCTACAGGCTCTCTAATCCGTCCGATTCATCCAAAAGTGTACGCTTATTGATGAAACGTAAGTTCATCCCACTCAGATCCGCACAGGATATTGTTTACTTGGGGAACCTTAACGTGCTTAAGCATGGACTACTCGGCTTCATCGCTGAGGACAATGCTGATGTTGAGCGTGCCCAGTATCACTGGGGAACTTGTCGAGTATTACTCGAAGAGGAAATGGATGCTCACCGTGGGGCTGCTAAACCCACGGTGAAGTTTAATCCATCTGGTGCTGGCGCTATATCTGTGCCAAACTTGATGTAGGTTTCTGGCCGATCTTTTCGATATCGAATTTCTCTTCGATATTGACCACCCACACCTTACCACCACCGTGTCCTTCCGACCTTACTGGTCTGACATTGGTGTTGGTCTTAGTGGTCTCCTCCATGGTACACATACCACGGCGAACAAACTCGGGGTTGTTACTACGACCCACAGTGCGACCATCATTAAAGCTCATCGTTGCAATGAGGAACTCTGTGAGAGTCCCACGCCACTCCGTCTCGCCCTCGGCTGTATAGTTCCTAGCTTGCTTGGCAAACCAGTCTACTAGCTCAGCGACTGAGCTTCGGCTTGAGTTGTCATACGCAGCTTCGGCTATCTTCTCGTCAATGAAGCTAACCACTCCGAATCTAGCTGGACCATCCATAATCTCTTCGTGAGGTTGATGGTCTAATAGCCACTTAGCAAAGTGGGGTAGCTCCCGTTCGATGGTCTCTTCCAGCACATGGTTAGGTGGGAAGTTGCTTGTAGCATTCTCTGAGATCCTGAGCGCCATTATCTTATCTCTGTTGGATGAGTCTAAGGCAGGGATAACTGACAGGCTATTCGCGTCTTCGTTGAGCGACATGATCACTCGACCAGTCCACGGCACCGACATCGCATCAGAATACTTTGCCATGTATTCCATACGAGGGTTAGCAACAGCACGCTTAATAAGCTCCGTTGCTTTTAGCTGGTCTTGGAATGAAGCAGCTGACGTAGTGTCATCTACTACCCATGCAGCTACTCGAGCTAGGTCCTTGTTAAACTGACTAGTGCCACTTAGGTATTCACTGGCGTCTGAGAAACCACCCACTAATGCAGCTATGACTTTGTTTGATAGTAGAGACTTACCTTTGTTGGTAGGTCCTACTAACAGCATAGCCTGTCCCTGCGTTAGCTGATGGTTGGTAACCGCGATGTAAAACCTCTGAAGCCATGCGAAGAAGTATTCTACGGTAGGTCGTTGTCCTTGGCAGTTAGCAAACAACTGGTGAAGCCACTCGTGGATAAACGGCCACTTGCTAATGTCCCCATCACTGTCATGAGCTGTGGGGTGTAAGCAAGCTGTGTTTAGTATGCGGTTGGAGTTAAACTCAACGATCCTATCAGTCGAGAAAATCACAGGCGCAATATCATTCACCCTGTTAACATTGCATATGGCTAGTATAGCCTCATCAATCTCGCTGGTATTCTTACCCTTGATGGTCTTGTGAGAGAACCCAGCTTTCTTGAGTTCCCTTGTAATCTGGGACTCGTTGATGTTGACCGCCTGACCGTAGCTCATCTTGTAGAAGTTTCTGCCATTGTACCAGTAGTCATTCAGCAAGCTACCGACCTTCTCTTCCTCGTAGTCCTGAACAAACTTACGACCAAAGATCTCAGCCCATGTCACAAACCCTTTACCAGCACGATCTGAATAACACACGATACCATCTTCGACGATCTGGCAACCGTCCCTTTCGATACCATCGTTGATCCAGAACAATGGACCACGTTGACCTACCTCAAATGGGTTGGACCATCGGTTAGGGAATCTAGTATCTACTTCCTTAGCTACAACTTCAATGGGTATAACAACGTCCCCAGATCGAGGGGCTTGTGTAGACGCCGCTTTGATTGCTGCTGTTTGAGTTACTGATTTAGGAAGGGAGACACCGATCTGTTTCCAGTGTGTGCCCAGATCAAAATACTGAGACGACTTGGTAGAGGTGCTATCGAATCCAGCGTGTAGCTTCTGAAGCGTGAGTATCTTAGCCATCTGCTTCATGAACGCGGGGAACATGTCATCAGATGTGGGCACAGGAGACTCGAACTCCCAGACTAACCGCATGTAGTCACTGTGGGTTTTAGAGATCCATGTTGGAGTGTGCGGTGCTTTTTCAAGCAGATCCTCTATAAGAGTCCAGTCTACAGCTGCATCATAGTCACCTACTACACCATAGATTAATCGAGGTGGGTTGTCTACACCGACACGCTCCCTAGGAGAGTCAGCTTCTACTGTGTTGTAGAATACGTGATCAGTAGAGGCTTCAGCTGACCACTTACGGTGATCCGATTTAGTCTTGTGATATGGTACCTTGGACTTAATGCTCGCGACATCTCCGACAATAGTGATGTCAGTGCTTCTTAGATTCTTGATATAAAAATACTTCATGCTCTTATTTCTCGTAGTGTTTAAGGACAGAACCTTCAGCAGATAGTGGTATATTCGGTATCCACTTAGGAGGTTCCGACATTATTCTTATCACATCCTCGAGAGCCTCGGAAGCATTTTCCTCATTTACTTCTATGATTACTTCGTCATGGACGTGGAAGAGGAGTTCGTAACCTACTTTCTCAAGTCTTACTAGTATATCAGCAAAGACATCGCGGGCTAACCCCTGCGCTAAGTTCTCCGTTATAAGACCCTGCCATATTCGGACCCCGACAGGTCGTGAGTTCTTGATGATACTAGTGAGATTCTCCATGTAGCCATACTTACCCTTTACCTTCTTTGGTTTCCCATAGCAGATATCACGTAGGGGTAGCGACTCGCAGTGATCTTTCTTATTGCAGTTGTGATCGCCACCAATGCTATAGTAACCGTTGAGATTGTCGGCTAGAGATTTCCAAAGTCTCACGACCTTCTTCATCTTTCCTCGATACAAATCAATAGCCTCTTGTGAATCCTCTTCGCTGTATCCATAGGTAGCAGAGAATGCTTTAGACCCAGCCATGAATCCTGCACCCAGAACAATCGCCTTGATTAGGTTACGCAGTTCAGGGTCTTTATCACGCATGGCTCCTTTCTTAGGATCCCACTTACCAAACTCCACGGCAAATGCCTCGTAGATATCATCTGACTTCTCAACGGTCTTGAGCATGTCCCAGTCCTCCGCCAGCCATAGCAGTGTCCTCACCTCAATCTGAGATAGGTCAACTACGACAAGCTTCTTGCCTTCAGGAGCACAGATAAGCTTACGCAGATCTGCACCAAACATCTCTTTACGTGGTAGGTTCTGTAGGTTGAAGTTACCACCACCGCCAGAGAAGCGACCTGTGTGGGCACCAAAATACATGATG
>Ga0233414_10000415_pt1 | contig 18141 bp, 12 predicted proteins | sample Na_anoxic_10_MG_FD_189020 | JGI IMG/M metagenome (GOLD analysis project Ga0233414, IMG submission 189020) | Seawater microbial communities from Saanich Inlet, British Columbia, Canada - Na_anoxic_10_MG | ecosystem: Environmental > Aquatic > Marine > Inlet | place: Canada: British Columbia... | reverse complement strand
ACTACATACTAATTATTTTAATATTGTAGTATGTAAATTACAATAGGTGGGTTACCAATTGTGACAAACAAGCATACCGGCAGAGTGCAAAAATAAATTTAGCTGTGAAGCAAGCAATAATGAGCAAAAAGCACCGTATGATGTAATTATGCGAAAAGGGAAACAATTTTTTTAAAGTCTCAGAAAACCGTAAAACAAGCGAAAAAGCGTAGTTCAAAAATTTACGCTTTTTTTTGCAATCTTAATAAACCAAAAAAAGGTTTCCGTATTGGAAACCTTTTTGCGGTCTGGACGGTACATGAACCTTTTTCTGTCATTTTAATCGTTTTGTAGGCCTAATAACAAGTGTAGGGCGCTATTACAGAATAATCACTTTCTATATTATTTATGAAAAAGTAAAAAAAAGAAAAGTTTTTTATACCCTTATTCATACCCTTTTGTATTTTTGCAATATGAAACAAAAGGTAAGATTTCTACTAAAAGATCCAAAAAGCAAAAGTATTACTACCATTTTTATGCTCTATTCGTTCGGATACAAAGATAAGAATGGTAGATACAAACCACTAAAGTATTATTCTGGACATAGCGTTCATCCTGATGATTGGGATTCGACAAAAATGATGGCCATTGGCAAATACGCTTCTTCTGTTAATGCAGATCTAAAAAAGATTGAATCTGAAGCTGATATAGTTTACAATAAATATTATGATGAAATTCTGACTCCCGCTATATTAAAACAAGAATTAGACATTAGGCTTCATAGGGTCGATCTCGACAAAGTAGATAATACAGATCCTTTGCTGAGCATAACAAATTATCTCAATAAATATATATCTGACATAGAAACCGGACGACGTAGAACATTCAGGGATGCATCTCTTAAATTCTCGCCAGGCACAATTACTAATTTCAAATCCTTTAGATATAAATTATTAGAGTATGAAAAACAAAAACATCAAAAGTTGATGTTTGATGAAATAGATCTGAGATTTTATCAGGAATTTGTGACTTGGCTTGAAAAGGATCATGCAAAAAACACAATTGGAAAGTTTATCAGGCAACTTAAAACTATAATGCAAGCAGCATTTGATGATGATATTCACACTAATCTAAACTTTAAAAAGAAGGGATTTAAGGCAATCAATGAATTAGTCGACACAATATACTTAGATGAAAAAGAGATTGAGATATTACATAATTTTGAAGCGAAAGGCGGGCACGAAAAAGCAAGGGATATATTTCTTGTAGGCTGTTTCACCCTTCAACGAGTCTCAGATTATTCACGAATTGGAAAAGAACATATTTCCACAACACAAAATGGCATTCCTGTGATAAAGCTTAAACAAGTAAAAACAGGAACTACCGTTATTATTCCATTCATAGATATTCGATTAGTTGGCCTTATGGAAAAATACGATTTTGAACTTCCAAAACTATCAGAACAGAAAATCAATCTTTACATAAAAGAAGTTTGTTTAGAAGCCGGTATTGGGAATAAATCTGAACAGGTAACAACTCATACGGCTCGGCGCAGTGGTTGTACGAATATGTATAATGCAAATATTCCTATCGGAAAGATCATGAAGATTTCAGGGCATAAAACCGAGCAGGAATTTCGAAAATATATTCGTATAACGGATGAAGAAAATGCTGAAGAATTAGCCAATCACAAGTTTTTTAAACGCTCAAACATATAGTTTCAATGTTATTATCGGATTATAATTACAAATTACCACCTGAATATCCTCAAATTAGAAAGCAGGACCAACAAAAATGGGGGAAAATATTAGATCTGCTTTTACCCGTCGATGAATTTGACCCTCCGTTTCTAAATGAGGACTTTGAAGAAAAGATATCGATTAAGAAATGGATTGAAATAAAACTAGTACAATATTTTGAAAAGGTATTTGATTTTAGCAAAACAAGTAATCGCAAGTTTAAGAGATATGGCACTGAAGAAATCCTTCCTTGTTTAATTGAGATAAATCGAGAGTCACTGGAAGAGAAATGGATATTTTTCATGATTAAATGTTATGTTGATTTTATAACTGATCATGACGATCTGTCTTTTCCGGAAAATTTATCTGAAGATTGTATTGAACTTTTAAATAAATCACATGGTAGTAATAAAATTCTTCAGCTCTCCGGTGATATAATTGTCAATAAGCCTTCTGAACACAGGATAAAAGAAAATATTGACAGGTATTTTCCTTATTACAATTTACCCGTTGATAAATTAATGGAAATAGATTATATGTATGAACCTGAATATCAACCTGACCTAAGGGAGTTTCTTGAATGGTTGGTGTTTTGTGATCATCTGAACTATATCTCTGATAGCCCAAGAGAGGTTGAAGCAGCTCTTGAGGAAGCTCTCTATAGTATTGATTGGAGATATGGAACACACACGATCTTCAAATGGTTGAAACATTTTCAATACTATCTGGACAATAATTCAAGTAACCTTGATTCGATTGTATTACCAATAGTAAGGAGGTGGTTAAATACTTCTATTGAATACTACTATAGACAAAGAAACTACTTTCCTCTCCAAGATGGTACTGAAGTAGATCCTGATCCTGTGAAATTGAGCTTGCTTAGTTTTGATCCAAATGAAGATGAAGCCCATAGGTGGTTTGACAGTCGTATATTAGGTAAATCTAATGTTAATTATAGTGCTTTCGAAAAAGCGTTAATTATTTATTTAAAAGAAGAGTATCGCGAGATATCAGTTACTGGTAAAGGATATGATGCATTTAAACCTTTGGTAATAGATAATTCTCATAAATCTGTAGCGAACTCATTTTACGAATTAAAAAGATATCTTGATCCTTCAAAAGAATCAAATATTAGTTCTGGAAAATTTAAATCAGCATTGGATAAAATTATTGAAGACAAATCACTAAAGATGTATCACGGTAGGGCAAAAAATCTACTCATGAACAATAAATAATATATCAACAACCCCTTGACAGCCCCTTGACGGCTTATTTTCAGCTGCTTTCTGTTATTTTCCGTTTAAACTTTCGTGTTTTCTATAAACATTTGCTTTCAAATTAAATCGAAAACAAATGGAAAGTAGTACAATACTTCATGGGCTCAAACCAGATGATCTAAGGCTAATCATTGAAAAGGCTATAGAAAATAAATTAAAGCCTAAACCTGAGACACGGTATATCCCAAAAATGTCAGCAGCAAAACGGTTAAACCGCACAGTACAAACTCTTGATTCCTGGCACCGAGCTGGTATACTTAAAAAAGTATACATCGGTGGCCGTGTATTTTATAAAGAAGAAGATTTGAAAGTATTTGAGAGTAATATTTAACAGTTAAGAAGGGCGTTAACGATAATCAACGATCTTCTGTATTTAAATTATAAGTGTATGTGTGATAATAGCATAAAAACCATGGTGAATGGAAATGGTTCTCAACCAAATACTGTTCAATCACCTGATGAAGATAAACCAATGAAAAATAGTTTTAAAAAAGTAATTCTGCCAATCCTTATAAGTGGGAAGCAAACTCCACAAAATCAACTTAAGGATGGGAGAGTTTGATATGAAAGTAAATAAAACAAGCCCTCACTCTATATTAATGGCAACGGACATTAACGGCAATAGCAAAGATGCTGTTTTTTTTGATGGATTAAAAGCAAACATTAGAAAACTAACAAGCAAATCTGAAACTAAGGGGTTATTTACTGTAAAACCAGCAAACAAATGGATTGAGGAAAGCAAACTGAAACCAATACCCAGAATGCTATTTGGAGAGTTTTGGTTTGAAAATGAACTCTGCATTATGTTTGCCGATACGAATCAAGGTAAGTCAATATTGGCTGTTCAGATTGGAAACAGCATTAGTAAAGGTGAACAGATCCCTGGGGTTAAACTAGAAGTAGATTCTCAAATAGTTTTATATTTTGACTTTGAACTTTCAGCAAAACAATTTGAAAGTAGATATTCGATAAAGAATGAAGTTGAGAAAAGGTTTGAAGATCATTATCTATGGAGTGATAATTTCATAAGAGTTGAAATAAACCCTCGCACTGATGTGCCTGAAGGAACAAGTTTTGAGCTATACCTGAACCAATCTCTTGAACAGGCAATCAATGAAACAAAAGCAAGGGTCTTAATTATAGATAACCTTACTTATCTTAAAAGTGATACTGAAAAGTCTAAAGATGCTGCTCCCCTGGTCAAAGGTCTACAGTCATTAATTGATAAATACAATTGCTCAATACTTGTATTGGCACATACGCCTAAACGAGATTTATCAAAACCTATTACCAGGAATGATCTGCAAGGAAGTAAAAGACTAATTGATTTTTGTGATAGTGCCATTGCCATTGGAGAAAGTCATACGGATAAAAATGTAAAATATTTCAAACAAATTAAAGTAAGAGCAATGGAGTTTATGTATGACAGTGAAAATGTAGTTGTTTGCCAACTTCATAAACCGTATAACTTTTTAATGTTTGAGTTTTTAAGTTTTGGTACAGAGAAGGAGCATCTTAGACAATATACTGAAAAGGACAAAGAGCAACGTATTACGGATGTTGTAGAACTAAAACAGCAAGGCTTGTCGAATGTAGAAATAGCCAGGAAGTTTGGTGTTTCTGAAGGTGCTATTCGTAAATGGATTAAAAAAGCAGATAATAATGAATCGTAATTCGTACCATTCGTACAGGTGTACGAGTAGTACGAATGGTACGAGCAGTACGAGTAAAATAAACTAAGGTGTTTAACATCAGATACATACTTGAGTCTTACAATGGAAGAAAATCACGGTACACATGCCCTAGTTGTACGAAACCTCATGAGTTTACAAGATATATTGACACTAGAACTGGTGAACGATTGCCAAAACATATTGGTAGATGTAACAGGATAGATAAATGCGGTTACCATTATACACCAAAACAGTATTTTGCAGATAATGGGATTAAGTCTAAGGAGGTTTACCATAAAACTCAACAGGCTCAATCACCCAAGCCAACAAGTTATATTGACTCCAGAACGTTCAATGCATCATTAAAAGGATACAATGAAAATAACCTGATCAAGTATCTCGATACCTTGCTTGATATTAATACTGTTGATAATCTGATAAACATCTATAAAATTGGTACTTCGAGACGATATAATGGCAGCACAACAGTTTTTTGGCAAATTGATGCATCTAACAGGATAAGAACTGGAAAACTTATTAAATATGATGAAAACGGCCACAGGATTAAAGGTAAAAACAACTGGGTGCATTCTGTATTGAATATTGAATATTTCAATCTCAAACAATGCTTTTTTGGTGAACATCTTTTAAAACATAGCATGGGATCCAAGGTAGGTATTGTTGAAAGTGAAAAAACGGCGATAATTCTACAAGCTAAAATCCCTGATTTGATTTGGCTGGCAAGCGGAGGGGCTGATGGAATAAACCCTGATAAGGTTAAATCATTAAAAGGCCGGGATGTGATATTATTTCCAGACGCTTCAGAAGAGAGTAGAATATTTCAGAAATGGAAACAGAAAGCAGAGCAATTTGGTTTTGAAGTATCTGATTATTTAGAACAATACACTAATGACAAACAAAAGTTAAAAGGAGTAGATATTGCAGATTTTCTGATGTAGCTATCCCGGCTTATAAAAGATACAATTGAACAAAAATGAGAAAAACAAACAGGGCATAAACAAATCATATTATAATCAAAAACATAGAGCAATGGAAAAAATAGAATTAACACAAAAAGCAATTGAGTTACATCAAACAGGATACTCTTATGGTGAAATCGCTAAGCAACTTGAGACTCCTAAATCAACCGTTTACAGATGGATCAATGATCCGGAAACCGATTATGAAACACCTGAAATGCCTATTGGAACTGAGAATGAAACGGATTTAATGGATTTTGAAACGAGTTTTGGTACAAATAATCAGGATTATCGAAACGATCATCCTATAAGAAACGACGACTCATCTGAAATTGAGATAAGAAAGGTAGAATTGGAACACGAATATAAAATGGAGGAGCTAGAATTTCGCAAACAACAGTACTTTGAAAAACAAAAACTGGATCAGAAACGTGAAGACGTGGTACATCTTCAGAAAAAAATCAATGAGGTAATCGAAGAAGTAGACGACCTAAAAGAACATAACCAAGAATTAACAAATCAGTTAGAAAGTAAGGCGTTGGTTGACAATGAAAATCACTCTAAAGTTATTCCAAGGGAGATTTTTATAAAGTTTAATAAGCTTATTAAAAAGTATTTTTCTTTAGATGAGAAATTATGCACTGAAAATATGATTCAAAAACTGCATAGTGATGCTCAAGAAATTCGAATAACTGTTTTATCATGGGCAAACAAAAATAACATTGCTTTCTCTGATATTTATGATTTAAAATACTTCAATGAACTATTGAAAGATATTGGAGAAGCATGGAAAGGGTTTGAAGAAGATTCGGATGAAGAGTATTTGTTGAAATTTGATCCTTCATTTAAGAAAAAGATAAAACGGTGGATCAAGGAAAAGTTATCTAGTTAATTTTTTATTGACTTAATAATACTTTATTATTTTGGTTGCTAATCTTAATTAAGGACAGTCTGACCACACTTAAACGTATAAGGTACTGGTCAATAGAATCTAATTATCTAGAAGAATTTAAACCTTCAACCTACTAAAAAAGAGTCAAATTAAGCATATCTTTTCTCATTCAGATCCTTGAAAGAATGATATAAGAAATTTCAACAAGATAATTAATCTTTATATTAACGAAATAATATTATCTATATAACGCAAAAGCCACATAACGAATAAGTTATGAGGCTCGCCCTTATGGTCCCACCAGGACCATATTAAATTTTTAATTGTTAGATATATAGTTGTTTAGAATTTGCGGAATAGAAATTCACTACAAAATTGGACCTTAAATGTTTGACACTAAAATATATTGATTTTTTGAAGGCTTATTTTCAATTTAATATTGTCAATATTGACAATATTAAATGTTATCAATTATACCCCCCCCCACATAACTCTAATGAAGTATTAATTAAATAATCATGTAGTTGAATGATAGATACATCTCAATACTTGTTAGGGTACAGCCTAAAATGGTAATTTTTAGCTTTAAAAACAACTCAGATCCAGATATGTAGTATGTTTCACTTTTGTAATCTGTGAAACATAAAAACGAATAGAGTGTTTTGTCCACTAGCAGCTAACTATCTTTTGTATGAATAGTATTTCGCACGTCAATTGAATTCTAGATTTCATTTGGTTCGAGTCCCGCCGGGATTCGATTAGTCATTGTTAATTAATTGAATTAATTTTATCCTGAATTAGATTTCTTGACTTTCGAGAATATAATGCCACAAAAAATGCAAAATGCCTGGAGAATATTTTTAATACTTACCGCATTATTAATCAGCCAACAGACATTCTCTCAGATAAAGTCGGTAGGAACACCATTTATAACTAATTATACAAGGGCAGAATACAAGGCGGGAAGCCAAACATGGGATATAGAGCAAGGTAGCAATGGGATGATGTATTTTGCTAATAACAATGGCTTATTAGAATACGACGGAATATATTGGGAAGTCTATCCAATGCCAAACAATAGTATTGTAAGATCTATAAAAAGTGATAATGATACTGTTATTTATGCTGGGGGGTTCAATGAGTTTGGCTACTATAAAATTGGTAATATGGGCGGAGCTAAATATTACTCTTTAACTCATTTACTACCTGAGAATAAAAAAAATTTTGGAGATGTTTGGAATATTTATATCCATCCAGATGGCGTAATTTTTCAGACTTATTCAGAACTATTCTTTTATAAGAATAATAAAGTTGCTATCATACAAGCACCTTCTTCTTTTCATTTTTCCTTTCTTGTTAAGAATGAGCTATACGTTAACGATCTTTCTAATGGGTTAATGCGGTATGCTATGGGTAATCTTCATACGCTAGTTGGATTAGAGGAGTTAAAAGGTAAAGAAATATGGGGTATTCAGTCATACGATAATAAGCTTTTAATCGCATTAGCTTCTGAAGGAGTATATAGCTATGATGGAAATACTTTAGATAAATGGGAAACCGAATCCTTACAATTCCTGATGGAAAATCAGATATTCAGTGCTGAGCAGTTGAACAGCAACTTATTCGCTTTTGGAACAATTCAAAACGGTTTGCTTATCTGTAATTCTGAAGGTGATCAGATTCAGCATATAAATATGGAAGATGGATTACAAAATAATACGATTTTGTGTATCGAAAAAGATGAATTAGGAAACCTTTGGCTTGGAACAGATCTTGGCATTGATTATCTTGAATTAAATTCTCCATTATCTCAGTTGACCTATAGTTTTGGATTAGGTGCTGGGTATGCATGTATTACTTATAATAACAACTTATATTTGGGCACTAACAAAGGGCTTTTTGTTACAAATTTTGAAAATTTCAAGAATGGTGGAACTGCATCTGATAATCTTAACTTAATTGAAGAAACTCGTGGCCAGGTTTGGACATTACAAATAATTGATGAAAAGCTTTTTTGCGGGCATAATAATGGCACATTTATAATTGATGGTAATGAGGCCGAATTAATTTCAGATGTTTCTGGTGGATGGTTTTACAATCAGGCACCTGATGATCCATTAAAAATTATCGGTGGAAATTATACAGGATTAGCATTATATCAGAAGATAGATAATCAATGGAAATTCGTTAAGCAATATGATAACTACAATGAGTCATCTAGAATTATTCTATTCGATAAAAACTCATCACTTTGGATGGCTCATGGTTACAAAGGAATATTTAAAATTAACTTTGACAAAGAGTATGATAGTATTTTGCAGGTTAAACTTTTTAATACCCAAAATAGCAATCTAACCTCGTCAAGCGCAAGCGCAGTAGACGTTGATAATGAAATAATCTTTTCAGATCTGCAAAGAACCTATTCATTTTCATCTAGAGACAATGATCTTATACGAAATGACAAGTTTAATAAATATCTAGAAGGATTTAATATCAGGGCACTTAAACAGGATCCTCAAGGCAATCTATGGTACTTTACTGATAAAAAATCTGGTGTACTTCGGTTGCAGGAAGATGGTAATTATAGTGATATTAGTCTTCCCTTTCAAGACATAAATGGAAAATTTGTTAAAGGGTTTGAATTTGTTTATTCACTTGATGATGAGAATGTATTTTTCGGGGCTGAAAATGGTTTCATTCATTATAATCCCTCAATTACCAAAAATTACTCTTATCAATTTAAGATATATCTCAGGTCTATGCGAACATTAAATGAGGATTCTATTTATAAAGTGCTTAGTGGTGGGCCAAAACAAATAGTACTGGATTATAGCACTAATGATCTTGAGTTTATTTTTTCAGCCAACGATTTTGAAAACCCTGATCAAACAGTCTTTTCTACATTTTTGGATGGGTATGATACAGATTGGACTGAATGGCAATCAAGAAGTTCTCGTGATTTTACCAACTTGAATGAAGGAAATTACATATTTAAGATAAAAGCTAAAAATATTTATGGGACTATCTCAGAAGTAGTTGAAATTGATTTCAAGGTGTTGCCACCCTTCCAACGAAGCGCAGTTGCTTATTTTTTGTATGGTCTATTATTTTTAATACTCTTGATTTTTATAGCCTGGATAATGAAAAAGCGATTTGAACGCTTGAAGAAACGTAACGAGAAGGAACAGTTGGATAATTTCAGAAAGAAAGAAGAGAGAATGGAAAGAGAAACACTTGAGGCTGAAAAACAAATAATTCGCATTCGTAATGAGAATTTGCGAAAAGAAATGAAACAAAAAGATAAAGAACTTGCTAATTCAACAATTCAAACGCTACATAAAAATGAAATGTTAATTGCCTTGAGAGATGAGTTAAAAAAACTATCCGCCCTGTCAAATGACGAAGGTCAAAAGCATGAAGTAAGACACTTGGTACGTAGGATAAACAAAGAAATTGATGATGAAAATCAATGGAAAATATTTGAAACGCATTTTGAAAGTGTTCATGAAGAATTCCTAAAAAGAATCAAAACAGCATTTCCAAATCTAACACCAAAAGAATTGAAATTGTGTGCTTATCTCAGGATGAATATTTCAAGTAAAGAAATTGCTTTACTAATGAATATATCAGTCAGGGGTGTTGAAATAAGCCGCTATAGATTGAGAAAGAAATTAAATCTTAAAAGAGAAGCAAACCTGACTGATTATATTTTGTCATTTTAATATAATTCTCTATAACTGTACACCGTTATTTGATGCAGTCCTAATAAAGACGAATATTAATTCATACACTCTGATAATCAGATAATAAAACATTTTTTGCTGTATTAATGATGTATTGATGAATATCCACTGATGTATTTTTGATGTGGAAATCTGATTGACAACAACTATTTAATATATTAATTTTACACTAAATTGCATCTGCCTCGTTATACGCAATGATAATATTGTTGTATATGAATTAAACTAGACCGGATGCACAAGAAATAAATAATTAATTAAAATTTGTTATGAAAAGAAAAATCAATCTACAATGGTTTTTATCAGTTATTTTTCTGATGATGACCGCAACTGCTATCACATTTAGCGCATGTAAAAAAGAGGAGGAGGATCCTCCTACTGCTGATCCTGTTGCTAGTTTTCAGTTTGCTGTAAGTCAAACTAATTACATGGAAGTAACATTCACAAATTTTTCACAAAATGCTACATCCTATTCTTGGGATTTTGGTGATGGTGAGACATCAACTGAAAAAGATCCTGTACACGTTTATGCTTCTACAGGAACATTCACTGTGAAACTGACAGCTAAAAATGATGCTAATGTTAGCGCTGACTTTTCCAGTCCTGTTACAATCACTGACCCTAATGAAGCCTACAAATTATTAACAGGAGAAGTGTCAAAAACATGGAAATTGTTTAGAGAAGGTGTTTCAATGTCATTAGGTGAGAGTCCTGATAATCCTGCAAATTGGTGGCCCGGTTTGGAGAATGACGGAGCAAGACCATGCTTGTATACACAAGAGTTTACTTTTCATTTTGATGGAACTTACGTGTTTGATGATAAGGGAATGTTCTGGGGAGAATATGGCGTATTTGACGGTACAGAATTTTTCGAAACCTGTTTTGAAGCAATACCTGCAAATATGATTAATAAAGACGGTATAGACGTTAGCGCTTGGTTATCAGGAACACATGCTTTCACATATGATCCTGCTGCCGGTACTGCAACGCTTACTGGGCAAGGTGCATGGATAGGTATTCCTAAATTAACCACAACAGGAGAAACTTCTGTTCCTGTTGCAAGCACAACCTTTAATATAGAAATAACGCAGGAAGCAGGTTATGATATAATGAACATTAATTTTAACTATGGTGATGCTGGTTATTGGCCTGTTGTTTATGTCCATTACTATGACACTTCATTAGAACCTGACTTAGTTACTATAGAGCCTCCTTATGGTGAAGATCTTCCTGATTTAACACCAACTGAAATGTGGAATACTTTCGAAACTTCTTCAAGTTTTGTAGTTCTAGATACAGCAGGCGTTTACCCAGGAACTGGCCCTGCTGCCAATGGTGTGGCTTTCACTATGGCTGTTGCCGATCCTGCAGGTGGTGCCAATGTGGGTCAATATGATAGGATTGGAACATACCAAGAGCTTCAATTCCAGATGAGTAATGATATTCAATTTGATAATTTCACAACCGTATCAATTGATGTATATATGCCAAGTTCAAATGACTACTCAGGTACATTAACAAAAGATATTGCAATTGTCATTGGTGAGGCTAGTCAAACTGAACAATGGTGGACTGCACATATTCAATATGATGCAGCTGCTACAGTTATGGATGAATGGGTAACATATACGTTTAATTTAGATTCACCAACAAGTGGGGCTGGAAGTTATACACCATATGAAAGAACAGACCTTGATTTCTTTGCTGTTTCACTCGGCGGCGGTGGTCATGATGCTGCAGGAACCTTCTACATACGTAATTTTACGTTTAATTAATTGATAGAAAAATGCTACTTGTATATCACAGGCTTTAGTGCCTGTGGTATGCATTGTGGTTTTCATTAATTTATTTAAGCTAAAAATGTTAAAATTGTATCTCAATTTGTTGCTCAGCAGTGTGCTATTATTATCAATGGCGAATTGCACAAAAGAGGAGAATACCGTAGAAGAGGGTGACCCCTATGATCTTGTAATTGAAATTCTAACTTTAGACCAAATAAAAGTAGAAGTTACATTACAAGCAAATGCACAAAACACTACTTTATACCAACTGTATTTAGAAAATGAGCTTCAACCTATAGATGCAAATACATCTGGGTTTTTTAGTCACATATTTGATGAGCCTGGAATATACAACTTAACTGTAAGAGCATATGGTTCATCAGGCAGGTATGTAAAGGCTGCAAAGCAAGTTGAATTTATTTCAGAGCAGCCAACAGACACCATAGCACTTGATAAGGGGTATTTTACACCATTGGAGTATGATGGTTATGATTTGATATGGAATGATGAATTTAATGGAAATTCCATCAGTTCTTCCAGTTGGTCGTTCGACTTAGGAAATGGATGTCCCACTAATTGTGGTTGGGGAAATAACGAATTGGAATATTACAAGTTTGAAAATGCATGGGTAGCAGACTCTGTGCTTACAATTGAAGCAAGAGAAGAAATAGTGGGTAGTAATTTATATACCTCTGCTCGTATGAAAACTCAGACTAAAGTATCATTTCAATATGGTCGAGTAGATATTAGAGCTTTGCTTCCAAAGGGTCAGGGTATCTGGCCTGCACTGTGGATGTTAGGCAATAATATAGCATCTGTCGGATGGCCCAAATGTGGGGAGATTGATATTATGGAAATGGTTGGCGGGAATGGAATGGATAATACGGTTCATGGTACCATTCATTACGACAACAATGGACATATATATACAGGTGGTAGCTATACATTGTCCTCCGAGTATTTCTACAATGCATACCATGTCTTCACTATAATATGGGACGATTCTGCCATTAAATGGTATGTAGACGACAATCTTTATCATCAGGAAAATATAAGCGGTACAGATAGAAGCGAATTTCATCAGGAGTTCTTTTTTATTTTGAACATAGCTGTTGGTGGAGAGTGGCCTGGAAATCCTGATTCATCAACTACCTTTCCTCAACGTATGAAGGTAGATTACATTCGAGTATTTCAAGCAGAGAAATAACGAATTATACAATTGTAATATGGATTTATAAATTCATTAATTAAAAACCAATTTATTCAAATAATAAAGCAGATGATAGTAAATTTTTACAAAAAGTTTGTTACTATATTATGTGTCATTGTGATTGGAAGTGCAACTACCCAAGCACAAACTATAACAGGTACAGTGACGGATGAAATAACTGAACTAACCATTCCAGGTGTATCGGTAATTCAGAAAGGAACTGTTAATGGAACCATAACTGATATTGATGGTAGTTATTCAATTGCCTTAATTGAAGGAAGTGACACCCTACAATTTTCTTATATCGGATACAAAACTATTGAAGAAAAGATAAGTGGAAGAAAGCTTATTGACATATTCATGTCTGAAGATTTATTAGAATTAGAAGAGGTGGTTGTTATTGGTTACGGAGTTCAGCAAAAGAAAGTTGTAACTGGTGCAATTTCTACTATAGAAACTGAGGAAATAACTTCAACTCCTGTCATTAGAGCAGATCAGGCTATGCAAGGACGAGCTGCTGGGGTAGTGGTTACAAATATGTCAGGGCAGCCTGGGGAAGAACCTACTGTACGAATAAGGGGAGCAGGAACAACTAGGGATGCTGCACCACTATATGTGGTTGACGGATTTGTTGTGGGAAGTATTGATTACCTCAACCCAGGAGATATTAAGTCGATGGACATTTTGAAAGATGCCGCATCAGCTGCAATTTATGGTGCAAGAGCTGGAAACGGTGTAGTTCTAATTACAACAAAATCAGGGAAATCAGGGAAAATGAACGTAACCTTTTCCGGATACTATGGCATACAAAATGTGAGTAAAAAACTTGACATGTTAGATTCGGATCAATATATGATGATTATGAACGAAGGAGCTTCTAATGCAGGACTTACCGAACCTTTCGATCCGAATGAAATACAGAAATACAATACCAACTGGCAGGATGAGGTGTTCGAGAAGAATGCGCCAATTATGAATTATGATCTTGCTGTTTCCGGTGGGAATGATAAATCAACATATTCTTCATCCATATCCTATTTTTCTCAAGATGGTATTATAGGTGGAGATAAATCGAGTTTTGAACGTATCACAGCTCGAATTAATAGTACACATAAGGTAACCAAATGGTTTACTTTCGGAATGAATCTTTCATATGCCAATATGAATAAAAGAGGAATTGACCCAAATGTATCATTTAATGGAGCTTATAGCAGTGCTCTAAATATGGATCCATTAACTCCTGTATATGAAACAGACCCGGATATTTTAAGTATGCCACCCTATTCAAATGAGCCTGTTGTAACTGATGCGGACGGTAATGTCTATGGAATTTCACAGTACGTCGGAGCCGAAGTTGTTAACCCTTTGGCCATGCTAGAGATTCAAAATAGAAAATATAAAACAGATCAGTTTCTAGGTAATGTTTATGGAGAATTTGAAATTATAAAAGGTCTGAAATTTAAGACCTCTTTAGGGATGGACCTCGCTTATGTTAATGAGGATTCATACAGACCGTTATATTACTTAAATGGAGCCCAAAACAACACGAAAAAAACTTCTGTTTATAAAAGTCTGGAAAGATGGTTTAAATGGCAATGGGAAAATACACTTGTTTATTCAAAACGAATAAAAGATCATAATTTTTCGGCATTGATCGGAACAACAGCTTCTGAAAATAGATATGATAACTTAAACGGATTTAACGCCAAAGTGCCAACAACAGATCCGGATAATGTTTATCTAGATATGGCTATTGACACTGCCTGGCAAGCATTCGGTGGCGCCTGGGAAGAAGCTTTATTTTCAACATTTGGTCGTATAACTTATGATTACAAAAGCAAATATGCGTTTACAGGTATAGTACGTTACGATGGTTCATCCATGTTTGGGGAAAACAACCGTTATGGATGGTTTCCTTCTGTTGGCGTTTCTTGGCTTTTATCTGAAGAATCTTTTATGCCAGACCTAGGGCCACTTAGTTACATGAAATTAAGAGCTTCATGGGGTATAAACGGTAATGATAGAATCGGTAGGTATCAATATCTATCTATAATTGATATGAATCGACGCTATATTCTTGGTGGAGGAACTGCAACAGGGGCTTCTCCTGCATATCTCAACAACCAGGATATCAAGTGGGAACAATCTGAACAGATTGATATTGCGCTAGATCTTGGTTTTTTTAACGAAAAGTTAACCGCGACTTTTGACTATTATATTAAAAATACAAATGGTTTGCTTGAGCGAATCCCCATTCCTGCGCATGTTGGTAATGATCCACCATATGCCAATGTTGGAAGTGTGAGAAACAGTGGTATTGAATTTATAGCTAATTGGCGTCAATACAATAAAAAAATACGTTACTCATTCGGAATAAATGGAGCTTACAATAAGAATGAAGTTACCTATATTGGAAATGAAGAGAAAGCTCTGGTTGGAGCATCTTGGGCTATTGCTGGCCCTATTACCCGCGCAGAAGAAGGACTTCCTATTGGATTCTTCTATGGCTATAAAACTGATGGTATTTTTCAAAATACAGGAGAAGTATATAGTCATATTGGCAGTGAAGGTAATCTATTGCAGCCAAATGCTGAGCCAGGAGACGTGCGATTTGTAGATATAAATAATGATGGTGTTATAAATGAAGATGATCGGACTATGATTGGAGATCCAATACCTGACTGGACTTTAGGTATCAATGGTCTAATCGAATATAAAAATTTTGATCTTTCCTTTCTTATTATGGGAGTATTTGGACAGGAGTTATTTAATGGTAGTCAAAGACAAGATCTTAGATATACTAACCGAACAACTGAAATTCTTGGCCGTTGGACTGGTGAAGGTACTTCGAATACAATACCAAGATATACATGGATTGATGTAAATAATAATTACCGTGTATCTGATCTTTATATTGAGAATGGATCTTATGTGCGTGTCAAGAATCTTCAGCTGGGATATAATCTACCTGCAAAATTTCTAAAAAAATTCGGTTGCACTGCATGGCGCATTTATGTTTCAGCAGAAAACCTTTTAACTTTCACAAAATATACAGGTGCAGATCCTGAAATTGGATCTTTAAGGGACTATGAGGGACATCTGAGCGTATTTGATATAGGAATCGACCGGGGTATTTATCCTCAGGCAAGAACATTTCGTTTTGGAACATCTATTTCATTTTAACTGAAAACACAAGGATCATGAATATTAAAAAAATATATTATTTAGGAATATCAATCTCAATTCTTTTGCTTTTAGCCTCTTGCTCAAAGGATTTTCTTGATAGGCAACCATTGGACCAGCAAGTTAGCGCTAACTTTTACCAAACTGAACAAGATGCTAAAATGGCTTTGATAGCCATTTATGATGTATTGGGCTATCAATCAAGCCCGGGAATTTCTTGGGCGCCTTTTATAACCGTTTCTGATATACTTTCTGATGACTCTTTTGCAGGAGGCTCAGATGCTAACGATGGTAAAGATGAAGATGAGCTTAATACCTTTAATATCCCAACAACAAATCTGCTTGTGCATGCCACATGGATTAAAAATTATGTTGGGATCTACAGAGCAAATCTTCTACTTGAAAAAATTGATGGTATTGATGCCTCTGAGGATTTCAAAACAAGAGTAATTGCCGAATGTAAGTTTTTGCGAGCTTATTTTTATTTTGAACAAGTAAGATTTTTTGAGAACATACCATTATTAACTAAAACAATATCAGGGCCCTCTGAATATGCTCAGGATCAAAACTCACCTGAGGAGGTATATAATCAAATAGCAACAGACCTGGTTGATGCTATAAATGTATTACCTGAGTCTATTTCACCTTCAGAAGCAGGAAGAGTGAGCAAATGGGCTGCTAGTGGATTATTAGCACGGGTTTATTTGTTCTATAACGGGGTATATAATGCCGATTTGGATGCCAATGGAACAGCGATAAACCAAGCAGCTGTGCTGGCGTACCTAGAAGTCTTGATTGCAAATAGTGGTCATGATCTCTTGACTGAGTACGAACAAAATTTTAAAATCGCAGGAGAGCATGGTGTAGAGTCAGTCTTTGAAATTTCTCATGGTGACACACCTGCCTGGTGGGATTGGAACTATGTACGAGGTGGAGAAGGTAATCTTGCTGCACAAATGCAAGGACCTAGGGTGACGGGTTCAGATAATTGGGATCGGGGCTGGAGCTTTGGAACAGTTAGCCAAAAGCTGGTTAATGATATGGAAGGTGATCCTCGTTTAGAATATACCGTTCTTTTTGAAGAAGATCTTGATGGTAAACTAGTTAAAGGATACCAACATACCGGTTATTTTTCAAATAAATATAGCTCTGATGCCGAACATTGGTCGGTAGATGGACAATTTGAGCTGAACAGAACTTGTAACTTCAGGGTAATCAGATTCTCTGATGTGCTGCTAATGGCAGCTGAGTTGGGAAGTCCTAATGCTCAAGAGTATCTTGATCGTGTGCGCGCTAGGGTTGGTATAGAAAGTATTCCGGCAACTCCTGAAAATATATACAAGGAAAGAAGACTTGAATTATCACTGGAAGGTATACGCTATTTTGACGTAATCAGAAAAGGTATGGCTTATGCCACACAAGAACTAACCTCAGTTGGATTAAGTGGTCCCAATTATGTTGGAGATCAGCAAATTTTTGATGTGACTTTCAATAGCGCAACTAGAGGATTCTTGCCAATCCCTCAGACAGAGATTGACTTGTCAGGAGGATTATTTCGGCAGAATGCTGGTTATTAGATTAGGAATAATCTAATTTGACTATAGTATAATTAATTGCAGGTAAACACTACTTCATAGTTTTATCAATATGATATAATTGGTTGTAATCATTTTCATAATGACTA
>Ga0233414_10000414_pt1 | contig 18156 bp, 33 predicted proteins | sample Na_anoxic_10_MG_FD_189020 | JGI IMG/M metagenome (GOLD analysis project Ga0233414, IMG submission 189020) | Seawater microbial communities from Saanich Inlet, British Columbia, Canada - Na_anoxic_10_MG | ecosystem: Environmental > Aquatic > Marine > Inlet | place: Canada: British Columbia... | reverse complement strand
CGCAACGGGATTTTCTTTGCGCCAGACGGTGACATCATCGATGACCCTGATGAGCTGTCATGGATTATCGTTTACGGGTGCAAGGCTGTTGCGACTTTCGCTTTTGAGCCTTGTGATGATGAAGAGCTGTTTAGCGTCTTATCTTTATGGAGGTCGAAGGGGTGCATGGGCGACAGAAAAGTTTCCTATGGCCTGTTTAGATACGGCAGGGCGTATCGGGTGGCCCCCCTTTATGAAGTTTTTTCAATGGGCTTGATTGGAGAGTTTGACGACGTGAAGAACACTGAAGATCTTTTCAATGCGCTGTGCGTATCGGAGGAGGCCGAGGACCGTGGGTTGGTGGGTGTGCTGTGATTAAGTATGAAATAGCTCAGCGTCTATCGAAAATCGCTACCGCTACGTTTGGGCCAGGAGGGTATACGGTATACAGGGTGCCAAGTGATGCCGATGAGGATTCTTGTTATATCTTTATTGCCGATTTTAAACATAGGGCAGATGCCGAGGAATTTAGGAGAATGAAAAATGAGTCAAGTTGATGAAATATACAAAAAAAAGAGATGGCCAAAACACATAGCGAAAGACAAGGCTGCTAGTGATGCCCCTCCTTTGTACGGAGAAATATCCCAAAAGGGCGTCGATATCGTCATCGGTAAATTTCATGAAATTTTTTCAGACCCTACCGGAGTTTTCTACGATCTGGGATCAGGGACTGGCAAAATGGTCACTCACATATCGGTTTCATGCCCCATATCCAGGGCTATAGGGGTTGAGTATTATCAGGATAGGCTGGATGTAGCTGTCGAGCAGGCGAAAAAGTATAAATACAAAAGCGCCTTTCCTCCTGAGTTTATAAAGGCAAACATTTTCAACATGGACTACACTGGCGCAACCATTATCTATATAGATTGCACACATATAGGATTCCAAAAAGAGGTAGAGAAACGCATGGCAAGTAAGATTCCCAAGGGGTGTCTTCTTATTTACAGGGGAAGAGACTTGTGGCCCGATCTAGGAGAAGACAGGGGAGAATTCGTCGCGCCCACCACATACGACGAGGAAAAAACTGCCAAGTGGACAATGTTTTAACCGAGAGAAAAACAAAAACAAAAAAAGGGAGATGTGATGACAGAAGAAGCAAGCAAACAAAAAAGACGAACCGGTGAGATGGCGCATATTTTGGGTATGCACGCCATAACCATTGATGATCAGGTCATAGAAAAGATTGACAAGGAAAATCAGGCGGAAAGGCCAGTCTTTAGCCTTAGCTTTTGTGTGGACCTGGCTGAGGAGTATGAGTCCATAATTGACTACTACATTAACAGGTATGAGAGGGGTCGACTTGAAAAAGCAAATCAACAGACCTGAAACAAAAGACAGGGCTAAAGAATTTCAGCAGTGGCACCGTACCCTCGGTCGCCGCTTGCTGGCTTCAGATGTAGACCTTGTGGAGTGGCGCTTTATTGATGGTGAGCTGGTTCCGGTTGGGGTACTAGAAATCACCCTCGCAGACTGTGAGCCGTCTCAGTCGTATCTGGACGCCATCATATGCCGATATGAGAAAAAAGACGTACAGGGGCGCACGGCGCGTCATGTGGCTAATGCTTTAGGGTGCAAAGCATGGATTATTTGTTATACGCAAGGCTGCGGTAGTTTCTGGGTCTACAACCTTACTGAAAGTAAGGGCTGGTACGATCTTGGCGCATCTGAGATGGAACAGTTCCTGGAGGGGCTGGAGCGCGGAATACAATAGCATTGCTTGTTCTTTTATGTCTTTTGTGTCACAATAACAAAAAAGGAGAGGGATCATGTATTACGCAATTTACGATGCTCGCGATGGTTCAGTATGGGGAGCCGGAAAAACCATGGATGAGGCCTGGGAGAATGCCAAAGAAGAACTTCAGGCATATATTTCTTTTATGAGTCACCACAATCAGGACCCTGAGATTGCTTTTAGTGATCTTCGGATGCATTTCCTCTTAAACGAGTGCTCCACAGGGGTTTGGGAGAACCACGTTATGAGTGATTTTCCCTTGAGCCAGAAGGTGATCATTGATGGCCAGGTCTTGGAGGAAGTATGAATCAGCGCGACGTTTACCGAATAGAAAAGATCATTGATTGCCTGGAGTCCTACACTGGTTTTGTGACTGAGGATAAAAACGTATCGATAGCGTTTGAGAACTTTCAAGAAGTGATGGCGAAGGCCATGAGGTCTTACCTGAAAAAGGCCCAGGAGATGTCAGATGACCGAATGGGGGTTATTTATCTTCATGAGATAGACTATCTAGCAAAATGCATTGAGAGCTGGGGAAAGTTTGTTAATCAATAGTGCATGGTCTTTATTGCTTTTCGGCTTTAAGTGTGCAAAAGGTAGTAAAAAGGAGAAAGAGCGTGAGCGTAAATTGGTACAATATAAGTTCTTCTGGCCATATGCCGTGTCTCGCTGCGTGCGGCACCTCAGATATTTATCGAATATATCAAACTCGTGATGGGCACACAGTTTATAAAAAAACAGGCAAAGACTGGTCCATGGTTCAGACATTTCACTCTTCCGCAGCGGCAAAGTCATATGTGGAGAGTGCTCAATGATGATGGAGATCATAAAAAACGCAGCCCAAAGGATTCGCTTGCCCGATGGCTATGCCAGGGAGGATCTTTATGGTTATGGATGGCTGGGGTATAAAAAGGCGCTTAAAACGTACAAGAGTAACAGTGAGGCGTCCATGTCTTTTGATTCGTATGCGGAATGGCAGGCAAAATACGCAATGATAGATGGCTGGCGCAAGGAAAACCCGCTTTCTCGTGGTAATATAAAACTACAGAAAGCAAAAGATCGTCTTCTTTTAAGCGGCAAGACGATCACTGATGACGCCTTATGTGATGAACTTGGCGTCGGAAAGAGAAGGCTTGAAACAATGAAGATAAAATTTATTGAACTTGATGAAACCGAGCCGTTTTATGATTTAGGGTTTGAAAAAATGGATGCGAGAATACTACTGAGCTGCGGCCTAGCTGGGTTGAATACAAAAGAGCTAAGCGTCATATGGATGCACTTTTACAGAGGCGACACGCTTGCCGACATCGGGAAAAACATGAGGATATCAGAGAGTAGGGTCTCTCAGATAAAAGCGCTGGCACTAAGGAAGATGAAAAGAACAATGACCTATGATGAGGTCTAAAAAGGGAGAAAGTTATGGGATGGTATTTTTGGTTTTCTGGTTTTATGTTTATGGTTGCAATTGGCTGCCATCTTTTTCACACTAAAACACAAGAAAAAATAGACGACATAAAAAAGAGGTTTGCCTTAGAGGTCGGCGAGACCAGGACCGTGGATTATAAGGGCGGAACGGTGACGGTTTTCCCTGATGGGAACTTTGTCGTCAACGGTCACAACCCAGATCACTGCCAGCAGATACACGACGAAGTTATTGATTCGTTTAAAAGGAGATATCTTGACGTGGGTTGACGCTAATACTCCTCTTTGTAGGGGCTACAACTGCAATCTCAGGGACAAGTGTTATCGCTACCTTACCGAGCCTCGTCATATGCAGCAGTACTTTGAGCCGCCGCCGATAGAAAACGGCAAGTGTATTCAGTTTATAGACAAGGACAAAGCAATAAACTCTTACGATGGCGGAGACACATTGTTTATGCGAAGGGGTGATTTTAATGATTAGGGAAACAGTTTCTGATGTTTACGAGATAAGAATACCATCCATGAATTTAACGGTGAAAGAAATACCCATGACTTCAGGAAAAAGAATAATGCTTCTTAGGGCTATAGAGATAAAGAGTAGGCCCCATAAGGGAAGGGTTGTCGAGATGACGCTATACGAGACATTTAACTTCTCAAGAGACGAGAAGGGATATTGGGCAGGATGGATTTCAAATGAGTAAAATGCTGGAAGAGATAATGGAGTTTGCTTTAAGGTATGGCGACTTTCCCGCAAGACAGGTCTCCAAGGGTCTTCGTACAAACGTTGACTTTGAGCAAGACGGAATAATAATAAAATCATTTCGCATCCCCAAGAAGGTTAGCGGCACAAAGTTAAAGCAGGAATCATGGGACTGGCGATGCAGGGCCTACCCGCCTGACGTTTATGAGAATGAGGATGTTTTTGGTGCTTCCATATTTTTCTGGCGAGAAAAAGATAAGATATTGAAGACCAGAAGCTTTGCTAGGAAATACATTGTTGACGAAAAACTGATAACACACAGGGAACTCAGTGCCGCATACCAGCACCCGTCGGCGCTGAAGACCTCTTTTGGCGTCAACGTAAAGGTTGCCCTGTCGCCTGCTCAGCACGTCTTAATGATGTGGGTGTGTGGAAAGTAATATGCAAGCCGAAGTATTTTGTTATCTAAGTCCTGACGCAGAGGATGGCGACAAGCATCCGGTGTTGTTTTTTCAGGGTGCCGACAAGGCGCAGCTAATGTCTTTTTCGGTTGACGATTCCGGCAAGTATGCATTCGTGTTCGAGGTTCACGATTTCTGTAAGGAAGATTTTATGCAGCGAGGTGTTTTGTTGAGACTACCCAACAATCAGTTTGTTCTGCATTCTAACGAGCTGGGCATGTTTCGTGTCCGGTGGCGCTCGATGGATGTTGTTTGGGCAGAAGGGTCCTCAATGACCACGGAGTGGCTTTTTCAAGGGGAGAGGATAGATGTTATTTTTAACTGACTCTTTTAGGGTGGATATGGTTCCGACTAAAGAGACACAAATAAGAATGGTTCCAATATATGCGGAGAATGTGAAGATCGTCATAAGAGGGTCTTCCAATTTCGTGTCATGCTTTCGCAAGGATGATATAGCAAGAAGCTTTGTTGATGAGACAGGACTTGATGCGACGGTGAACGAGTCATGGGTAAACCTTGGGCATGGAGACAAGGTTGTCAATGTGGCGAAAAACAAAGAAGGCGATCTGACATATTGGTGGATAGAGCTTTTACAAATAGAAGAATGCTAGGAGAGAAAAATGAAAGAAAAGATAGACTTTTTATACGAGGTTCATGAGAACGGAATGTCAACAACTGATATCGAGACGGCGTACCCCTTTGTGACGCGACGGCTGGCTGTCGCAGCCATGAAGTCGGGAAAGCTCAGGGCGGTAAGGCTAGGGTCTGGAAGGGGTGCATCGCCATGGATGACAACACGCACAGAGGTAGAAAAATGGATCGGCGAGTGTTTTGTAATGAACAAATGACAGGAATGGTCCTGTTCTTCACGAGGGAGACCTGTGTGGGACTGGGGATTCCGTTTGACGGAAAGAACGAAATTGCTTACAGGATCAAGGTTGATGATTTTCTTAAAAAAGTTAAGAGATGCTGTGCGTCCAGGCTCTTGGAGCCGTTCTCTGATCTCATGGTCACGATCTGTAAATACGCCCATATTTCGGAGGGCGGATATCAGATCATCGGATTTTCGGACACAAAAGACCCCCAGGCCGACATCTTATAAGAAAAGTATGATAAAACGAAAGAGGGGGAAGTCTGTTGAGGAAGAATTGAAAAAGAGCATGGCCAACGGTGTTGATAGATGTTTTACCTGTGGACTGTTTGGGGGTCAGCCTGAATACAATTGCCCCAAGTGCGGCATAAAGGTTAAGTGTGAACATTGTGGTCTCGTTGAAATAAAGATGCATGTTTGCTTCGATAAACCAAGGGAAGAACAATGACAGCACGAGAGCAGCTCGCCAGGGCTATCGTAAAAATATTAAGGGTTGGAAATTTTGAAGAGCAATTGGTCTCCATTTTAAGCCATTTCAGAATTCAAATGAAAAAACAACATAGAGATCGGCTGTCTGGAGGCGGCGCAACAGCCAGGGATGAGGCGCTGAGGGTTCTGTGTGAGAAAAGAAAAGAGAAGAGATGGTTCAATGTTGTGGACGCTCTTGATCTGTTTAAGATCCAGGTGCGCGGCAGTAAAGAATATGGCAGATCCCCAAAAATTGGAAGGCATTCCTGCAATGTTGTCTCCATGGCGGAGTATAAGGATAATCTCATACCTGTGAGTTACGGGTATGTGGCCGGAGGTCCTGTAAGAAAAACTGGATCTCAAAAAGTGTGTCCCAAGTGCAATTCTATGGGCCTCCACCTCGCAAAAGGTTATAAGGAAAGATACTATAGTTGTGTTTACTGCGGCTTCCGCAAGGAGCTGGAGGCCGAAACCTATCAGTGGATGAGGCACTAAAACCTATCAGTACCAGAGGTATCCATGAGAGAGATTGAATTGAGACTTGCAGCGATTGAAAAAGAAACCGAGAAGACAAGGGCAAAGGCCGAGTTTGCGCAAGCGGAGGCTCTTCTTTGCCGCCAGGTTATGAAGACGATAATGGATCAAAACGCGCAGTACCGAGAAAAGCTGATCGAATGCGGCTACCTAATTTAGGAACTTTATGAATGCAGCAGCACCCATCGCAATCGCCTCGGCCTCGTCGTGAGCCACGCCACCACGAGGACCCTCGATCTTTCTTCCAATATGGGCCTCGGCCCAGGCCAAGACAATCTCTTTTGCCTCGTCTCTGTTTTTTGGGCGTAGCCCTAGCACTGAACGCCATTGTGTGGACAGAGGCCTCCATACGAGAGCGTCGCGCCAGTAAGCGTAACAGACACCCTCAATAAATCCTGACGTTCTACAAAGCTTGAGTATGCCGCTGATGTACCCAGCCGATGCTCGCGGAACGTAGGCACCCTCAATGACGACGATATCTGGAACCCCAGGCTCAATGAAGTTTTTGACAACCTCTACAGCCTTTTGGCGGTCCTCGGTCCCTGAGAGCAGGACCTCTCCGTCTTCACGGATACAGAAACCCGTTTTTGCGCCAGGATCAAAACTTACAATGATCATGCTGCCTCTGGTTCCACCGTGATGCCGGACATTCTCTCCAGGGCCTTTTTATAGGTCTCTTCTTGAAGTTCGCAACCTATTGATTTTCTTCCCAGCATGGTTGCAGCAGCGAGAGTTGTCGCTCCGCCTGCAAAGGGGTCGCACACAGTGTCACCAGGCTTCGTGTAGTCCTCTACAAGCTTCTTCATCAACCAGATAGGCTTGCCGCCCACCGCTATCTTTTTTCGCTCGTAGTGGCCCTTTTCAAGAACGTAGGCGCCAGGCCTGCATCCCCATCGGCTGTATTTTATATTGCGCGGTCTTGCCGCCATGATGTAGTCAGCCCAAGACGCAGGTCCGTCACCAAGAAGTCTTGGCACCTTTCGTATAAAAGGGAGAGGCGCAAACGAGTACAGGCCTATCTCGCGAAAAGCCTGCTCCCATACTGGCACCAAGTCGTGAGAGGTTATACAGATCCACCATCCCTTATTCCTGTCTCTCCATGACTGAGTAAACTCAAAGACATCGGCAGGGTGAAAATGCTTATATGATATTTCTCTTCTTGTGTTCTGGCCCGTGGCAGACTTGACCTGAACCGCGCTTGCGGCATCGCCCTTGTGGGTTCTTTGACCAAAGGGAGGGTCTGTTATTATCGTGTCGACTTCTTCTACGTCCGACAGCTCGTCTCGCCAGTCGCCATGTTTCAATGTCCAGGTCATTCTTGCTCCTTAAAATTCGATAGGAATGCAGTGACCCAGTGTTGCTAAAAATGTTAAAATCCCAGCCAGCCACTTCAGAGCTGTGATGCCGCCCTCAATGCGACCCTCGGCCTCTTTATATCCAGCTAGCTTCTCAAGGATTGGTTGTTGTTGCTCTTCAAGGCTTTCAACGCGAATCGACATGTTCTCAATGTCGCGATCAAGGACCTCGCCCCTATCTTCCAGTTCTTCTATTCTGCTTTTCAAGGTGTCTGCCACGGCTCACTGCTCCATGTAAGCCGTGACATCACGGCCTTCTTAGAAAGGAATTTGATCGCTTTCAAACTTGTTCCCATCGGAGGAGCCTTTGGGGGATAAAAGCTGAATATTATTTGCAATAACCTCAGTATAATACACTGTTTGCCCGTCTTTTTCATAGGAACCGTTGCTTAAACGCCCTAAAACGCCGATTTTTGTGCCCTTTTTGGCGTAAGCCTCAATAATATCAGCGGTTTTCCCAAAAGCCACGATGTTGTGCCATTCGGTTTTCTTCTCTTTCTTTACGAACTCGTTGGTAGCAATGCTAAACTTTGCGACCTTTGTGGTGCCGTCAAAGATTTTTGGGTCCTTACCCATGTTTCCAACCAATGTTACTACGTTCATACTAGACATAATTTTCTCCTTTTTAGTTCAAGTATTCTTGTTTTTCGTATGCATCCGAAAAGTGCCTATCAAAAACGCTTTTCAATATGCTCGCGAAGTCTGGGTTAATGGCGCAAGCTGTATCCAGAAACGACATCACCATGTGCATGGCTATCTGTTCGCCGTAGTGCTCTTTTGCGTCCTCAAAATGCTTAGAGAAGTTCATGCCTATCGCCTCCGCGAAGTCATAGGTAAATTCTATCCTTTGAGCATCTGTCTCGCATCTCTCAATGGCGTTGAAACGCAACAGGTGCATAAATGTTAGCACCTCATGCTTTAAGTTTTTATTACTCATTACTCTCTCCCTTTGTCTTTGTTATCGTTATTTCTTCGCTACCATAAACAACCCTAAAAACGTCTCCGCCGTATTCAGAGTAGATATTTACGGGTATTCTCAAATAAGTATATCTGGACTTGTTTGCATTTGTTGACCTGTAATACCTTACTTCGGAGATCTTTGGAAGTCTTTTTGGTCTATCATGTAATATTTGTTTTTTTTCATACCACACATCTAGGTCTTGCCAGTAGTCCTTGTTGGCAAATTCTATGGTTTGCCTTAAGACCTCGTTTACGACCTTCCTCTGCTTGGGCCATGGCCACCCATCTATCTTTTTCGTCAGGCCATCAGGGCCTTCTGTGCAAAAGATGCTGATAAAGTCATCCATAAAATGGTATTTTCCGTTGTGTTTTATTCTATTCATTTTAGTTAACCAAAGATTCTTCGTTTTCCTCTTCCGTCATCGAAAAAAGATTTTCTCTTGCTTGTTGAAACACTTCACTGTCTGTCTTCTTTGGCTTGGAGCCCCTTGCCTGGGCTTCGTCTTCCTCGCCGTAAACATCAAGAAGTGCGCAGGCGGTAGTGTTAAAAACAGCGCATGTGGCCCTGTGCCCTTTGGAGAATTTAACCCTTTTCGTTAGTCGGCTCTTTCTTTCTGTCTCAAGCCAGCCTCTGTCTCTCCATTGCTTCAGCACTTGGCTCGCAACGTAATCCTGGTTTTCCAGTTTTTGTTTTAGAGCACCTATCTCAATGGCTATCCTTACGACCTTGCCGTCGCTAATGTCTATTCTTCCTACCCTGGTTTTTCTGGAGATAAGATCAGGGGCACCATCTGGATTAGCAAGAGTCTTCCCCCAAGAAGAAGGAGTAAAACCGTATGTGGACTTTTCACTAAAATCAGAATCTTTAACGTCCTCGTCACAAAGAAGAACACTCTCTGCGTTGGCGCTAAGAAAGTGGCCAGCATATCTAAGAGCTGAGACATCCATCTCGGTTCTGTCCTTGTTTCTTATGCAGACATCCCACACGCTGAGAACCGCTGAGTCTATCTCTTCTTTGGACACATCGAGAATGCCAGCCTCCTGAATGATGTACCCTCCGACCCATATGACCGACATGTTTTTAGCTAGTCGACTGAGAACATTGTTTTGTCGCGTCGGCAGGCGTTTTGCCAGGTTTTTCCTCAGTTCCTTAAACTCGCCCCATCTTTTTATGTTTGAGATCAGATAAGAAATAAAGGCTGGGCCTGCCTGTCCGTAGTTCTCCATTATCTCTTGCTTGTGCTCTTCGATCTCCTGACCAAACTCGCTCGATTCTGCGTTAAACATGGGTCCCGATATCTCAAGGTTTCTAGCGTCGAGACCGCCATGAGGGGACAGTTCCGAGATAGGGTCCTCCCCTGTTGAGATAGTTATGTTTAAGAAACTTATTTCTGCCTGAAGACCCCCAGTGATATTGGCGCGACCTCGACCGTTTCCGTTGGCAAGCTTAAAGACCGTCCTTGCGACCTCTTCCGGTCTGGCTGATGTCTTGGTATCATCCATAAACATGGGGAGGTCTGTTCGGCATGCTGCGACCCTCTCAACGCTGTTTGTCGTGCTGTCCCAGCCCTTGATCAGGGAGCCGCTGGCATTCTGGTCTGGGTTACCCCATACAGATGCCGCAAAGTTTAATCCCGTAGTCTTTCCGGTGGATGTTTTATTACAAAAATCCAAAGTAAAACCAGTCTGCCCTAAGACCCTCAGCAGGGGAGATGAAAACGAGGCCAGAATCATTATCAAGAGGTTCGGGTGATTCGTCGCCCATCTCATAGACATGCGCCATCGCTCGTCGTCACCGTCGTAGCATATTGAGTTTGCCTGCTGCTTGTCACCATCGCCGCTTGGCATATAGGAGACGCAGTTGTCCGGCCAGTCTTTTGCTGGCGTACTTGATAGGTCAGAGCTTGTGGAGTCACCGTCTTCGGATATGTACCTGTTGCCCAGAAGGAATCCCTTTTTTCCTTCGTGATCTTTCCATCCCATTTTGCGGCTTGTCGCGCCAAACTTTAACTCGTCTTCGTTCTGCTCCTCAAACTTTCTGAAATAGTTTGTTAAAAGAGTGGCATTGTCAGAGCTGACGCTTAACCCGATGGCCGCCAGCGCGATGAGCTTCTGTCTGTTCATTAGGTCATCTCGACTAACGATCACCATCACCCAGCGACGGCGCTTAAAGAAACAAAGCTGAACATTCTCAGTTCCCGTTTCTATGTCCTCAAGTATGGCGTCAAAATACATGGGCTGTTTTGTCATCTCTTTGATGCCCTTGTTTCCCGTGTCGACGAACTGTAAAATGTTTTCCTGCCACACATACGAGTCGGGAAGAACCAGCCCAATCTGTCCACCGTATTTCTTGCTGCGCCATATGCGAGACAGAACGCTCTCGTCATCATCAGGGGCTTTTTTAACTGAAAACTCAACATCGTATTTTTTTGCAAAGTCAGGAGTGCTGACATTACAGCTTTCGTGCCAGCACTTATAAACCCAGCTATTGGGATGCATCATGATCCATCCTGAGTCATCATCGTTACCGCACTCAAGACATTTAAACTTATAGATGTTTTTATCGGAGCCAACAGGATCAGAAAGATTGCTGATGCTGACGCCTGTCTTCTCTTGTATCTCCTCGATAGTTGCAGCGCTCTTATAGTTAACGTTTGGCTTGTGAAGCTTTTTAATGTTGGCCCAAAGGTCGGTGAACTTCTGCACCATAGGAGGCGTCACCATGTTTTCGCCATCGGACTGACCAAGGATTTGGCACATTCTATGCGGTCTATCGTCCTTGCCGTCACCCTTCATATTCATGGTTCCAGGAAGCCTTACAATCCTGTTGGGATTGTTTACGCTTGTGTCGATTTTGGCTTCTCGTGTCCCGACAAACTCAGATAAGACATTAAGAGTATCTTTTACGCTCTCGCTCATGCCCACAGGCAGGGAGCAGCGATAAAAGATATGAAATCCGTTACCAGAGTCATTTATCATAACTGGGTCAGGCCATCCGTTGTCTGCGAGGTATCTTGTTACCTGGTCTGCAACCTTTCGAGCATTGTCTTTTTCGTCTTCGGTCGCGCAGACTTTGCCATCCACGGCCCTGGTGGGGTCAACGTCGATATATATAAAGTTGATCTCGTCAATGTCATCCTTGAGGCATGCTATACCACCCTGGATTTTTCCTAATCCTTTTTTGAACTTATGCCCTTTGGGGGTGTTGAAGATGGCATAGTATTCACTCTTCCCAGATTCGCCATTCATTCTCTCTATTTCGTTGAACAAAAGATCAAGATTGTTCTTGTCATAGTACGCACTGCCCTTGGGGGTTCCATCAAGGAAGAACCTTATCTCCCTGGGGACGTTCTCTGCGCCGCAGATAATATCGAAAAAGTTTGTTATCTCGGCTTTTGCACTATCATCAAGTTTTTGACCCATTTTTGCTCCTTCTTTTTGTTAGATCCTGCCCCTATGTAGGGGTGTTGATATTACGATGTTTTCCCTTAAACTGGTAATACTATTATCGTTTTTATTTCTCTAAATACTGACACCACAACATTTGGTGTTTTATGATCTCATTTAAACCATAAAGCACATCATACGGTTGGATCCGGCAGGAGGTCGCTCTTCTTTCTTCTTGGACGCTTCTTAAAGTATCTATATGTTTCCCCAGAGGAGAGTATTCCGTCATCGTGCGGCATGCTCCCATATATGGATTTGTACTTATAGGCCGACCACCACAGGCTTCTTTTTTCAGCAATATCCTCGTCTTCTAGGTCAAAAAACTTTGATCTTCTGGCGTAATGCTCCTGGGAAGACAGGGCAGGTTGGACTTTCTGTTTTTTCCTGTCTGCTTCTTTGAGTTTTCTCAGGGTTCTTTTTTCATACTCTTTTTTTGCGCTTACAAGATTAAAATTTTCAGTCTCACACTTTTTGCACGAGGTGTCGTTTTCCATGTTTAAGTATAAACACTTTGGACATGCCCAGGAGCCCCTAACGTATCCGCACCCTCCGCACTGTTTTGCGCCTGGCTTGTTTTCAATTTCACATATCTTGCAACGCCATAAAAGCTTTCCCGTCTCCTCTGTTACCCCAGCAGAAAGATCAGCATCTGGGTCTTCAGTGGGCCAAAAATGTTCTTGTACGTTTCTTCCGTAGTCTATTATGGTCGCATAAAGCTTGTCCTTGTAGACCCTCAGCGCCCTGCCAACCATCTGCTTATAAAGCGATGCCGACTTGGTTGGCCTCGCCAGCACAACACATGAGACAGCGGGACAATCAAACCCCTCCGTTAAGACACCGTAGTTCGACACGACGGTTATTTTTCCGCTGGTGAGGTCGGCGATTATATTCTCTCTGTCTGATTTTTTTGTCTCACCGTCGATATGGGCAGCAGGAACACCTCTTCTGTTGAATTCTTCCATTATTTTTTTACTGTGAACAACGCCTGAAGCGAAAACTATGGTTCTCTTTTTTACGTCGAACAGATCTCCCTGGCATATGTCAAACCAGTGATCAACAAGCTCTCGAACAAGCTCGCCATCCAGGAACATTTTCTCTACTTCTTCTTTCTTATAATCTCCGCCTCTTTTTCCGATCTTGGAGAAATCCAGCTTACCAGGACTCCATATTTCACAGTCAGACAAGTATCCATTTTTTATTAAGCTCTTTGTTGTTTCAACTTTCACCAAAGACTTGAACACGGGATAGCCATCAATCGCCCCAAGGCCCTTGCCGTCGGACCTGTACGGCGTTGCGGACAACCCCATGACGTAAGCTTGTGGGTACATCTTCAGAAGAGTTGTATAGCTTTTTGCGACTGCGTGATGCGCTTCGTCAACTATGATGAGGTCTGGCGAAATGGACTGCATGTACTTCTTTCTTCTTACGCACGTCTGCACCATGCCTATTTGAACATTTTTTTCCGAGTCACATCTCTTATCCTTTGACAGGATAACGGAGCAATCCATACCAAAACCAGTAAACCTTTCATAGGCCTGATGAATAAGCTCTCGCCTGTGAACCAAAAATAAAACTGATTTTTTCTTGCTTATGGAAAGTCTAATAATCTCTGCGGCAATCGTTGTTTTTCCGCCACCAGTTGGAAGTTGCAATAAAACCCTTCCATGTTCAAACGCTGCATTTCTGCACTTGTCAACCGCTTCTTCTTGGTAGGGTCGAAGTGTTTGCTTCATCTGTCTTCTGCCGTTTCTTTTTTCTTTGTTTTTCTGATCTTAATGCCGAGTTCTCGGTTTAAAAAAGATTCTTTTTGTGACGTTGTACTAAAGCGCTTGAGGTCTGCTGGCCGCCCGCCCTTAAGCTCAACCCATCTTCTCACCTTCCAGCCAAAAGTAGGGTTTTCTGGGATGTAGCAGTCGACGCAAATCGGATCGTGGCCTGCATGAGCAAAGCATGCAGTACCACACATCATGCAGTGCCCTGCGTTAAGACTTTGCATCTTTTTTTAGCGCGTCTTTAATGGCCTTGGCCCCTTTTAGTTTCTTGGGGTCAAGCTTTTCCTCTCGATGAGGTGCTTCCGTTACGATTTCCGGCGTAACGTTTACCGCTTCGGCTTGAGCGTCACCAGAAACGATGGAGATGTCGTCCTGAATCTCTTCGGTGGTGTAGATAGCACCAGTGAAAATATCAGCACAATACCAGCGAGCACCGTTAGAAATGGCTCGCGCAAAAAGCATGTTTTTTGGGTATCGTTTCCAGTTGGACCGACCGCCAATGCCTGCCTTTGCTGCGTCCGCCATCGTAAACGACGCAACGCCTACAGACTCCCAAGACCCATCAAGCTTTTCCTTGAACTCAAGCTCGCACTCGGTGTCGGTATGCTTTTTGACGACAAACCGATACTTGCCGCTGGCCTTGATGCGGGACGCAATGAGACCTGATGACAAAGTAGGCTTTCCTTCTACGATGTGAATACCAGCCATGCTGGCAATCGGCGGAACGCCAAGCTCCATGCCTGCCTGAACCTTTACAATGGCCTTCGCCACGTCTTGCGCATCCTTAAAGTAACCCGATGCTGCCGACGCGCTACAAAAACGCTTCAAGTCCTCAAATGAATGAAGAACGATTCCTCGTGCTCCCACCTCGTCATGTTGTTTTGCTATTACCATGGCTGTGCTCCCTTTTTTATTGTTATTACTCATTCTTACCTCTTGGAGTTAACGACAAATCGTCGATACCCGCGCTTTGTTACAGTGTTGTTCTTTAATACTTCTTCCGTCGAACCTGAATCTTTGAGCTTTTCCGCTAGGGACCAGAACGCGGTTGCGTAATCTGTTTTCTCGCCGTCTTTAATGTTTTTCCATGTAACCTGACCCCAGTCACCCTTGATGCCAGTGTTGTCTCCGATGATTTCCTTGAGCTTGTTTTGAGCTTCCTGCATGATGTCTTTCCCTGTTTCCATCATCTTCTTGCCCTCCTTGTACTCCTGCACCAAGGCGTATGATGTGCCATCGTCTCTTATCACGCTGGCATTGTTCTTCGGAAATCGGTCTGCGAGGTATTCCTTGTAACTATCGCTGCCGTCAGTCGGTGGGGCGACCTCCTTAAGGACGTGCTCCTGCCAGAACTCGTGTCCTTTCTCTGCGAGGATCTCAATGAGTTCGTCATCACGCTTGATAGTATATGTGTAAAAAAGCTTGTCGCCGAAACCAGGGACCATGACGTGCAGATCAACTTCTTTTACCTGCTCGCCGATGATGTACATCTGCCATTGAACCTGAGCAAAATACCAGCTCGGAACATCGTCTGAGAACTCTCGACCCCAGATCTCAGAAGCGCCTCTTCCGCCTGAAAGCAGCCCGTAAGTTTTTATCTCTAAAATCTTAGTGATCTCTCCTTTTTCATTCGGGATGAGAAAATCAGGGGTGCAGTGAAAATACGGCACATCTGGATGCCAAACCTTGTCTCCTGGATGAAGAGACAGTTGGCCCGTGGGAGATAAAAGCTCCTTGGATCCCACATAACTATTATTCCCAAGCCCGTCGTAAACGTAATCGTCAACATTGAAAGCATAGTTATTTTTCATGGCGTAGTCTTTGGCCACAGTGGGCTCCAATTGCAGGCCCAGGCGTGATGCCTCATTGCCTGAAAAACCTTCAGAGATGCCCATGATTTCAGACCATACGTCGATTGGTTTCGTGTATGGATTAATGCCCGCGACTGCCGTAATTCTTGTTGCTCCGATAGACTCTTTAGATAAATCAACCATTTAGCTCTCCTCTTTTGCTGGTTGCTTATCACCCTACTCGGTCGGCCTAGTCCCGTCAACCTCTATCTTGTTTTTTAGTGCGATCTCCGCCCATTTCTTTACGCGCTCAAACGGGTAGTTACGCCCTGGGCACCCTTTTATGCGCTGATTGTTGGCGCGGCGCAAATCGTCATGGCGTTTTATTCTCACCGTGTCTCCATATTTAAATAAAAGATCACGACACAAAACCTGAGAAGCATACATTTGAGCGTCGGTCGTCTTCTCTACGCGAAAATCCCCAATACAGGCAACACCGATACTGTGACTATTGTACCCGTAGCAGTGTGCGCCGCGAGCATCATAATCAAGAAACTGCGTAATGCCGCCATTGAGGTCGATGACGAAGTGGTACGGGACGAACGCACGGGCCTTGTAGCGTTCGGGAACGCCGTAAAGCTTCCATTTTTTTACTGTGTCGGCAATCTTCTTTGGTCTAACAGTGACCGTGGCAACGCCTTCGGGATCGCTCGTAAAGAAATCCTCAACATCAATGGCGGATCTGCCTACGCCGATGCGGTGCAGAACAAGATATTTCGTGCTTTGCCGGCAAGGTCTAAGAGCGTTTATGTTTACCCTGTATTCTGCGTCAAGTATTTGTGATTGAAGATCCGAGCTTACTGGTTTATTTTCCGTCACCTTTTTTAGCCTTTTTTAAAGATTTTTGTGTCTCATAAGAGGCTGTGGCTGCGCCCAGGGCAGCAAGGGCGGCCAGAAGGGCGTGAGATATGGTGCCACCGGATACCAATGCATCACAAAGGGCGAGTGCGGCCGTCAGGGCCACTAAAAGGGCCGGACGGAGCCATTTAGGGGCCTTTGACCACATATCTCCAAGTTTTTTAGACTTTAGAACGGGAATGAAGGCCCTGATGAATGCAGCGATAGCACCAGCGGCTAAGAGTGAATGTGTAGCGGGTTCCATGTTAACTCCTTAAAGCTTTAATATCGTCTTTTACTTCTCTCAACTTATCGTCAATAGATCCAATGCGCTCCGCGAGACGTTCCTCTATTCCGACTAATCTTTCTAACACAATTTCAACCTTCTCTATGGAAGCTTTTTCTTTTTTTATTTCCTCAACCCTGGTCTGTAGGGCCTGAATCTTTGACTGGGAATGCCCCCATGCGGCACCAATCCCTGCGCCACTAGTTAAGATCGAAATAAGGAATTTCAAGTCCAAATCCATCATATTTTTCCTTTAAGCAGAATTCTGTAACCCTGCAAAAACGCTTCAAGACTTTTTTCTTGAGCTTGTTGAAATATGGATGGTCTGGCGGCATGTGGCGAGGTCCATCCTCTGAAAAGTAAACAGATGACCTGAGAGGCATGGGGTGCTTTTTGTTGATATATCTCGCCCAAAAAAGAAGCACTGGCTCGTCGCACAGTTCACCAATTTCTTTGTCGCACGGCACAAGAAAAAGATCAAAGTTTAATCGCTCGTCAAAGTACACCTTATCAGAAATATCCCCTGCTTTTAGCCCTGTTACGGAATTGTAGAGATCCACTGTATATGAGATCTCCGATCCCTCAATTTCCATGTATGAGATGTCATCAGCCGTTACTCGCCTCAGCGGCGCATTTTGAACATTAAGGTAAAAAACCCCCAAAAGAGCACCGAAACCAAAAACCAGCAAGACCTTGGTCGCACTCATGACACCCCTGAGAAAGCGGCGCATTAACGCTTCTCTCCATTAAGGAGAGTTACTTCGAGGAATGTGGCGTCAGCCATGAACTGTGCATCACTTGTGGTCGCATTGCTATAGTAAAAGGTTCCAAAAAAACCGAGACTGACCGTATCCCCCTTTGCTAGGCGGATCTTGGTGGTGAACGAGCTGGTTGAGCGATAATAATAGGTGGGAGACAATACCTCCCTAAGAGCCGGAAGCCCAATGGAGCCAGTGGCATTAAGAGCGCCATTCTTGATTAGGGCCGAATATACGCCATACAAACCCTTGGATGCGTCGTGATCAAGAGAGGGGTTTGAATTGTTCACCGACAGCTCCAAGCATATAGATCCGTTTACGCTGTAAGTCCCTGCTTCGGGACAGGTGTAAGTGTAAGTTCCAGTGTCAAAATTGTTCCCGACAGAGGGCAAAATGACCGAATCTAGTTCGACGGTCGTAAGGGGATTGTGGGTCTTGCCATTAGGTATAGTATAAGATGAAGATATGCTTGCCCTGGTAAAAGGCTCTGCTTCAGTAAACCTAACCATATCCAGATAAAGATGACTAGATGCAACGAAGGCACTTGGAAATATCTCCACTGTAGCATAGGAAGTCCCTGGGGGGGCGGTGATGTAGAACTGCTTCTCTAAAACAATGTTGGTGCTGTCAAAAGAAACTGCCGCAAGGGTGGACTGCCCTAAAA
>Ga0233414_10000412_pt1 | contig 18171 bp, 18 predicted proteins | sample Na_anoxic_10_MG_FD_189020 | JGI IMG/M metagenome (GOLD analysis project Ga0233414, IMG submission 189020) | Seawater microbial communities from Saanich Inlet, British Columbia, Canada - Na_anoxic_10_MG | ecosystem: Environmental > Aquatic > Marine > Inlet | place: Canada: British Columbia... | reverse complement strand
AAATTGTTAATGTGAAGTTATTTTTGAGTCAGCCTTGAGTCAACAGATTAAGAACCTTGAAGAAGAATTGGGATGCCGGCTCTTGGAAAGGCAAATCCCCCTCAAAAAGTTTGCCCTTATGATATACGAAAAACACAATGTGCTAAAAATTATATCGAGCTTTAATCAATAGTAGATACAGCAGGGTCAAAGAAATGAGACCTTTGAAAAATTTCCAATTCTGTTCAAGGCCCAGGAAGGCGAAAATTTTAACCACAGGAATACATTGAGTATTTTGAGGATTAATATTTGAGACTAACGCCGGAATTGGGCAAAAGGGGGCGTTTTGCAAAGGTCTCGAAACGCTATATACGGAATGGATATCTAAAAAGCCGTTGTATATTTTGGACAAGATTACTGACAAAAAGGATGCCTAAGTTAAATGATCCGACATCAGGCTTTCATAGACATCATCCGATTCCGCCTCGGCTATTGTATGCAATCTTTTGAACTGTTTCATGAGTTTCTCGGCAAATGGCGTTAACCTTGAGCCTTTACCTTCCCGAACAACCAGTTGTTTTCCGATCCGCTCTTCTGAGGACCGTATGCGCATCCAAACTGCCCGGTAACTCATCTGCAGCTCCTTGGCAGCAGCATGCATCGACCCCAGACGGCGAATCATTTTCAAAATTCGATACCGCCCGAGACCGAACACGACGTTACCTTCCATGTCCTCTATCCAGATCTTCGATCGGACAGAAAATATCTTTTTTTCTTTGGGCATTCAAACAATACCATTTCAGTGTTTTGTTGAGTGTTAAAGTTTACCACGAATCAACCAAATAAATTGCGAGGCAGGTAAGATAGACCGGATGATCGCCCGCCACTTGCTCAAACCCTTCGCTTCACTCCCCAACTGTGTGTCATTTTGAGTTATTTAAAGTTTGTTGGATACTTCATCTGCTATTACTGTATAAAAAAACAAAAAACTGTTATATCATTCTTGACATAATAGATCCTCAATTGTTATATTCACAATCGTAAATGAACTCCCTTCGTTTACATTCTTACATGGGTGGTTTTCACAGGGGAAACCACCCATATTTTCTTTTTGTTTTATAAGCAGACTCTGTCATTAAGAAAGTGGAATATAACGGTATTGATATCATAATTGATACAGTCTGTCCAGCACCATCAAGTTCTTCAAGAGTCAAGGCTTTGTTCGGCTGATGCAACTGCAGAATAGACATATGAAGCAAAATTTATTGTTAATATACTATTCGCTGTCCGGACAGTCTTAAGTTCTTTTTAACCAGATCATCAAGACCCGATATGACCTGCTTGACAAAATCTCCGTCACCGAGTAACCGCTGGTCAGCAACCTCCCGTTCACCGCGCCTTCGATTGCCGTCAGCGCCCCAGATAATTCCTTTGATCCCTAACTGTGAAAGAAAACAAGCATCGTTTGATTTCATCCGGTTTTGATTGCGTAGTTTTGAATTGAACCAGGTCTTTGGTGAGATTGATAATCTCTTGCATGGTGACTATTTTCCCGTGGAATTTATGGAAAAAATATATTAGAGAATTCACTCAAAGTTGCTTTTAGAATGGGTCACCTATCTAAAGAAATAACCAGTGGTATAATATGATGATCGCTCGAGATTTCCTGAGTAGGGCCGAGTTGCCAATCAACGCATCTGGCACAGTCGTCGAGCATCCGGTTGATTTCCTGAACCAATTCGCTAATATTGATTATCGGATGACGAGCAAATACGTCCGGCAAACCATATGTCAGATTGCAATAGAGGCATTTTCCGGGTCGCTGCGTAAGGTGTAGCTCAAACTTAAGCCGATCTTGACTGTGTTCCCTGAATTCAAGGCTGATATCGTAAGCACCTTCCGCAGGGTCTCCAAAAAGGGCATCAAAAAATCGGTCGGCCCGATCTTCAGGAAACAATTTCTTCAAAACATCTGGGGTAAAAATATCATTGAAACGTTTTGCCATCATGATCCTTTCTCCTTGAAATTCCCGCATTTCATTGGACTAATTAAAATATATCCATGACAATTACAATGACAACCTATATTATCATTTTGTCAATCATTATATAGAGAATCGATCAAAATGTTCCTACTGAACCCATGCAAATAGTCAAGAACGTACAATCCGTCCAAAATATCCTTGAAATTTCTCATTATAATTCATATGTTACAATAAAAACAAGACCTTTGAAAAATGTTCGATTTTGTTCAAGACCAAGAAAGGCGAAAATTTTAACCACCCCAGTACGATCTGCCGGACCTACGGGGCAGGCAGGAATACATTGAGTATTTTGAGGATTAAAATTTGAGCCTGACGCCGGAATTGGGCAAAAGGGGGCGTTTTGCAAAGGTCTCAAAACCGTAAGGGTTGATAAGGAAACAAATATGTCAAAAAAAGCCTTGATCATCGCTGATATGTTAAACGATTTTATTGATAAAAACGGTGCGCTTTATTGCGGCGACACTGCACGATCCATGATACCCTTTATTCAAGAAAGGCTGGAAGCCTTCAGAAATCGCGGAGACCTTGTGATTTACCTGCAGGATTCACATGACAAAAACGACAAAGAGTTCGAAATGTTCCCGAGTCATTGTGTCTCCGGCACCCGGGGCAATGAAATTATTCCTGAACTTACGCCTAAGCCCGGAGAAAAGGTAATACCCAAAAAACGATACAGCGGTTTTTATGGAACCGATCTTGAAAGTATCCTTGAGTCTGCCGGCGTTGATGATGTCGAGGTGGTGGGAGTCTGCACTTCGATCTGTGTGATGGACACGGTGGGCGGCCTGGCAAATCGTGACTATAAAATCACTGTTCCTGTCAAGGGAGTTGCCGATTTTGATCAAAAATTTCATGAATTTGCATTAAAAAGGATGAAACAGCTTTACGGAGCCAGTATCTCATGACAAAAGCACATCGAGCAGGTCCGCTTTTTGCCGATCTTTACGAGTTGACCATGGCGGCCAGTTATTTTGCGCACCAGGTATTTTCCACGGCCACCTTTTCACTTTTTATCAGAGAAAATTATTTAAAAAGAAACTTTTTTGTTGCAGCCGGGCTCGAGGATGTTCTTAACGAACTGGCGGCATTTTGCTTTTCCGAGCAAGACATAAAATATTTGCAAACCACCGGCATTTTTTCAAAAGACTTCCTTTCATATCTGGCTGGACTCCGCTTTTCAGGGGAAATTTTTGCCATGCCCGAAGGCACGATCTTCTTTGCTGAGGAACCTGTTCTGGAAGTAACAGCACCTATTATTGAAGCCCAGCTCATCGAAACTTTTCTGCTCAACACCATCGGCTTTCAGAGCATGATCGCCTCAAAAGCGGCCAGATGTATCCATGTTGCCGGCGACCGTCCTTTGATCGACTTTTCCCTGCGACGGACTCAGGGTCAGGATGCCGGACACAAAGTTGCCCGCAGCACATATATTGCCGGATTTGCGGCCACAAGCAATGTCCTTGCCGGTAAAATGTACGGCATACCCATATCCGGAACAATGGCCCATTCCTATGTTGAGGCATTTAGCGGTGAGCTTTTTGCATTTTCCGCTTATTCAGAAACCTTTCCCGATAACTCCATATTTTTAATCGATACCTACAATACCATCGAAGGCGCAGAACATGCCGTTACCGTTGCAAAAAAAATGAAAAAAAACGGGCATTCGCTCATCGGCGTACGCCTTGACAGCGGAGACATGGCGGAATTGAGCCAAAAGGTGCGAAAAATCTTCGATGATGCCGGTCTTTATGATGTCAAAATCTTTGCCAGCAGCGGTTTTGATGAGTTCAAGATTGCAGAGGTCATTGCCGAAGGCGCCAAAATAGATGCATTCGGAGTCGGTACCAAAGTCGGGGTTTCCGCAGACGCACCCTATCTTGATGTGGTTTACAAGATGGTTCATTTCAAAGACCATGATGTCAGGAAATTGAGTCCCGGCAAGATTACACTGGCCGGTGAAAAGCAGGTCTTTAGAAAATCAGATCAAAACAGCCGCTATCTTGAAGATATCATCGGTTTAAGAGACGATATCATCGATCAAGGAAAGCCTCTGCTTAAAAAAGTTATGGAAAACGGAGAGATATTGCAGCACCATCCTCCGTTACAGGCCATACAGGAGAGTTTTAAAAAGAACTTTGCCTTGCTGGATGATCGCTACAAATCGATTTTTGAACATAAAGCTTACCCGGTTAAGCTCAGCAGACCTCTCCAAACCCTTCAGGAAAACACCTAACCCACATTTTATATTCACAAATTCTAATGAAATCCGGTTTTAGATTTTTTCAAACATGTGAAGACCCCAGCTAAAAATACTTATTTCTAAAATAATAAGATTATGCTATATCTAAGTAAAATTTTTAAAGATACTATATCATGGCAAGAGAACAATGGGAAAGCCAAATAGGGTTTGTTTTTGCAGCGGTGGGTTCTGCCATCGGACTCGGCAATATATGGCGCTTCAGTTACATGACCTATAAACATGGAGGAGGCGCATTTTTAATCCCTTATCTTATCGCCCTTTTTACCGTGGGCATCCCGTTATTAATACTTGAATTTGCAATAGGACATGAGAGGATAGGATCCGCTCCTCTTGCATTCAGAAAGATAAATAAAAATTGGGAATGGCTCGGCTGGTGGTCTGTTACTTTTGTGATGTTCGGCATTGTTCTGTATTATATCACTATTATTTCCTGGTGCTTAAATTATTTCATTAAATCCTTAACCCTGGCTTGGGGGAATGATCCCAACAGTTATTTCTTCAACCAATTTTTAGCAGTCAGCAAATCCCCATTTGACCTGAAAGGGATTGTCAGCCCTGTTTTTACAGGCGTAGCGATTATATGGTTCATTAACTGGGCCATTGTGTACAGAGGAGTAAAGAAGGGGTTAGAGCTCGCAAATAAACTATTTATGCCGTTGCTTCTTGTTCTCACAGCCATCCTGGTTGTCTGGTCTCTCACCCTTGACGGTGCAGGCGCCGGTATAAAAGCTTATTTAAAACCGGACTTCACCATGCTTGCCAAACCCAAGATATGGATAGATGCTTTCAGTCAGATCTTTTTCACCCTTTCTCTGGGCTTCGGTATTATGATAACCTATGCGAGTTATCTGCCTGAAAAGGCCAATTTGACACGGGGAGCCTATTTAACCGCTTTAATAAACAGTGGTTATTCCATCTTTGCCGGTTTTGCGGTTTTTGCAGTACTTGGTTTTATGGCTGCCTCACAGGGTCAAGAAATATCAACAGTTGTGTCAGAGAGTATCGGACTTGCTTTTGTTGCCTATCCAAAAGCGCTTTCAATAATGCCCGGCGGAAATATCTTCGGCGCTGTTTTCTTTCTCTGTCTGGTGGTTGCCGGGATATCCTCTTCTATCTCAATTATAGAGTCTTTTACGTCCGCTGTGGTTGACAAGTTCGGCATCAGCAGAAAAACTTTTGTCACTCTTCTTTGTATTCTCGGCTTCATCGGCTCCATTATCTTCACAACAAATGCCGGTTTATTGTGGCTTGACATTGCCGATCATTTTTTAACCCATTACGGACTTTTAATAGTGGCCATAGCAGAGTGTCTTCTTGTAGGATGGCTGTTTAATATAAAAATAATAAAGCAGCATATTAACAGAATATCTTCTATCAAAGTCGGCGCCGGATGGGAATTTTTTATTAAAGTTTTTACCCCGGCCGTACTTCTGATACTCCTAATAATAGATCTTTATAATGAGTTGAGCAAACCTTATGGAGGCTACTCCTGGACTGCAGTTGTTTTAATAGGCATAGTCTGGCTGCTGATAAATCTGGTCATAGCTTTTATCCTGGCCGCAAGATCCTGGAAGACCGAACATCACAAAGTAAAAGGCAGGGGAGAAATTCAGGAATAATAATAAAGGAGTAATACTTAGCCGTGAAAAAAATAGGAATTGTTGTAAAACCAGACGCTGAGGCAACCAAAAAAGCCGATGAACTTGAAAATTGGCTGCGTTCAAAAGATATGGATGTGGTCAGAAAAGAAAACCTGCCTCCAAGACGCAGAATTGCAGACCAAGATAAATCTTGTGCTCCGGCGGATCTGCTTTACATTTTCGTGCTTGGAGGAGACGGCACTTTTTTGAGTGCGGTTCGCTGGATAGGAGACCAGAACATACCGATTATCGGAGTCAAGTTCGGTGAAGTCGGTTTTCTGGCGGAAACCGTCGAAGAGAACCTTTTTTCTGCTGCCGAGGCTGTTTTAAATAACGAGTTCAACACAGAACCCAGGATGCGTCTTCTGGTTACGGTTATCAGGGAGGAAAAAGAACTGGCCTGTGAAACCGTGTTGAACGATATTGTCATCAACAAGGGGGCACTTGCCAGACTCGCACATATCGAAACATACATAAACGATCATTATTTGACCACATACAGTGCAGACGGACTTATCGTTGCAACCCCCACCGGTTCAACCGCCTATTCACTTGCTGCCGGCGGTCCGATTATCCATCCGGCAGTGGCGGGTATCTTAATGACACCGATCTGCCCGTTTACCCTGACTAACCGTCCCCTCATTGTTCCTGATTCAGCAATCATCAAGATCAGGCTTGGGAAAAAGTCATCGGATATCATGCTGACGTTTGACGGCCAGGCCGGTCTCGAGATCAATGAAGAGCACACCATCATTATCCGGAAAGGTCTCTATCCCGTTAACATGATCACATTGCCGGGCCAGCATTATTTTGATGTGCTCAAGGCCAAGCTGAGGTGGAGCGGAGGCCGCGTTTAACCGCCCGATCCCTACATCTTCGGGTTAGGATTTGGACAATTCGTTCTTTACCGTATTATAAAGGTCCAAAGCCCGATCAGGTTTCTCGTTATCGTGGACAACGGCTCGCACCGCCTGGAGCATTGCTATTGGTGCTTCAGACTGGAAGATATTTCGCCCCATGTCCACGCCACTGGCTCCTTGCTGAACCGCATTATAAGCCATGGTAAGGGCATCCAGTTCAGGGATTTTCTTACCGCCGGCCATAACAATGGGGACCGGACAAGAGGCACAGACGGTTTCAAAGTCTTTTTCAATATAGTATGTTTTGATGTAATGTGCTCCCAGTTCTGCACAGATTCGGGTAGCCAATCTAAAATAACGCGCATCACGAGCCATATCCTTGCCGACAGCGGTCACGGCCAGCGTTGGAATCCCATAACGGGTTCCCATATCCACCATGCGCGTCATATTGATGATCGACTCCTTTTCATATTCACCTCCGATGAATACCTGGACAGCCATGGCGCAAACGTTCAGCCGTATGGATTCCTCTATATCAACAGCAATCTCTTCATTGGAAAGCTCTTTGAGTATGCTGGTTCCACCTGAAACCCTGAGAACGATTGACTTTGTTATAGAAGGAGGAACAATACTTCTTAAGATTCCCCTGGTAAGCATCAAGGTATCTGCGTATGGGATCAAAGGAAGAATGTTGAGATCTATACGTTCCAAACCGGTCGTAGGTCCTTGAAAATAGCCATGATCTATGGCCAACATGACCGTACGACCCGACTCAGGATTGAAGATCCGGGCAAGCCTGTTTTTCATTCCCCAATCCAGGGAATTTGATCCTTTGAGAAAAAACCCCTCTGTCTTCTGAGGGATATCGGCATAAAACTTTTTTGCCTCTTTCAACTCATCAATATCAGCCATTGTATTATCTCCTTTCTATTTCATCACAATAATTAAAAATACACGCATAGAAGACGTGGCTTTGATTTTTCCATTTTCCAATACTCAATTACTCCAACCGGCGTAAGAATTAAGCATAGCCAATATTTCTGACCACCTCTTAGTATTTAGCTTTCTAAGTCAAGATTATATCACTCTAACATTGCCGCCATCAATCGGGACCTGAGCACCTGTAGTCTTGGCAAAAGCAGGACCAACCATGGCGCAAACCAATGTGGCTACGTCTTTGGACGATACTTCGGTTTTTAAGCAATTATTTGTTTTATATTCTTCCACTGTACATCCGTATTCACAGGCACGGCTTTCCAGGACTTCGGGTGTCCAAAGAGCTGTATCATAAACCGCATTGGGGTGCACGATATTGACACGGACACCGTCACATCCAAGCTCCAGTGCGGCGATTCGGGCCAGTTGGGTCTGTCCGGCTTTGGCCACAGAATAGGCGGCAGCGCCCGGGCCGGGAGCAGGTACGTTTTTGGAAGAGATAAATACTACCGTAGCATCGATACCCTGTTTGAGATAGGGAATGCAGATTTTTAATAATCGTTGTTGGCAGGATAAATTGATGTCCATGCTCCTTTCCCAGATCTTCTCGTCCACATCTTCAATTCTCTGGCTGTCTGGAAAAATTCCCGCGTTAGAAATTAAAATATCAAGACCACCAAAACAACGAACGGTCATCTTGACGGCTTCTTTTACAGCCCTGTCATCCGTGATATCACAATGGACACCCATCATGTCTTGCTGGTTGAATATCTGATTAATTTCAGAATTAATATCAAGACCCACAACAGCAGCGCCTTGCTCATGCAACATTTCTGTACAGGCAAGACCAATCCCACTGGCGGCTCCTGTTATTAATGCTACTTTACCTTGTAATTCAGGAGAAATACCATCTCTGTGCAATTTAGCCTGTTGCAACTCCCAATATTCCATATCAAAGATCTGTTTTTCAGATAAGGCTTTCCACCCCCCAATAGCTTCACCCCATTGGATAGCTCGAATCGTATGGTGAACGATATCTGAAACCACAATCGTTTCCTTTACACTTCGGCCAAAGGCTATCGTGCCATATTGGGGCCAAATTCCCCACCTGGGGGCCGGATCAAGACGAGTCAGATGCCCATCTGTATTTCTGTCAAAATACGCTTTATATGATGAAGAATAATCGGTTATTTCCTTCTCCACATTCTTCCCCAAAATAACCGGAATCGGCTTGGTATGAATAAGATGATCTGAAGTTATAGGACCGCGGGTGGCAATCGACTCGATATCGGAAAGGCCGGCAAACCCACAGGCTTCAGGGCTTTTATCCATTTTGGCCAACATAGCACTCCCTTTTACCAAGGAAACATGACGACGAATTTTAGATAGTGCGAGTAAATCCTCTTTGTTTTCCGCTTTCGCAATATTTTCCAGTGCACCTTGCTTTTTAAGATAGTCTTCTGCGAGTGATACAAGATATATCATCCGTTCATAACTGGTTCGAGCATCATCTGCAAAAGTAAAAACACCATGATGCATAAGGATCATACCTTCGAATCTCTTCCAATCTCCATTACGAGTCATTTCGTATATTTTTTTTGCCAACTTAAAGCCCGGCTTGATATACGGCACAATAAGAACCCGGTCCTTATAGGTTTCACGAAGCAGCGCTTCGCCTCTTTTGTTATTTGTTATCGCTACAACCGCATCAGCATGGGTGTGGTCAACATATTTAAAGGGGATATTAGCGTGTAAAATGGCTTCAATGGAAGGGTTGGGGGCAGTAGGATCGGTCATTGCCGACCTTTGAAGCCTGACCATATCTGTATCTGTTAACCGGTCCAGTGTAGCCATTCGTTTGAGCACTTCCAATCTGACAGGCGCAAACCCGCTAATTTGAATCTTTGACAGATCACAACCACTTCCTTTAACAAAAAGAATTTCTTCACTATCCCCAAAGAAATTCTTTGCCCTAGCTTTTACAGAAGTATTGCCTCCGCCATGTAAAACTAATCCTGGTTCCTGACCTAATAATCGGGAAGTATAGACTCGCAATTGCAACGGATCATTGGTGAAAGTTTTTGCCACATTATCGTCCCACAAACTTTTCATTACATCACCTTAATAATATAGGAATTTCCTTTTGTTAAGTCCGCCGCTGGACGTTGTATAAAACCGTGAAGCGATTTTATTGCTTGTTAAAAAAGTTTAGAAAAATGAGACTTTAGTGTCAAGAATGAATGCGTTCTGTGACAGGGTTTTAACACATTGTTAATAAAGTTTCGTGTTTATCTTGACATTGCTCTTTTTACAACTTAATTTTCAAACGAAAATGACTCGTTGCAAAATCTTAAGAAATATTAAAAAGGTAAGTTGCCATGCCACCTATCATTTCTGTTGTAGGAAAGTCTGAATCAGGTAAGACAACCCTCATCGAAAAATTGATCCCTGAATTAAAAAATCGAGGATACAGGATCGGCACCATAAAACATGCCCATCATAATTTTGATATGGACAAGGAAGGCAAAGATAGCTGGCGCCATAAAGCAGCAGGCTCGGAAACGGTAGTTATCGTTTCCCCCGGCAAGATCTCCATTGTAAAAGACGAATATTTTGAGAGGTTAGAACATCTTGAAAAATATTTTGACGTCATGGATCTTGTTATAACCGAAGGTTTTAAACGGGAAAAGATGCCCAAAATTGAAGTCTGTCGTGCCGCAAGAAACAAAAAGCCGCTTTGCCAGGATGATAATACTCTCATAGCTCTTGTTACAGATACCGAGACAAACTTGAACGTTCCTACGTTTGGCCTGGAAGAGATTAAAGGGCTGGCAGACCTGATAGAAAAAAAATATTTATGAACCGAGAAGATCTGAAGCACTCAAAAGAAATAACAGAAGCTGTGATACAGGTACATAATCACGTGAACAGTCACCTGTAAATTCAATTATATTTCAAATTCTGTGCGGCGCATAGGAGAGACAATATGAATACAATCATTGTGTTGGTGATAATCGTAGGGATCTGGTATCTTTTACAGGCTTATATCCTGCCGAAATTGGGAATTTCTACCTGACTGAAAGATTCTTGTCAGGTGGCAAGCAATAAATGCGAAGCCGAAAAGAAGATGCCACGGGAAAAATAAGGGCAAATGTTTAAAACAATATCTATGAACTTGTGACCTGTATGTCGATTCTGCAATCTCCCTGCCTGGTTCCGGAATCAATCCTTATCTTTTCAGCAACGATACCCTTGCCTTTAAATATGGCAATAGTGCTATTAAACTGTAGATTATCAAGTATGTTGCCCACCTCAAAACTTTCTATCAATTCTTCTTTGTGGTCTTCGATGAATAAAGTGATTACATTTCCTATTTGAAAACGGACATCAAGAATAAATGTCACTCCCTTTAGGGGCCCCTCGACCAAAGTTATTATCATGGAACAGATATCGGGAACCTCGCCATCTGTTATCTCAAGCTTTTCAACGTGTGCAGGATTCTTTAATTGCAGGGAAATATTTTCTTTAAAGTTATCGAAACGAAAAACTTCAAGAAACAGACGTATGGCAGTCAACTGATTCTTGGTGAAAATATCAGTTGACTGCCATTTCTGAAATTGAACAACAGCATCCTCTATGGAAGTACGTGCCATATGACATCGCAAAACATTTTTAGCAGCAGTCATTCGAACAGAATCGTTTTTTAACAACTCGTTGAAATCTTTTAAAGCCCTATCGAACTGACCGAACTTGGCCAGTGTTACGGCGCCTTCCAGAGCTGCCGCATCTTTGTCTTTTCCTGTTGTATCAGAGAATAGTTCCTTGATAACATCCTGATCTTTTTCTGATACCTCAGGTAATGTGGGTTGCTTTGCTATTTTTTCAATATCTTTTTTTACGCCACTAATTTTTTTTGAAATAATGTCTATCAGGTTTTGTCCATCTTTTATCAACCCGGTTTCCTGAATTAAGGTTAATGCATCTTCGTATTTCCCCTTTGCCTCGAATAATAATCCCTGGGATCGATAAAGCTTTGCCGTCTCTAACAAACTTTTTAGCCGTTCTTTAACATCCATAATCGCTCTCAAATATTAAATATTTTCAATTTGTGTTGCAACCGAACTAAATATTTAGAACCTAATTCTTCGGATACGTCTATGGTTTTTGATTTTTCGCATTTAGGGCGAATAATTATCCCCTTATTATCTTTGTAAATAAAAAGTTTTTTCGTCATTTGGGCAGCCCTGTTTTCTGTTATACAATGTATAGCATACCATATTACCTTGTGCCGATGCAAGGTTTCTTATTTCACATAAAGAATTTATGGTGTTATGTTTTTTGAATTTTTTCCATTTCGATTTCAAGAGGTTTCATCTCATCCTCACGGCCGAACTCGTGCAATCGTTTTCTGAGTTTTTCCATCTCTTCTTTGAGTTGCGGCAATAATTCTTCCTTTATCTTTTGTCGCACCGCTTGTCCGGATCGTTTCATCTCTTCTGCCAGACGCTTCAAGTCCTTTTCAAGCTTTTTGAATTCTTCGCTCTCCGGAATGCTTTTTAAGTCCTTCGAGAATTGTTCAAACTGTTTTTCAAGATCTTCCAGGCCATTCTCAATTCCGCCAAAAAGCTGATTGAGAAGGACTGAAGTTTCGGTGGAACCTTCCAGGGTAGCATTGTTTTGTAAAGGTTTTCCGCCTTTACGGATCTGGATCATCTCAACGGCCTTGTTTTCCTTGTGCTGGGGATCAGTAATGATAAAAAACCTGGAATGCTCTGTGGCGTTGTCAGCAAAATCTTTTTTTATGGCAATATCGACAATGGAAAATTCTTCATCTGAATATAACAGATTTTTGACGGTGCCTATTTGATTCTGCCCAAAAATGACTCGATTTCCCTGCTGCAGTCCCTGAACTTGATGAAACCGGATTTTAAGGTTGAGGGAATTGTCTTTACACGCCAGAAGAACAAACGGCAGTATCAGTAAAACCAAAATTCTTTTTAGCATATATAACTCCTTTCCATCCAGTTGATAAATGAGACCTTTGTACATGCTTCTATAATAACGGCGCATCCGTGTCAAACAAGATAACATTCCGTATTTGACACCTAATTATTATATATGATGTTTTCGGAAAAAATCAAATCTATTACTTTTTACGAATACATCAAAAAGAAATCCGCCCCCCATTGGCTTCGTCTTCCCTATACAATAAATTTTATTGTCAGATTCGAGCCTAAAATTTATACAACCTCTTGAAATAATAGATATTTTATTCTGGCCACAGCCTGATGAGCAGGACAAATCACCTTGAGCTGCTAAACCAGTATTTCAACAATTACCTCAATATATTGTGGTGTCTTTTTACTTGACACACAAGACACTTTATTTTATACAGGTATTTGGGTAGATATTTTATTATTAACAATCATGAAATTATCATATAGATTAAGGGAAGAAGAGATGGGCAAAACATTTATAAAATGCCCTAAAGATCCGAAAATGCAATATTATCGTGAAGTTTGCACGGAAATTTTTAGGAAAGGGGGCATGCGCAATTGGTGTAAGAACTGTGAGGTTTTTCAGGACCAGAAAAAGGGCGGTGAAGAAACTCAATAATTCTCATGTTATCTTATATCAAGTTTGTATAAGTTTTACAGGCTGACTGGCAAATTATATGTAATTGGGCTTTAAAGGAAATGGTTTTTCATAATAATATTAGCATAATAGAGGAGGGTACTATGATTTCTTCTCCATGTGCAACTTGTCAAAAGAAAAATCAACCTAAAGAAAAATGTGTGAAAGATTGTGAAATATTGCAGGCTATACAATATCACCAGGTTGTATATGAAAAAGAGAATGTTTTCCATGCGATAGATTATGCCGAAGAAGGACGATTTTGCTTAAACAACGTAGAACTATATAAATAATTGTTCTTTCTTATTGCACTTAAAACTGGTATAATTTTTCTGTTAAGCTGTTTTTATCACGCAAAGGAGGTGGCCTCTATGTACGTGGGTCGTGTTATGAATACATACCTTGTGACTGTACCCCCTGACACAACTGTGTTAAAAGCAAAGGACATTATTGAAAATAAGCAAATAAACCATCTTCTGGTAGTAGATGAAAATGAAAATTTGCTTGGATTGGTCTCGGATAGAGATGTTAAGCAGAGCTGGGCCTCTCCGGCCACAACTCTCAGCGTTCATGAGTTGAATTATCTGTTAACTCAGTTGACTGTTGAAATGATCATGACAAAAAAGATCATTACCATATCATCCGGCACCACCATTGAAACTGCCGCCCTAATCATGCAGGAAAACCGGATCAGCGCTCTGCCGGTCATGGAAGCGGAAAAACTCGTAGGAATCATCACGACTACAGATGTTATGGAGGTTCTGTTACGTGCCATCGGCGTAGATGAGGGAAGTGCCCGGTTTATAGTTCTGGTTAAGGACCGTATCGGAATTGTGGCTGAAGTGTCGAAACTCCTCAAAGAGCAGCAGATCAGCATACGGAGTTTAGTTACCTGGCCGGCGAAAAAGTACCCGGGCATTTATCAGCTCATTATGAGGGTGGCTGCTGAAGATGAAGAAAAAGCAATTTCTGTATTAACGGATGGTGGCTTCAAAATACTAACAGAATACATCCGGGATCTGACGCCCTACCTGCCAAACCAATAGTCCGCATTTATCGTAAACCCCAATAAAGGCGTAATACCTTCCGGACATATGCCCTTGTTTAGAATAAAATAGTTTTGTTATTCCGGCATATTCGGCCAGGTTGTGTAAATGCCCTGATAATTCTTCAGCTTATATTCTTTTTCATTCTTTTCTACGATGTAATAATCCGGCATTAAAGGAATCTTGCCGATATTGGTGGCAATGACATACATAGGCTGAGCCAGCCCTGTGGTGTGACCCCGCAGCGCATCTCGGATAAGTTCAGCCCCCTTTTCAATCGGTGTCCGAAAATGATCGATTCCCGGTGCCGGTTCACAGTAAAAAAGATAGTAAGGCCGGATGCGAATCGCTAAAAGCTTTTGATGCAACTTCCTAAAAGTCTCCACGTCATCATTGATCCCCTTTAACAAAACAGCCTGATTGCCCACGTTGACCCCGCATGATAGGAGATCGAAAACAGCCCTTGCCGTCTTTTCCGTAATTTCTTTTGGATGATTACATTGAGTATTCACCCATATTGGCACCCGATGATAGCTGCTCAGAATTTTTTTGAGACCGTCGGTAATTCGGTGGGGCAAAACAATCGGTGTACGGGTACCAAAGCGAATCATCTCTACATGGTGAATTTCTCGCAACCTGCAAATAAGATATTCGATCTTATCATCTGAGAGGATGAAAGGATCGCCGCCTGTAATGAGAACATCACGAATCTCCTCATGTTCACTGATCCATTCCATACCCTCTTCCAAATCAAAGTGAAGCTTAAGCTCTCGGTTAAGCACGAGTTCTTTACGAAAACAATGACGGCAGTAATTTGCACAGACATCGGTAACGGTAAAGGCGATGCGGTCATTATATTGCCTGGCAATACAGTCGGGTCTAACCTCCTCGGTATCACGGTTTTCTTCCCAGACCAGGTAGTTGGGAATTCCATATCGATTCTCAGTTTCTTTCATAGAAGGAATAACCTGTTTGCGGATTGGGCAATCAGGGTTATCCGGATCCATTAAAGAAGCAAAATAAGGAGTTGTCCCCCATTTAGTATTTAAAGTATTTATAGCTTTTTCTTCTTCCGGGGTGACCTTGACAATCGTCTTCAGTCTATCAAGGGTGTTGACGCTGTTTTGAAGTTGTTCGACCCAGTCTTCCATTATGTGTTCCTCCTATATACTCAAGACAGCAATCCAGTTCTTTTGAGATAATAAAGCAGAATGGAATTTGAAAAGCAATGATGCCGGCGGATAGCGTTTATGCGGGTGGTGTGGATCTTTGATAATTTTTGTTATTACTCAGTTTTGGGTGTTTCTTCCCGATTCTTCAGTATCTCGATGGTTTCTGAAATCTCCTGTATGGAAACACTCTGACGAAGTTTCTCCATCCTGCCCATTATCTTGGCAAATCGACTACCTTCTGCCGCACTGATCCATTCGAGCTGGAGCCGTTCGGGCCGGATTCCCAGTTTCTCCATTTTCTTTCGAATCTTTTTAACTCTTTTCTCTGTCCAGCGGTTGGCATCAATATAATGACAGTCACCAATATGGCATCCGCTGACCAGGACAACCGGCGCACCGTTAAGAAAGCCGTTAAAAATAAATTTTTCGTCAACTCGACCTGAGCACATGGTCCGGATAATCCGGACATTTGAGGGATATTGAAGACGTGAGACCCCCGCGTAATCAGCGCCGGCATATGAACACCAGTTGCAGGCAAATACCAAAATTTTTTCTTTAGCACTTTCTTCGAGCTTGGAATCGATTTGGTTGTTAATCTGGTCGTCTGTAAAATGGTTCATAACAATGGCGTCATAAGGGCATTCAGCGGCACACGTGCCACAGCCGGCGCATGCTGCCGTATTCACGACACAAGGCGTCTTTTTTCTGACACCTTTTGTAATTGCATTATAGGGACAAACTTCAACACACTTGCCGCAAGCGTTGCACTTTTCGGGGTCTATTTCGGAAGTAATCGGTTCTGTGTAGATTTCTCCTTTATGCATTAAGCGAATGGCGCGGACTGCGGCTGCTGAAGCCTGTGTAACGCTTTCTTTGATATCCTTGGGGCTCTCGGCGCATCCCGCATAAAAAATTCCTCGAGAGGCCGCGTCAACCGGTTGGAGTTTGGGATGAGCTTCCAGAAAAAAACCGTCGGGGTTTAGCTGAAGCCCCAGCATTTCTTGTAGCCGCCGGGTACTTTTGGCCGGCTTCATTCCGAGAGCTAAGACGAGCATTTCAAGATCGAAAAATTCCAGCCTGCCGGTTACCGTATTCTCGACCGCAACCCGCATGCTGTGATCCGGCAGCTCTTCAACGTTGCCCGGCAAACCTCTCAGGTAATGCACTCCCAGACGACGGCTGCGCATAAAGAGATCTTCGAATCCTTTGCCAAAGGCTCGAATATCAATATAAAAAACCTTTATGTCGATATCAGGGTAATGTTCTTTGAGTATTAGTGTGCTTTTAATGGTGTTCATACAACAGGTATTTGAGCAATAACTGCTGCCTTTCCTGGCAGATCGTGAGCCCACACACTGAATAAAACCTACGGATTTAGGAAGCCCTCTATCTGTTGGACGAATCAGTTTTCCTTTGGTAGGGCCCCCGGCATTGATGAGGCGTTCAAATTCAAGGCTGGTAAGAACATTTTCGAATCTTGTATATCCGTATTCATCAAGTTCGGTTGGATCATAAGGCTCCAGTCCGGTCGCAACGACGATTGATCCAACCCTTTCCTCGATTTCATCATCTGACATGTGAAAATTGATGCAGCCTTTTTCACAGGCTTCCAGACATTTTGCGCAAACAACCGGGTTGTGCCCCAGGCATTCATTGATATTGATTACATAAGCCGAGGGAACAGCCTGGGGAAAAGGGGTAAAAATAGCCTTGCGTGACGAAAGGCCCAGATTGAATTCATCGGGACGAACCACGGGGCAAACCGTAGCGCAGTCACCACATGCAGTGCAATCTTCCCCTGACACATAACGAGCCTTTGTTAATATCTTTATATCAAAGTTGCCCACATAGCCTTTAACATCTACTATTTCGCTCAGGGTGTGAAGTTTTATCAGGGGATGTCGACCGACATCCGTCATCTTAGGACCAAGAATTCAGATGGAACAGTCCATGGTAGGAAAGGTCTTGTCAAGCTGGGCCATGGTTCCGCCGATGGAAGCATTTTTTTCCACCAGAACAACCTCATAACCGTTGTCCGCAAGATCAAGGGAAGTCTGAATGCCGGCAATACCTCCACCGATGACCAGGGTCCGTTTGGTGAGCGGCAGCTTTTCCTCTTCAAGTGGCTGGAGTAATCGTGCCCGGGAGACGGCCATTTTTACAAGGTCTTCAGCCTTTTGCGTTGCTGCATCAGGTTCATCCAAATGGACCCAGCTGCATTGCTCACGAAGATTGGCCATTTCCAAAAGATAAGGATTAAGACCGGCAGATTGCATCATCTGGCGGAAAGTCGGTTCATGAAGTCTCGGTGAACACGAAGCCACTACAATGCGGTCCAGCCCTTGTTCATGAATATCATCCAGAATTTCCTTTTGACCCGGCTCGGAACAGGCATAAGCGATATCCTTTGAAACAACAACATCCTCAAGCCCTGACGCTGTTTCAGAAACAAGTGAACAGTTCACTGTCTTAGCGATATTTGATCCGCAATGACAGACATAGACACCGATACGTGTCTGTGGTTGAGTATTGATTGAAGTAACAGGTTCCATGTTCATTCCTTAATTGAGACCATCGGTAAAATTTCGCATTTTTCTATA
>Ga0233414_10000411_pt1 | contig 18229 bp, 26 predicted proteins | sample Na_anoxic_10_MG_FD_189020 | JGI IMG/M metagenome (GOLD analysis project Ga0233414, IMG submission 189020) | Seawater microbial communities from Saanich Inlet, British Columbia, Canada - Na_anoxic_10_MG | ecosystem: Environmental > Aquatic > Marine > Inlet | place: Canada: British Columbia... | reverse complement strand
GCACTCGTTCAATGAGATTTGGAATTCTACTACCGCAGAGCATATACGTAGCTTGCGACAAAATCCTTGCCAAATATCTATTGAATCCTTTATGGAAAACAAACAGACTGCGGCTATAATGTAAAGGGATGCGGCTACGTAACTGGGCTATTTTACTATTACATGTTCGAAGAAAATTGTTTGTAAACAAACCTATGGCCCTTATTCCTCTTGTACTGTATGCCTGTATGATTTTTCAATAGCCAGTTTCACGATAGATTTGGTGACAAAAAAGCCGCTCGCACCGTGCCTTTCATCATCACTCCATGACCTAATAATGGTACTATTCATCACCATTAATAGCCCTTAGCATTTTGCTATAACTTCCTAACGAATACCTCTTGAAGTGTTACTTCGTCATTGTTTTTTATGATGCCGTGTAAGATTGTTTCAGGCTTTCATGCAGCCGAATATATCCAAAAGAGGATTATTGTGAAAACATTTTTCCAGCAATACAAACCAGTTAGGTCCTTTCGATATTATTTCTGGAAATAATTTTGTCATGAATCTTGGCTTTGGCATTCTATATGCAATTTAATTTGGTCAAGAAAAATGAATCAATCCGAAACGGCTTAAAGGCAACCTTCTCGTAGAAGGGAGTAGGATCAGGAAACCTTGTGAAAAGGAAATAAGAATGAGAGCTTTATCAAAAGAGAAGTTTTCAACATCTGCCAAAACATTAAACATGTTATGTGTTGCATTGGAAGAACTGTCCAAGTCAGAGAAATTCGTAGAAAAAGCAATTAAGAATTGCATCGAAGACTTGCGTTCTCATAATGATGAGGGGTCAAATGATACTAAAATCATCTGTCTTCTTTCCGACCAAGACTTAATCGATTTATTGGCTGAGAAGATATACCTGGAAACACTGGCTGATGCCTGTGAATCCAAGATCTCTGCCGCCAAATGGAGGCACAGAACAGTCAGCGAACGATTCAAGCAGATGGTGTGTGATCGTTTTGATCTCCCTGACGATGAACCCATAAAGGTGGATATAGACAATATGCGAGTCCTAAAGGGAGACAGAGAGAAAAGGATCGACTCACTTAAAACCGAAATAGAACAACTCTTTGAAGCAGAAGAAGAAAAATTAAAAGAGATCGTCAGAACTAAGGATGAAGGAACCCTGGAATGCGATATGGCCACCGTACTCATAGGAGATCACAGGCAAGAAGCCATCAAGCTTTGTAACGAGATATTCCAGGCAACAGAAAGAGATAGAGAGTTTTTGGAGAAAGTCATGAACGACGGGGATGTACCAGACCCTATCAGTGCCATAGCAGCAATCATTATGAAAGAAAGAGGCATCACATGTCGAAAAGAGAAGACGATAGAATGGCGTTAATTCAAGCCTTTAAGAGAAAAGGATTGAAAGAGGATTCGGTGAAGGTGGCAAGGGATGATTTTAGGTCTTTAGTCAGATTATCCCTTATTGACCTGGTCACGGCGGGAAACATGGCCATAGACCAGCGCCTTCCAGAGTGTCTATCCCTTTTTGCACGGGAGATCACTCGAACTGATGACGGTACTCCATTACGTCCCGAGCTGCGAAAACTGGTCAAAGGCTGGCTGGATGATGAAAAACAGGCGAGGGAGTGGTTTGATTACCTTCATAGAAATAAAACGAAAATCGATCCATATTTGCAAAGCTTCCTGTACCCATTACTCAAAACGCTTCTTGTAGAAAAAAATTCAACTCCTGGGATACACAATCAACCGGAAACTGCTTTTGGACAAGGTTCATCGAAATAGGAATCCGACATAAAGGTTTAGAGCAATGTATTTACATTTTAATAAGTAGTTGAAAGGAGGATATGGCTAAAATGAAAAAGCTCAACCTGTTTGTTTTGGTAATGTTTGTAGGATTTGGCCTTTCGGCCTGTGCAGGCTCCATGCGATCGCTCACCAAGGGGGAGATATCTGATGCGGTACGTGACGTTGAAGTGGATTCATCATATGTGAAGCTTGAGAGAGCTCAGCAAACTGTTGCTCTTGCGCTAGAATATCACGACCAGGGTGGATATGAGAAATGCGCCGGGCTCTTTCTTGATGCCGCGGATCTGTTTAGGGAACTTAACTTAAAGGACGAAGAGAGACGTGCACTTATCGCAGCGGCTAAGGTGCACCTCAAATGCAGTCTGAGGCAAAACTTCCTTCTTACAATGGCCCACGTCAAGGGACTGCTCGTCCCTCTTGAGATGCCGTCGGCGGAGGAGCGTTTTCTGCTCAATCTGAGTGATCATATGAAGGGAAAACCCCTGACCTATCCTGTGAAAGGATCGTGGCAGGTCGTTTTCAAAAACTAAGTCATAAGGAGGATGTGCGATGAAAAATAATACGATGAAGATCCTTGGATTATTCGCGTGTGCTTTTCTAATTGCCGCAGTTGTCGTTAGTGAGGTCGTGGCGGATGAAAAGATCGGTAATTTAGTATTTAACGCAATGAAAAAAATCCAAGAGACACACCAGGTGTTTTTAGGTGACGTAAAAAAAATCAAGGACGACCGAAAAGCAGCCATTGATGAACGAGAGGTTGTGAAGAAACAGTATAAAAGTGCCAAGGAAGGCACCCTTGACAAGAGAGAATTTCATGCCCGTTTTAGTTATGCACAGGCCAAGGTGTACCGCGCCTTACATGACGAGGCAAAGCTCACTCATCAAGTGGCCAGAAAACAGCTTCGTATTTTGAACAAGCTGAACGAATCGGTCACTTCAGGTGAAGTCGAAATGAGTGCGAAAGCGGCACTCTCTGTAGTTGAGGTCGCAAAACCATTTTTAGAAAATGGGAAGTCTCTGTTGATTTCAATGGCTCAGTACCGTCACAAGATAGCTGACCCTATTATTAACTCCAAGCTCAATGCAGCCTATGATACTGCCCGTATGCTCTCTAATTATATGAGGCATATAGAAAAAGGACAAATGGGGAAAGGTGCCTCCCAGTTAATGCTGAAGCAGAAAATCGCTGAACTTGTTGAACAGCTCAATGCCCTTTACGTTCAGACAGACATTTTTATGGCCATGATTCGTGACAAAACAACGGTGCTTAAAATGATCAACGAATTAGCTGCTGCTGAGGCGGCAATTTGGGCTATCTCTGATGGAAAAAAGGTCATAGCACAGCTTTCATCTGATGTTATGTCGCCACTGATGGATATTCTTAATGAGTCTGACGAGGATCTCAATGTGCTCGCAGATGACATCCTTGATGGTCATCACGGCATGGAAACGCCGGCCGCCTCTCAAAGATGGACTAATGCCAATATTGTGCAAAGGAGGTAGATATGAAAAGGGTAATGGTTTGTTTTTTCGTTTTATGTGCCATGATCTTAAATGTTTCAATGGTTATGGCAGGAGACTGCTATTCAGACACTGTTGTGAAAGGATGGCTTGAGGAAAGGGATAGGGCAGCAGAACATGTTGTCCAGGTATGGGCCAGAGGTGCTTCACCTGAAGAATTTGCTTCAGAGGTCGCAGTGATCCTTTCAAATGAGTTTTTCATGTGCGCCCATTGCAGGAATCAGAAACAGTTTCTTGAGGACCACATTCAAATCCTTAATGGCGTATCTCAACCAAAGGTGGAGAATGTCCCGGGAATGATCCTGGAGTACTTAATTGGACACGACATACTCTCTCCCTGGAGCCAGTTTCCTGCAGAGAAAAGAAGAGAGGAGGTAGCAAAGAAATGGTAACTGGAGTTACTGAAAACAGAGATTGGAGCAAATTGGGATCATTTTTCACGGTATTTCTCTTTGTTATCTTTCTATCAGAGTTAATCGTCATTTATTTATTGGGGCAGGAGGCTGGAGATGCTTTATCACGGGCCATTGCGTCCATGGGCTCTGCAGGTGTCAGCGTTCTGGGGAGATCCTGGAAATGGGCCTACAAAATGGTTGGTCCTATGCTCTTCCCCCTCCTGGTCCTCACTGCAGTGGAGATACGGGCAATCGTAAAATTGGTAAGGTTCTGGAGACTGGGGTGTAATAGTGATGAACCTCAAAAGCAGTATAAAGTTCTAAGGATCGTTGAAGGGGTTGCCCCTGGTTTTGGGTTTCTAGGAACGTGTATTTCACTCATTTTCACGATGCATCATATGGATCCAAACCTAACCCAGACAGCCATGCTTAAGGTTCTTCTGGATAACTCATCAAGCGCCTTCGGCTCAACTGTCTATGGAATCTCATTGGCTGTTATCGCCTTCATATCGCTGGAACTGTTTAAAGGGTTCTTGCTTAAACCAGGGATTGATGAAAGGGTGAATGCGACGTCAATGAATTTCATCAGAAGGGAGGAATAACATGCGTGGGATTCTTGGAGCGGATATTTTCGTGGCTCTCTTGCTGTTTTTTATCTTCACGACCGGCCTACTGTTGATGAATACCAACAAGTTGGTGGAACATAAAGTAAGGGGAAGTGATGAAAACAACTTGCCAAAGATTAAACTTCCCAAAGGTGCATCAAAGGGATTGCCTGGGGGTAAGACAAAAAACAGTGTGGCCCTGTCTGCAAGGAAAATGGGTGAGAAAATCCAGTATTTTATGGACGACAAACCAGTTAACTATTCAGACTTGCCTGCAATACTTACATCAAAACGGGCTTCTTCAGTGAAGATCCGCTTTGATAAGAGGATTTCTTACGGGCATTATGTCAGTGTATTAGATCTATGCAAACAGGCCGGGATCACTGACATAATTAATGTGTATACAACCAGAAAGTAAGGAGGTCAAAGATGTTTAAATTAATCAGGATGGCCTTTGTGTTTTGCTTGTTGATAGGGGTTATTTTCCTCGGGGCAAAGATCTACAAGAGATCCGCTCAAGTGGAACCGGGCCAAGATCCCGCACGAGATAAGAAGGCTCAGATTGCAGAAAAGATTGTTGCACTAAAAAAGGAGGCCGCAAAGAAAAAATTAGCGATTGAAAAGATTTATCAGGAAACCAAGAATACTATTAGCAAAGGAGCGGCCAGTCAAAAAAAAGAGGCGGAAAAGATTACCAAAAAGGAACCGGAAAAGAAGAGTATCCCTCCACAGCCAGAAAAAATCACTCCTAAACCTGCTGTTATAGTAAGCCCTCTGGATGATGAGGACAGAAAATTGACGGCAGAGGTTTTAGGTAATGTTCAAGAGGAGAAATCTCAGACAAACGATAGTGCAAAAATTGATGAAAAGGAGATTGTTCCATCAATTCCCGAGACTGTTTTTCCAGCGGAAAAAAGACAGGAACCTATGGACCTCAATCGACTAACAGAGATTCGAGAAATTTACCTTAAGGCAAGTGAGACACTCAATTTGAAGTGATTGGGGAGGAATATGGTAAAAAAAAGTCTGATCTTTATAGTCATGATTGTAGTTTTCGTTGCTGTTATTCTCTACCTTGTGGGGTTGAACCGAATAGATCAGAAAAATGGAACTGAAAAGAAAAAGGTGAAAATGGCCATCCCTGAAAGATTAGAGGAAATAAGGATTGTAGCAATCGAAGAAAAGAGGGTACCTCCCACCAGCAAGGCAGAAAAAAGAAAAAAGAAAGTCCCTGTTAAGAAGAAGCGTCCTCCGGTTATAAAGAAGATTGTGTTGAAGAAAATAGAAGCGGTTACTCTGAAGCGATCAAAAAAAACGGCGGAACAGCAAGATGTATCTTCTACAAAATCAAATAGAGGGACCCTTCAACAAAAAAGGTTCTTTCCAGCACATTTCCACTTAAATAATTACACGATAGTCGAGGGCCGAAAATTGATAGATAAAAATGCATCCGTCCCCATTGTGCAGGCGTCGTATGATCAGATTGGCTTTGATGCATATCTCAAAAAGATGAGAGATATTGGTGGTCGATTGTTCGTAGGAGATGCAAAAAAGCAAATAATTTTAGCAGAAGTTATTGTGGATAATCGTTCAGGAGAATACCGTTTCATGGGGATAGATGAAGGGAAAAAACATGATTTGGACGGAATGGCACTCTTCCGGCCAAGGGAAATCTCCGGCGAGAGCCTGGTCAATGAAATTCTCACCTACTCGTGGCAGTTCTTTCAAGAGAGTGACCTGCGATGTGTCATTCTTCTTCCCTTGGATAAGGAAGCTGCCATTCTGGGAGCCCTCAAACAATATTTCAATGTGTGCAGATACAATATATCGCAATTTGATATTGTTTGGGGAAATTACTTTCAGAGAGGAGAGCAATTTGGCCTGAAGGTAGAGAAAGGGAGAATAAGCAAAACCCGGGAGATTGTATCCCTGAACATGATATTAACAATGTAAGGAAGCCTTAAAGATGAAGGGGACAATTAAAACAATACTAGCTGTAACGATCGTCACAACAATGGTGCCTGGATGGCTCTATGCCTCAGGGAATCTACCCTCTTTTTTTCCACGCGATGAAAGGATAATTGCGGCAATAAATGCCTCTTATCCAAAATTTGCAGGCACGACATTTAATAAGACTCACCAAATATTTGAAAGCTTAAGAAATGCAGGAATAAGGATTCCATATACCTATAATGAACGTTTAACAAAAATTACCAGGATCAGGAATCAGGTCATAAGGATCTGTGATGACATAATAGCAACAGATAAAGGAGGAAAGAAATGTCTCTGAAAGAGTGTGTCCTACTTGTTACTTTTTGTGTTTGTACAGGGTGTGTGGCATGGGCTCCTTCGATGGTGGGCACTGGTCTTACTGGCATTGATATTTATCGGAGTGAAAGGGCTGAGGAGGTCTATAAGGTTTCTATGGATAGGGCTTATATATCGGCTATCAAAACAATGAAGGACTTGGCACTTGAGATCAGCAAGATAAAAAAAGGGGAGCTTAATCGTATTGTCAAGGCCAAGGACCCGAAGTCCAAATGCCAGGTGATTATTGAACTGGAAGCTATTAAAGGAAGTGACTATGTCAAGGCTACGTTCAATACATTAAAATATAAGCTTCTTACTGACCGTCTTTACAGTAGAATGATCATGAAAGAATTTAATGAGAATATTAATGAGATTCGTGAGGTCCAGGATAAATCATTGATTTATTCGAAGAAATAGCTATTTGGAGGTGAATACGTTGAATCCCGTAAAATGTCTATTCCTTATTTTTGTTCTTTTGCTGATGGTATCTTTTAACCATCTGGTGAATGTGCATGCCGATCAAACGGATTCTTTTTATAAGGATTTTCTTATTCAAAGGATGATGATTGCGAAAATCAGGGAGTTTCGGGGAGATGTAACAGCCAAAACCCTTCTTGTGAGCCTTGCAAAGGACGCAAAAGATAGAGGGATGATTTTACCGAAATGGTCGCGTTCAGAACCTTTAGGAGATCCTTTTCAATACAATTCAGGAATCAGGGGAAAGGTTAACGCCAATTTCAAGAGATATAATACCCTCATTGGCAAGGCATCCAGGACCTACGATATCCCTCCTGCTTTGATTAAGGCAGTGATCCATGCAGAGAGCAACTTTGTTAATGACGCCATTTCCCATAAAGGTGCTCAAGGGCTGATGCAGCTTATGCCGGGCACCGCCGATGAGATCGGTGTCAATGACCCATTTGACCCCCGTTCTAATATTCTTGGAGGCTCCAAGCTGCTCAGGAGATATCTGAATGAATTTAGGAGTCTTAAGAAGTCGCTTATTGCATATAATGCTGGTCCTGAATGGGTCAGGAAAAGAAAAAGGATTCCAAAGGAGACCAGGGCCTATATCAGGCGAGTCATCAATTATTACCATACGTATAAGAGGGAGATATGAGTATACCGACACCCCTTGATCGTTTACCAGATGATCATGATACCTTAAAGAAAATCAAGGAACTGCCTCATGCTGAGGAGATTCCCTATGAGGACCTTAATCCCGAGGCTTCCATTGACAATACTTCTGCTGAAGATTTGAGGGTCAGCGGTTCTGGCAGAGATTGGACAAGACTAGCTGTTTCATTTCTGCTAATCATTCTGTTTGTCATGCTCTTTATCTATATCTGTTATAATGGAATCCAGAATCCTCAACTTTCAAAAGGTTCAAGCGTTCCCCAAGCGGTCATGGCTGAAAATACAGGGAACAAATTCAAAAAACTGTCTTACATTATGGAGACACTGAAACAGGCCGACGAAGAAATTGAATACATACTTTCAGAAGAAAAGTCAATGAACAGCAAAAAGTAAGGATATTTATAGATTATTTTTTATTGTAAAGACTTTCCAGGCCAAAGAGAGGGTTACTTTAACGCTAATCTGAATTGACCCACATTTGCTCACATAGATTGACCCACCGATAAACTATACTCAGCATTTTTACCCCTTTAGCATATCAGACGGACAAAACGGGATGATTTTTCTTTTCATCTCATTGACAATTGTCCTATTAGTTTCTTTTTTAAAGGATACAAAAGCCGCATGTCTCTCGCTGTCAGGCCCACTAAATTGTTGTGTGTCAACCTATATTATAATCATCCGACAGTTGGCTATCACAGATCGCACAATAGAAAAACTCCTCTTTAACTATATTTATAGTCTGGCAATTCGGGCATTTTCTGAAAATGAATTCAGCTGTAAAAGATGACGGGTGTTTCAAATCCGTTCTACTCAAAGTCTTATCCACTGATGGTCAAGGTGATGGTTCGGGGAAGTATCCTGTAGATCGATTCGTGATCTGCTAAACTTCAACCTTATCATAAATTATTTCAAATAATATTTCTCCTGCAGATAAAACGTTTTTACCCCCAGCGTATGCAACATGTTTATCGTGCCGATCAGAAATCAAAAGAAAATATTGATCATTTATAACGTATGTCGCAGTAACAGAATCAATTTCATCAATTTTCTGACCCGTGTCAGCTATTCAGTCAAAGATATCTCTTTAACTAAGAACAATTTTCCCTGGTGAATCAAGGGATACTCTCTCTTTAATTTCTTTTAATCTACATATGAATAGAATTTATTCATTTTTTGATAAACACAACTACCAAGCTCACTGGCGGGGATGGAAGGCAACGGAACCCCTGTCCTGTACAGCACCTCTTTACTTAAAAGCCCATCTTCCAAACGATAATAGTGCAAAACCTACCAACAAATATCTGAACGTTAAACCAGAAAAGCCAAAAATCGACTGATTAATTACGCTCCGTGCCATTTTCAAAAAGCACGGAGCTGATATAAATGGGAACTGATTGGTTTGTAAGAGTGAAATGCCCAAGACCTGACAAGATGATTTCTACCCATACGGAGCATGTTGAGGTATGTTCGGGCTGCCCTTATGCCATATGGGGAAAACCTCAACCAGTTGCGGGCTTCATGAGCTCCATGTGCGGGGTAAGAGTGGGAAGCATCGGTATGGCCGCGGACCTCGACACTATAGCTGAAAAACTGTTAGGCATTGAGAGGTTTACCAAGATTGAGAGCAATGCATCATTGAAGCTTAGAATACTGAAGCAGATACGGTCTCATGCAGAAAATAAAAGTTGGTGCATTGAAGGTTTCACCCGAGAAGAGACCATAAGGCAAGTGGATATTTTAATGGAGTTCTACAAAAGGGAAGAATCAAAGGACCTTAAGGTCTGGGCTTGGGCATGATTTTGGAGGTGAAAAAGATGGGAAAAAAATACGGGCGAAATGAGCTACCGAATGATTTAGGAAGAACATCTGAGTTTGAAGAGGTTGTCTTGATAGAGGAGGCTGAGCAGGACGCGAAAGGGGAAATCCAAACAGGTTTTGAAGACTTACTCTATGAAGCATGGAAGGATAAACAGTTTGAAGCTATGTGCAGAAAGAAAGAGCAACCTGCAAGTTCTATAAAATGGAAAAAATAAGGTGATTATTTCATAGAGGTGATCAGAATTAGAAATGCCATAAAAACACTTATCCTTGAGTTCATGACCGGTAACGGCCCGAGCCATATCAGAGAGGTACATCTTCAGGTGATTGAGTTCCGGCCAGAGGTTCCACAACACACTGTCAGGGCCAGACTCTCTGAGATGTCCCGGAGTGAGAATCTTGAAGAGAAACTAAGCCCACTCGGCAACGGTTTCTATGGTCTCTATGAAGAGAACAAAGAGCTCTGTAGTGTGGTTTCCTATCCAGACAGAGGCCCCTGGGGAGATTCGAGATACAGAGGAAACTGTTCAGGGCATTTGGTGAAAGACCTCATTTTACGGTTCAACTGCCAGAGTGTTTTCGATCCTGCAGAGGGCAGTGAGACAGTCAGGGATGTGGTTGAAGGTATAAATCATTATCTTCGACGGGGGATTGACTACGAGGGCAGAGACCTTAATAAAGGCTGGGATATTCTGAGCAGGCCACTGCCTGAGAAACAGTTTGATTTGGTCTGGTATCATCCACCGTACTGGAATATTATCCGCTATTCTGATAATCCACAAGATCTCAGCACTTGTCCGACTCTTGAAGAGTTTGAGTGTAAACTTAATCAATCTGTTGAAAGGCTCTATAGGGTAGTACGGCCCAGTGGAATCCTGGCAATTTTGATTGGAGACAAACGGAAAGAGGGCACCTATTATGCTCTGTTCAAAAGCCTTCTCCTAAATAGAAACATTGGCCAGCTCAAGGCAACCATCATCAAAGTACAGCATAATTGTTTTAGCGACAGGGTGATTTACAGTTCACGGAATCCCTTCATGATACCCATCAAGCATGAATATTGTTTGGTGTTTCAGAAGTGTTAAGGAAATAGAGAGCTTTAGGTCAAAAGCTCCGTGTGCCGGACCAATAAGACACGGGGCTTGGAGGTGAAAAAATGCAACTGAAATTGTGTGAAGATTTAGGTGAAAAGAAAAAAGAGCTCGAACAAAAGCAAATAGAGGAAGAGAGGCGAGAAAATGAAAGAAAAGATAAAGAAAGATACTTCAAAGACAACTTCAAATATGGATCAACCACCGTGATAAAGCATAACAGAGAGTTCTTTTTCTGGGGAGATATCGCTCACTGTGGAAAGGAGAACATCTTTCACAATGCCAGGAAGATCAAATCCATGATGGAGAAAAACGGAATGACACTGGGCCATATGAGCTACGATGATCCGCCCACCTTTCATTCTGGTTCTGTCTGGGAAAAAGAAGAACACGAAAGGAAGGTAATTTACAAGGACGATCTCTACAAGTTCATAGATAAAGAGATAGTGGTGGCAGAGTTAATAGGCAACGAGCCGATTGGACATATCTATAAGAACAGTTACCCTGCTGATGACTATGATGGAAATGAAGAAGAAAAAGATTTTGAAAAAGCTCCATCCCCCCCACCAAAAGTACGGAACTTGTAGATGAGGTGATCAAAAATCCTTTACTCCTCTTAAATAAACCTTAATGCCCGCTACTTATTATGTTTGCCTAAAGAATAACAAATATTGAATTTCTATAAGCTGGGCTCCACTTTTGGAGATTTCCCTATATTCAAGGGGAAATCTCCTGGAGGTGGAAGTATGACAGGAAAAATCAAAGAGGTGCTGAAGACCATTCTTGATTGTTTTGAGTCAGGCAATATTCCGCAGGCAATTGCCTACAGCGTGTTTCCCATACCTGATATCCCGTCTTCGCGGTGGTCGCTGCTCAACAGAACGCTCATGTATATTGCAGGCACTATGGATGCACGAGGATGGAACCAATGGAAGAAGGTCAATAGGTACGTGAAGAAGTGAGCATGTGCGATATACATCCTGGTGCCGAGGATGGTGATGCGTGAGAATGAAGATGGTGAAGAAGAGGAAGTGTTGGCAGCATTCATGGCACGGCCTGTTTTCAGGGTGGAAGATACTGAAGGAGAACTGCTTGACTACCAACGGATTGAACTCCCAGAGCTTCCATTCGTAGATAAGGCGAACGAATGGGGCATATCAATCAAGGCAATCCCTGGCAACTATCGCTGTTATGGATATTTTTCACACGAAAGAAAAGAGATAGGCCTGGCTAGCAAAGAGGAGAGTGTATTCTTTCATGAACTTGCTCATGCCGCGCACCAGCGTGTTACAACAGACTTCAAGAATGCCCAGTACTGGAGAAAAGAGATCGTGGCAGAACTCACTGCGGCTGTGCTGTGTAAAATGCTGGGGAAGACATCCAGGTATCTTGGGAACAACCATCAGTACATTTCCCATTACGCGAAAGAAACAAACCTGACACCAGTCAAGGCATGCATTGAAGTGATGGGTGATGTCGAGAAGGTTTTGAATCTGGTCTTGGAGGATAGTAAGGCTGATTCAGTTTCCACTGGAAATCTTCTGAAGGTACCTCTACAGGAAGTAAAGGAAAGATAACCACGCTTACAAATATCTCACATGCGCTATATCCGCGATTTTGGAACAGCATCTAAATCAAATTCCATCAAAATTACCTTATTCAAGCTATCAGAGACCTCTTTGGGTAGATTGACTGTGATATCCCTGCTGCGTCCATATCGGCCCTTTGAAATAACACGAATCTGAATGAAGCCATAAACATCAAGCTCTGATATCAGATCTGAAAAGGCCCTTTGTTTGAGGGCATGCAGGTTGACTTTGGCGCAAAATGAATGATAAGACTCGTAACACGTACCTATGCTAATTGGTTTGCTTGACCCTGAAAATGAACTTATAATGGACAATAAGGCAGCCTGAAGTTGTTTTGGTGCTGATTTTATCATGGCAACATATTTATCCCGTTCAATCTCCTCCAGGGCCATGTCTACAATATCCATGGTGATCGGGGTGCCTTCCCTTTCTGCTATTTGTGCAGATTTAGATAGAATCTCTACCGCCTTTCTGGCATCGCCATGTGTTCTGCTGGATCATCTTTCGATTCAGGGCCTTTTTTATCCTTATCGAAAGGATCTTTTTGAGATCCACGGCGTTATAAGGATCAAAGAGGATTTCGTTTATTTTCAGAAAGGACTTTACTCTGGGATCGATGTTTTCCTGCCAATTGATCTTATTCGATGTAAACACTATCAGTAATTTCAGGGGAATAGCCTGGGGCAGCCGTCTAATTAAGAACTTTAGGAAACTATCAAGATCCCTCCTCACATGGTCAACCTCATCAACAAAGAGTATGAAATAGCCCTTGTAATTCCTTATCTTATCTTCGATCCTAGACATGAGTTCATCAAGGGATATTCCCTTTTTGTATCTCTTGGCAGCATCCAGAAGGCATGCAAGGTCATTGAGCGCCCTGAAACATGGTTTCGGTGTTGAAAGGTCAAGATGAACATGTCTCATTTGGATTTTTCTTTTCGCACAGAGTGCATGGAGCATGTTTAGAAAATAGAGCATGGTGACTGTCTTCCCGGTTCCGGTTTTGCCAATCAGGGAAAGATGGATGGGATGATCATCTCTAAAGATAGGGGCAAAGTGGCTGCTCAGTTCCTTAATCTCCTTGTCCCTGACATTCACATCGAAGATCTCTTTTAGAACCTTAAATTGCTCAGCTCTGTCCAGTTGCTCATCATCGAGGTATCTCCTGTTCAGGATAATGGTGTTTTGAAGAAGATTATCTATCTGTTTTTCGATCTTATCTTCGACTTTCATTTGCATTTCCACTGGCATTCTACCAGCTGATGTTGAGGTAGTCAGAGGTGGTTTAAATTTTTTTTGATTTGTTAGTGAGAGTAGTTTGCAAGTGGAACTTTCCGGAAGGACTTGGTGATGTGTTCTCTTAGTTACTGTTACTGTTATTTTCTATATAAAAAATAAATAAATATAATACTATAAATACATTACACATATGCATATCATGGTTTCCACTTGCATTTTACTCCCACACTGAGCGATTTCCTCTATAAAACCTGAGATGGATGGTGAAAAACCGCCAGATTGATGATTAATTGAAAAAAAAGACGGGCTGAAATCTGGAGTTTTTTGGTGTTTTTTAGGAAAAATTACACCGAAATTGGTCAGAATTTTCTATGGACTCACAAAATGAGGAGAGATTTTTTCGGATTTTGGACCCTAAAATTGAAAGAAAATCGCCTTATTTTTCCCCAATTCTGGCCTATTTTGAAAGATCTTGAGGGAGTTTTTGACAGTCATAGGGCTATTTTTTATCGAAATAACTAGAAATTCAGGGTTTTTGAGGGGCGATAGAGTCTTTTAGGTACATTTCCTGTGGATCCTCAGGAGGTAAGCTTAGAAAATGTCCAATGGAGAACCATATATTCTGAATATGACAAAACACTCCGGTTACAGTTGTTTCACTGTGGCGCTATGGCAAGACAAGAGAGATAATGAGTTAGCTATCAAGGGAGGTGATTAAAGGATTCCTATGGGGCCAGGGATAATTCTAGTCGTTGAATGCTAACCCCATATATGACATTAACTATCCCTAATCCTTTCTATTTCATTCACTATCTCCGACAACACCTCCCCTGCTTTCCCCCGAATCAGCACATCACAGATTTCATCACACGGCGTCTCTGAGAGGTTGATGATGGCGAGGAAGGCACCGCTCTGCTTTGCATAGTGTGGCATCAGTGCAGCTGGTTGAACAACCAGGGTTGATCCCACAACCATAAAGGAATCACAGTTTTGGGATAACTCGGTTGCCTTTTCTACTTCCTTTTCAGGCATAGCCTGGCCGAATGAAATGGTATCTGGCTTCAGATAACCGCCGCATTCGCACTCCGGGGCCCAGTCTCCTGCTTCTATACGTTTTTGTGCATCGTGTATGGAACTACTTTTTCCACACCTCATACAGCGTACCCGGCGGTTGCTGCCGTGTAATTCGATGACTGTATCATCAGGAAGGCCGGATTCTTGGTGGAGACCATCGATGTTTTGGGTGATGACTGCTTCAACTACGCCCATCTCATAGAGTTGAGAGATAGCAATATGTGCAGGGTTGGGGTTAGGGTGCACAAGATCATGGTAGAGCTCCGACTTATGGCGCCAGTATTCTATGCGGGCCTCCTTTGAGGTCATAAATTCATCAAAGTATACTGGCCGGAATTTATCCCAAATCCCACCCTGACTGCGGTAGTCAGGAATACCGCTTTCAGTGGATATCCCGGCACCAGTGAAAACAATGGTCTTACCACCTTCCGAGATCTTCTGTGCAATGAGAGAGATTTCCTTCTTCATATCACTGACACCCTATGGCACAAGCTGTGTTTTTAGTTTTGTTTTAAGTAAGAAAGGAGGATAACAATTTAACCAGATATTTTCTATAAAGAATTTAAATCAATGGGTTGTGAAACTATGAAATGGGCAATTTGTAACGTAAGAATAATCACAGATATACAAACAAGTCCCGCTCTTTCTGCTCCTGAAAAGCATTCTTTCTGTTTATGAATCCCTGTGCGAGCTCTGCCAACCTGGTCAAAGCCTTGGTAAAACGATTGGAGAACACCCAGCCCTCCCTATAGCCATAGGCCCTGTTGAACCGCGAGACATGGTCAATGATACCCATCCGTCGATCTTGCTCCTGACAGTCTCTAACATTCGGGGTGTAAGGCATACTTATCGCAGAGAGGCGCTAAGGAGGGTAAAAACTCTCCTTGGACACACAAAGAATGACCTATGATACTCTCTAAAAAAAGAAGGTTTTGATAATGTTGTGCAAAGTTGTGCAGAAATTTAGCGTCAGCAAAAAATTTGCCAAAAGTTTGCCATAATTCTTCGAAAAAACGAGTATGAATAGGTAAAATTGGCGAATATCAAGGAAATAGTGATGTGTTAAAGTTTATTTAAAATATTGAAATTACATAACTATTATTACTTTAGTTTACTTATCTTTTTGAAACTTTTCCCGACTACGAATCCGTAGGTCGCAGGTTCGAATCCTGCTGGGCGCACCACCAAAATAATCAATCAACTACATCAAAACATCTATCACGAATCTTCAAATCAGCTTCAGCCTCAATAAAATCACCTCATATATCAATAATACCTCGCTCCATTAATGATAAAGGCTAAAAAAAGGCAGTGCAGCTCAATTCGCACTGCTCACAAAATGAGCAAACGGTAAATCAGTATAATTTTGCTCGTAGTAATTTTTCAATTGAGAATATTTTTCCGACAGTGTATGTTCTTTTTTACATTACCCATTTAAATCTTAATCCTGATTCATATAGAGGTTCCTTATCTTTATTAGAGGTTAATGTTGAAAGGAAATATTTTATAGAGTTAAAAAAGGAGAAAAGCTATTATGGAAAAGAATCATTCAGTTGAAGGTGTTACTCAGGCAATAGCGAATGTGATGCATCCATCTATAGATCGAAGTCTTATGGATTTAGGTATGATCCGGGATATCGCTTTGACGGGAAATACTGCCTCTTTAAGCCTGTTACTCCCATTTCCAGGCATCCCTATCCTATCTTTCTTAGAGAAAAGCCTGAAAGAATCAGTAATCCCGCTGGGAGTAGATCTTGAAATAAAAATAGACCAAATGAATCAAGAAGAGATCCAGAATTTTCTGACCATGGAGAAAGAGGCCTGGAAGGGATTATAAATGGTAACTACACAGGTTCAAAGTTCCGAGTTCACGGTTCAATGGTTATTTGCTGAACCATTACCCATTAAATGCGGGTTTTTCATGAGCCGGTTGACGGGACTTGGCGTGGACAATGGTTTATGGCTTCAAGCTGAACCCCTGAACTGTGAACCTTGAACCTGACAACCTGGGCGGTTGCTATAAATGTATAAATGTTTCACGTGAAACAATCGGTCACGCCCATTGAAAGTTGTCATTTGTCCATTGAAACAAGAAACGTGCAACGCGAATAAATACAATAAATAATAAGGTTGTTTATTTCTACTGTATTCTGAGAGTTGAATTTCTGTAACAATAACATTGTACCCATGGGATCAATAATATCTATAGTGAATCAAAAGGGAGGGGTTGGTAAAACTATCACAGCTGTAAATTTAGCCTCATCTATTGCTGCTGCTGAAAAAAGATGCCTTTTAGTAGATTGCGATCCTCAGGGAAACGCAACTACCTCTTTGGGAATCAATCCCTCAAGCCTTGAACCAAGCCTTTACGACGTAATATTGGGGGGATGTATGGATGACAAATTCATTCTTGAAACAGAAATCCCCATGCTTAATCTTATTGGAGCCAATCCTGATTTATTTGGAGCAGAAGTAGAGATGTTTTCTAAAAATAATAAGGAGTATCTTTTACACAATGTCTTGGCTCAATTTAAAGATAAATACGATTACATATTTATTGACTGCCCTCCGTCTCTTGGATTTCTGACACTTAATGCCCTTACTGCGGCTGATTTTTTTCTTGTACCACTTCAATGCGAATATCTTGCTATGGAAGGATTAACCCAATTGCTTAATACGGTACGATTGGTCAAAAAAGGGCTTAATCCATCACTTATAATGATGGGCATTTTGTTAACAATGTTTGATCAACGCAACAATCTATCACATCAAGTAGCGGATGAGGTTCGGCGCCATTTTGGAGACTCTGTGTTTCACGCAGTTATCCCACGTAATGTGAGTCTAAGCGAGGCATCAAGCCATGGGAAACCAATCATTCTTTATGATATACAATCAAAAGGGGCTCAGAGTTATTTAGAGCTTGCAAAGGAAATAATCTTAAAAGGAGGAGATAAAGGTGGCCAAGCGTAAGGCTCTCGGAAGAGGACTTTCAGCCTTATTTCCAGAAACAGTTATGTCAGAAACTGATAAGGGTTTTTTCTACTGCCCTGTTGAGTCCATTTCTCCTAATCCGCATCAACCGAGACAAAATTTTAGCGACTCTGAGCTAATAAAATTAGCAGATTCTATAAAAGAGAAGGGCGTTATCCAACCCATATTGGTCAGCAAGACAAAGGATGGATTTCAACTCATTGCAGGAGAGAGACGTTGGCGTGCGGCTCAAAAAGCAGGTCTTGATAAGATACCTGTATGGATAAGGGATGTGTCTCCTTCAGAGACATTGGAATTAGCGCTGATTGAAAATATCCAGCGAAAAGATCTTAACCCTATCGAAGAATCATCTGCGTACCAGGAGTTGATGCAAAAGTTTCATCTAACACAAGAAGCGCTTTCAAAAAGGGTTGGAAAAGATCGTTCCACCATTGCCAATTTCTTAAGATTGTTGAAGCTTCCTAATATTATTCAACAAGATCTTATAGATGGTCACTTGACTACAGGCCATGCAAGGGTTCTTGTTGCTATTGAATCTCTTTCAGCCCAAAAGGAGGTCAGAAATCTTATCATAAAGAAATCTCTCTCTGTTCGCCAGACAGAGGACTTGGTTAAAAAGATTCTGACACTAAAAAAGACAA
>Ga0233414_10000409_pt1 | contig 18301 bp, 15 predicted proteins | sample Na_anoxic_10_MG_FD_189020 | JGI IMG/M metagenome (GOLD analysis project Ga0233414, IMG submission 189020) | Seawater microbial communities from Saanich Inlet, British Columbia, Canada - Na_anoxic_10_MG | ecosystem: Environmental > Aquatic > Marine > Inlet | place: Canada: British Columbia... | reverse complement strand
GTCAGTCCATTAGTAACAATCGAATGGAACGAATCTGGGATTTCTCATTATCGGTATAATTACGGAGGTCAAACGTATCATTTAGAGCCTGATGAGATTATTCATATTATGAACTTCTATCCGAGTTCAAATGGAGATAGCGAAAATATTGGAGTTTCAATTGTAGATAGCTTGATAGATGAATTAGTATCAGATAATGAATTAAGCGCATATACTAAGAGGTATCTCAGGAACGATGGAATGAGTAAACAGGTTGCTACTGTAGAGCAGCAACTTAGTCAAGGGCAATGGGATCTATTCAAAGCCCATTGGAATAACATTTTACCTAACAATCCGCTTGTTGGATTGTTAGAAAAAGGCATGAAGTTAGAGCCTTTAAGCTCTACGGGCATATCCGGCAAAACATCTACAATTGATAGCATGAACAGTATGTTATCCAGACGGATAAGTTCTCGGTTTGGAGTGCCTTTTAGTTGGACACAAGAAAATGCTGCTAATTATGCAAGCGATAAAATACAGATGTACCGTTTTGTAACCAATACAATCGAACCTATTGCGAGTCTATGGGCTGAGAAATTCAGTCAGCATTTCAATAAATACGAGCCAAATTTATTAGTTGACTTTCAAAAAACAATTTGGATTGATGAAGATAACGAGCGCAAAGATATTGAGTTGAATTTTTCTTTAGGAGCGTTAACAATAAACCAACTTCTGGAAAGCAAAGGTCAGGAAACAATAGGTGAAGATGGCGATGTTAGGTTTATAAAGCAAGGCTTAAATCCAATTGACAAAATTTTGAGGCCGCCGGAACCTGTGAATCCATTTGAAGAACCAGAGTTAGAATCTGAAGAAGAAAAGCCAGAAGAAAAGCCAGAAGAAAAGCCAGAAAAAGCAGAAGAAAAGATCAACTTAATTCAGCATGTATTAGTTAATAAATTTTATGATTATAAGCAAAAGAATTTATCAGCGAGTGAAAAGTATTTATCTGATAATTTGTTAATCTTTTTTGCTGAATTGAAAAAAAATGTATTGGCTAATATTAAGCAAAGCAAATCATTAGAGCAAAAAGAATTAGATTTATCTGCAATATTGACATTTACAGAATTTACGAAAATCTTTAAACGTACAATGGATAAACCAATGGCAAGGCTTGTAACTCAATTATTTAAAAATGCCGTTGGCGATATTGGATTTGATTGGAACGAAGTCGCAACGAATCTAAGCACGGAAGTTAAAGCTACAATTGCAACAAGCGCCAATAAAATAATTACAATAAAAGACACTTTGATTCCTGATTTAATTGATGATTTAAAAGAAGTCCGACAAAAGCCAATCGGAGAAATCCAAGACACGGTTAATAATTACTTCAAAGATTATGAAAAAGACGGGTACAAAGTCAAACGTATTGCTCAAACTACGTCAACAACGGCCAATGGCAAATCCCAACAAATGGTATATGCAGAGTATGATGTAGAATATACGTGGCTAACTGAGAGAGATGGAAAAGTTAGGAAATCTCATCAAAAATTAGACGGCACTAAAATTGACAAAAACAGGAATTTCAATACAGAAAATGAAACCGGAGAAAAATTAAATGCAGCATATCCGGGTGGCTTTGATTTACCCGGAGAGGATATAAATTGCCGCTGTGTATTACGTCCAAGACGAATTAAATTATAAACTTAGGAGCTAAAACAATGAATGTAAAAGCAAAGAAAAAAGAAATTCTCGATCAAATTGAAAATACAGGTATTTGGAACGAATTACTCTCAATGAAAGACGCTGATTCCCTTTATTCATCTTTGAATGAAGACGAGAAATTTAATGAGAATTTTACGACTCATTTGAATTACGAGAAACAGTATATCAAAGGAAAAATTATCAAAAAAGTCGATTTTACAGTTAAAAAAAAATACATAGAACCACAAACGAAGGTTGTAAAGTTTACAATGCAATCGGAATCAAAAAATATTACAATAAATGAAGTAGGTGCATAAAATGCCGAGTTTGAAAAGATTTAACAAGGAACTGCCAATTGAAATCAAAGGCATTAGAACCGACGAGAAAGGTCGGATTAATGCTAATGTAGATATATCAGTTGAATATGCTGATAGAAGCAACGAAGTTGTTTTAATCAAAGGAATTGACGATAAATCTTATAAAAAGAACAATGTAATTTTATGGAGCCATGACCCTCAAATACCTGCAATTGGTAATATGATAAATTTAACGAAAAATGGGAAAACCTATTCTGGTACAATGGTTTTTCATGGATTAACTGAAACAAGCAAGGACGTCGCGAAATTAGTCGAAGCTAAAGTAATTAAATCTGTTAGCATAGGATTCATTCCTTTGAAGATGGAAAGTGCCGAAATGACGGATCAGGTTCGAGCAGAATACAAAGTACCCGCAGACAAGAACAATCTTTGGATGTTCACAAAGTCCGAAATTGTTGAGGTTAGTGTAGTTAATATACCCGCCAATAAATACGCAACCGTAAAAAACATATTAGATGGAGATTCATTAGTCGTGAAACACGTGAACTCGCAAATGGAAATCACAGGCTTAGGAACGAGCCGCAATGAAAACAAATTAAATAATATAGATGACATCAAATTACAATCATTTGAGGAGAATATGATGGGCAATATTGCAGAATCTCTGCAAGAATTATCGGAGGATATAATTAACAAAACAGTTGCTAAAGATGATATTGAGTCGGCTTTGAATCAAATAATGTTAGAAAGCAAAGCCGGACGGGTGCTTTCGTCTGCTACTCAGACTAAACTTAAAAGTGCATTGACGGCAATGGATACAGCGATTAAAGCTTTGAATAGTTTAATTGAAGCGGCAAGCAATGAAAGCGAAGCGGAGCCGGAAAAGGCAATTGAAAACGTAGCAACTAAAGAGCAAATTACTGATGAAAAGTTACAAAAATTAGTTGATCAATTTACAAAAATATAAGGAGGCTAAAATGCCAGATGAAGTAAAAAAAATAGAAATAACAGAAGAACAAGTCGAAAAGCTTGTAAAAGGAGCTGTTGACAAATCGCTCGAAGCGCAAGAGAAAAAGCATATCTCTGCGATTGATGAATTAAAGAAGGAACTTGCGAAAAACGAAGGTCAATTCAAACCTTCAAATATAATTGTCAATAAAGCCGTCGATGAATCGAATCCGAGCTATCTCGGAGCTTATATTAAAGCGATGGCAATTTCTAAAGAAAAGAATATTTCTTTAAAAGACGCTGCGCAGCAATATAAAGACAAGTCAAAAACATTGGCTTCGGATGTAGTCTGTAAGGCTCTGAATGAGTCAATTGTTGAGGATGGTGGAATATTCGTAGAGCCGCAAATTCAAGCCGGTATTGTAGAATCTTTAAAAGCTGAATCGGCTTTTAGAAAGATTCCCGGGATTAATCATGTTTTAACAAAATCCGCTGAATGGAAAAAGCGCATTGTAACAGATGGAGCTTCGGCATTTTGGGAGGGTGAAAACACTTTCACCGGTTCCGCTTCGGCTGTTAAATTTGGTATGCTTTCAGCAAATCCGAAAAAATCTTACAGTTGGATTACAATTACAAAAGATTTAATTGCTGATACCGGACGCGAAGCGGAAAAAGCAGCTCAAAAGGAAATGATTTCAGCAATGAGCCTATTAGAGGAAACTGCTTTCTTTAACGGACTCGGAGTTGAATACCAACCGGATGGATTAATTAATGTCATGGCAGCAGCCAACAAACAGGCACAAACAGGCACAACGGCGGCAAATATTGAAACTGATTTGCTTGCATTATGGAGTAATACTTACGGGGCTAATGCAAAAGGGCCGGGTTGCTACGTACTACATCCGCGTACATTATTAGCATACTTCCAAAAACGTGAAGCAACTAACAATTTCAGAGCCTTCCCTGACCTTTTAATTAGCACGGCAAAAGGTGGAAGTTTATTTAATTACCCTGTATTGCCTGCAAGCAATTTGCCTATTACACTTGGTGGAGGTACGGAAACTCAGGTTTGGTTAATCTTAGGTAATTACGTTTATATCGTCGATAGGCAAGACATGAAAATCGAAGTCGATCCAACTCAGAACGATCCTAATATTTCTCATCTTATTGGAGAACATTTGATTGTAATGAGCAAAAGAACCGATTTCGTTTTGGCAAAAGACAAAGGCGTCTCAGTAATTGAAGCTGTAACTATTTAATTTATATATAAGTTAACAAAATAAAGGAGAAAAAATAATGAGTGTATCGAAACAAGACATTGGAGGCGAAATAAAGCCACAAGACGGGTGCGCTTCGAGATTTACAGGCACGGGCGGCAATAAAGCCAGTGCAGGCGCTATTGTACGTGGTTACAAGTCGGCTGTAATTGCCGTCCCTTATTCAATTGCAGTCGCCGACGGTGGTATTGCCAGTGCATTAGTGGAATATCAGCATACAACTTGTGGTGGCGCTTCAGGTTATATTACATTGAATGCTAATCAAATCATATTAACTGCGACGGCAGGAACCACAACGGCAGTTGGTACGATTGCCGGCAGTTTGGATTTAAGCGGTTTGGGTAATACACTACAAGTCAAAACAACCTGGACGTTAACAGGCGGCACGGCTGGCGCTATTTTAAACGATACTCTAGACGTCGCCCTGATTACGATTTTAGGCGGTGCAGATGAAATTCCGACTACATTGCCAACGAGTTAAATAAAAGGATAGAATATGGCAGTATTGGATATTGACACAGAAGTTAAATCGTTCCTGAAAATAACAGGCGCGACTTATGACACATTAATAACTCAATTGATTTTGAACGTTACGAATCAAATTGAGAATTATTGTCAGCAGCCTATAATTGCAAGGACGGTGCAGGTTACTGATATGCAAGTTGATTTGATTAATAATAAATTGATATTACTGCCATATTCAAATCCCGTTTCGATTGTTAGTTTGCAATATAAATCATACGAACTCGGAGAGACTCTTGAAACTATTGATTCCGATTATTATGAAATAGTAATACGCGGGAATGTATATTTTTTAATTTTAGAATTAGCTGATAATTCAACTTGGGCGCCTGAGAATTATATATATAATGTATATGTAGAAGTAGGCTGGGCTTTGGCTTCCGTGCCTGAAGAAGTTAATCAGGTTGCAGTTGAAATGGTGGTAAGTTTGTTTCAACAATCGACTTACGGCGAGAATCGTTTCGAAAAATCGACTATAAACGAAAATCTCGGTGGTGCGGCTTTGAATACAGTGTATTCGAGTAGCTTGAATCGATGGAAGGATATTTTGGATAAATATCGCAGAATGACATTATGACAATTGAGCAATACGCGCAACAAGTCGCACAATTCGTCAATCATATTAGGATTTATTATAAATCTGAAATCATAGAACCGATGGGCGATTTATTGAATGCTGAAGTTGAAAATAATATGCGCACGGGTGGCAAGTATTTAGCTCAAACATCTCCGGGTTCTTATTTTCAAACTCGCAAAATGCCATTTGGAAAAATCGGCGATCGTAGTGGTAAATTATCGCGAAGCTTAATACCGGGACAGAAGGGTAATATATTCAAACAAACAATTACAGACAAAAAAATATCAGTAAATTACGGTACTAAATTAAAATACGCTTATTATAATGAATTTGGTGCGAATATTCCAGCCAATGAAGGCTCTAAAAAGTTCTTTTGGTTTGCATATTTTAAAACCGGAATTGAATATTATAAGAACTTAGCACTGGCAATGATAGGTGGCACAACTTTAAGAATCAAACCGAGACCGTTTTTTGAACCGGGAATTAACGAATTTTACAATAAGGATTTAATGATTTTGTTAGATAGTTTCATCAAATTAGTTAAAAGGAAATTGTTCTAATGGCTGCAACTGATAGATATGCGCATTTTCTCGAAAAATTAGAGGCACAATTAGATTTAGTTCCTGATTTAAATGTAATTGGTTCGTTTGAATTAGAAAAATACAAAAATCAAAAATATCCATTTGCATATATTCAATTGCCGAACTCAGTTAAAGGTGGTGGTTATGAGAATCATATTTCATTTGATAGCGATCAAACTATTGATATATGGTTAGGAGTTGAATGCGATACAGGAGCTTCGCTTAGAACGGTCGCATTTGCAATGCTACATGATATTGAATTGCAGTTTAAAAAATTCAAAATAGACGGCTTAACAACGGTGGAGTTCGTATTAGACAAGTCTGGTTATGTACATTTATATAATATAAACTTAGTCCATTCAGACGGAGACACAAGGGCCATCTATTTAATCTCAGGGATATTCCATTATTCGTATAAGTGGTTATAAATAATATTGAAAACTCAGGAGCTAAAAATCATGGGCAAGAAGAAAAAAACAGAAAAAAAAGCAAAGTTGAAAACAGATAAAAAGCTCGGTATTCCGAGAAATTTGGTTAAGCAGCCATTATTATCGATTGTAACGATAGTTGCGGAGAGTCATAAGGATAAATTACAGGAATATTTTAAATATTTGCCGAAATCCGTAGATATTGAGTTGGTTTTAATGACTACGCGTAAAATATCTGATGATGATTTCGGGTTAACTGAATATAAAACCGAGAATGAAATACTAACAGGTGAGACGCAATTTGTCTACAATAAAGAATTCATCGATTATCAGATTACTATCCAGAATGATGTATATTTAGCTAAACAAATTTTATATGAATATTCAAATGAACATGGCGATTTTTTACCAGATTTCGCACAGGCGCGCAATATTGCAAAATCATTTGCCACTGGTAAATGGATTTTTTCATTAGATGTAGACGAAATTCTGGCACCTCACCGACATTTTGAATTTTTAGAAATGATTCGTAGATTAGATGACAATGTAATGGGCGTTAAAATTGCGTCGGCTTCGCATTTTTACGATCATATTGAGCGGGTACATGATTGGATTAATATTGCAGTTGTTAAATTGTTTCGCAATTTACCGGAGTTTCAATGGAAGGGCAAAGTTCACGAGTTGATTGAGTGGGATATGCAGCCAAGTCAAATTATGATTTCTGAGTTTATAATGGAGCATTCTGGATATATGATACAAGATTTTGAGTATGAAGCTAAATTGATACATAGATTGAAGTTAATGGGCAATGAATTACATACTTTACAAGATTCCAAGCGCATGGAACGAACGATAAAATACTTAGAAAATGGAATAAAAACTTATAAATCAATTAAATCTAAAGATAAATCACAGTAATTAATTTGTATGACTATATAGGAATAAAAAACAATGGCAAAAACAACAGGAGGCGGTAATTTGTCCGCGTTAGTAAGTTTCACTAATTCCGACTGGGATATTAGTACAGGTGCTTTTGTGGATATTGAGAAAAAATTTACAACTGTATTTTCAGGCCATGAAAACTCCCAAGATTTGCAGGCTGTATTGACACATGAGCAATTCGACGAAACAATTACGGATATGTTCAAGCAATATATACAGGCCCCTTCGGCCTCGGCTGATGAACGTTATGAAGACGCGGCCTTGGCAGTTGCTGCAATTAGCGATCCGGCAAATGACGCTTTTCTTGCGATTACATACTCTGGGGAGTCTGATGACGCGGCCGGCGCGCAAAGGTTTGTACAGTGTACTCCAGTTATTTTACAAGGCGGCGGTTTTACATATGAATCCCAAAAAACAGTTCGGCCTGACACAACGTTAGTTGCTGTTAAAGCTGGCGCTGCTGTTACTATTACATTAGGTATGTTTGACGCTGTTACAATGCTGGATACACCTTATACGGTAACAATTCCAGAAGGCGCGTATTGCACAAGTTTCTGGACAAAGGCTAAATAATTTTTATTAACAATCGGAGCGGAGGCGATATTTTTTAATAGCTCCTAAAGTTTTAAATATTGCCGAAGCTCCATTAAAACATGGAGCTAAAAATGAAAGATTCTGAAAGAAAAGAAATGGTTTTAATTGGGATTGACGGTAAGGACGTAAAGTTTAAAATTGGTATTTTGAACGGACGAAGGTTCAATCAATTAATGGATATGGAAAATGAATCAACTGATATTTTAAGTACGATCAGTAAAATGATTGAAATGGTGAAAACAGCGCCAAATGTAATTAAAGAATTCGTAAAAGCTAATCCAGAGCAGGCAAAGTTATTGCCAATGATAGAAAAAGTTGCAAGTGGTGAGATTGACAAAAAAGACTTTTTACAACTTGCCAATACGGGCAGTCAGGCGGAGACTGGAAAATCATTATATTTAAATGCAATAAAAATATTACGGGTTATGTTAATTACGGCAAACGAAAAAGACAAGAAATTATTAAATGGTGAACCTGAAACTACGTTCTGGCAAGAGCAGGAAGTAGGGCTCATCATAGAAACTGCTAACTCCTTTCGTAATAGAGCTTTGGCAATCATGTACGACAATTAACAATATATTACAAAGCTCGGTTTTTGAAACAGACACAGACTTTAAAGGCGAGAAAAACAGCGAAGCGCACGGGCAATATTTATTAAAGCAAAGCAACAAAGAAGATTATTTTTCAACTTTAGAATTTGAAACGAATTTAGAAAAATTGGATACCGGATATAATTTGCTTTGCATGGAATTATCCGGCGGAGTGCCAAGCGAATATGATTATTTGCAAGAACTGCACGTAAAAGGAATATATAATTTACTGTATATCAAACGAATTGGATATAAAATCCTTGAAAACTCTAAATGCGAAGATTAATATTGATGTAAGCGACTTTCAAAGCTCAATGAAGTCGATGTTTGCGCTTATTAGTAAACTTGCTAAAGAGATTCGCAACGCAGCCAAGAAAATGGATTTTGATACTTCCGGCTTTGATAAACTCGACAAAGAAATTGACAATGCAGTTAAAGATTTTAAAAAACTTGGCAAGTCGATTGATAATGTCGGAGATAAAACCGAAAAAGCTCAAAAGGGATTTTCAGGGCTTGGCAGCACACTCGGTAAACTAACAATCGGTGCAGGTATGGTTGCTGGCGCTGCCGCTGTGGTTAGTTTTACAAATGATATATCAGCGCTCCAAAAACAAATCAAATTTTTCTCAGATGAATCCGGTAAAAACCTCGAATCATTAACAGCAAGGGTTCAAGCCACTGCGCAGACTTTCGGCAAAGAGAATGAAGAAATAATGATAGCCACTAACAATATGGCGAAGGGTTTTGATATTTCTTTCTCGGAAAGTCTAGAAATTTTACAAGATGGATTTTTAGCCGGAGCTGACGCTTCAGACGAATTATTAGATATTGTCAAGGAATATCCGGCTTTAATGCAGGAGGCGGGGCTTGGCGCTGATAGGTTCATGGCTTTGATAACTCAACAAGTCAAAGACGGTATCTATTCTGACAAAGGCGTCGACGCTGTAAAAGAATTTATGTTAAGAATTAGAGAAATGACTCCGGCCGTAAACGACGCTTTAGCAGGCATTGGAATGTCAGGAACTCAAATCCAAGCTGAATTACAATCGGGTTCTAAAAACGTTTACGATGTATTAAAAGAAGTTACTGAGGAAATGGGCAAATTGCCGGAAAGCAGTGATAAAATTGGAACTGCTTTAGCTGATTTATTTGGAGGTGCTGGTGAAGACGCAAGTTTGAAATTCCTACTCAATATAAAAAATATTGACGATGGAATGAAAGGAATGATTGATACTCAGGACGAATTCACTAAAAAGCAAATGAGTATGCTGGAAATCCGAACGAAAATCAATGAAGTTTTCGGACAATTAGCAACGTCATTGAGTCCAATTATAAATGAATTACTCGGAGTTATTACAAGTTCAATTTTACCTTTAATTACAGAACTTGCAAAATCATTATTTCCGGTAATTCAAAAAGTTTTTGCAATGTTATCTCCGCTAATTAGCATATTAGCAGAAACATTAATTCCAGTAATCAATCAAATATTTGAAGAACTCGAACCGATTTTTGAACAATTAGGAGAGTTGATTGCCGCTATATTGCCGCCAATACTAAGTTTATTAACTCCAATTTTTGCAATCCTCAAACCAATTATCAATATTGTATCCACGCTGTTAGATGTGCTGACTCCAATAATAACCTCGCTGGTTAATAGCTTAGTGCCGGCAATTACTGAAATCCTTAATGTAGTAGCTCCGCTCGTAACTATCATGGCTAATATGTTAAACGAGATAATGATTCCATATAAGCCCGTATTGATAAAATTAGCGGACTTGCTCGGAGTTGTTTTAGTCAAATCTGTAAAGATATTGCTTGCAATGCTTACGGGCTTGTTGGGTGGCTTAGATAGTGGCACAGGTGCGACAAATAACTATGTCGAAGGAATGAAAATCCTAATCGATATATTTGGAGTTGCTATTGATGTAATGGGAACATATTATAATTGGATTTTAGATATAACCACAGGGGCTTTAGAATTTTTCGGGTTAATGGAAGAAAAGTCGAAAAAAGCTCCTATTGATGTTGCTAACAATTACGAAAAAATGAGCAAAAAAGTTGAAGCGGCCTCGTCTGATATGCTGCAATCATTAGTTAATGAAATGAAGTTCTTATATGATAGTGGGCAATTAACAGCCGCAGAATGGCAAAAATTAACTCAACAAATGATAGATACAAAAAGCGAAATTGAAAAACCTATCAAAGTTCCAAAAATCAAAATACCTAAACTTGATCCTCTCAAATTGGATACCGGTTCGGCAATCAAATCAGAATCCGAATTACAAAAATTAATTCTATCAATTCGCAAACAAACGGAAATTTTAGCTTTAGACTTACAAAAAGAAAATCTTGCCAAAAAGCTCGGCTTTATTGATGAAGAAACAACGGCTTTAATTGACGCTGAAAACTACACAGCCGACGAAAAAAAGAAAATTATCGAGGCTTCAATTGCAGATATGCAGCGACTTTCTTTAAGTCTGAAAGTCGATTTTGATATTGAGGATATAGACGAAGGGCTTACCGAAGCGAAATTATTAGACATTGCCAAACGTCAAGCTGAAATCGAATTAACTACGCAAAAAGACAAACTCGATAAATTAAATCAGAATTCAGCAGAATACGTAACAGCGCAAGAGGAATACAATAAATTATTGTCCGCTCAAACAGAGACTTTATATACAGAATTGTATGACATTGCAATTGACGCTAAACAATTGCAAGAGGATAAAATATTAGAGATAATTGAAAAAAGCAATAAAGAACAAATCAAATTGACTGAAGACGCTGCTGTAATTAAAGCAAAGCTTGAAAAAGAAGAACGGGAACGACTTAAAGCTACATACACGGAACTTGCTGAAACCTTTGCGCAAATTACAGAGGATGTAATTTCAGGGCAAAGAACGTTGTTACAAGCATTTGTAATCATGGCTTTGGATTCACTTGAAAAAATGTTTACGCTGTGGTCAGTCGAAATACTAATGAAAAACCTTGCAACACCAACCTCAATAGCCTCTTTTGGCGCTGCCGGATTCGCTCAATGGGCTTTATTACATGGCATTGTAAAAGGTATTTTAGCGGCTGCAAAATCCGCTGTTGCACGTAAAGAAGGCGGCTGGATGGGAGCAGGTCATTACGAAGTAGGCGAAGAGGGACGTGAATTTATTGTTTCTCATGGGCCTTCGGAAAAATATGAGCAACTATTAAGTCATATCAACAAAGGCGGTGATCCGTACAGATTTATGAAAGCAACGCAAAGAGACGAACGAGATTTTGTATTGAACAAAAAAGTCGATAAATTAACAGATGAAATTATAAATGTAAAAAATGCAATTATGAGTAAACACGATTACATAAGCGCCGAAATCCAAACCAAACCCTTTAAAATAAAAGGTAATGATTTGGTTGCTGCTTACGATAAAATGAAACAAAAAGAATTTTCGAGAAGTTAAATGAGTTATACGATTACATTATTAGGAAGTTCGGCTCCAATTGCGGAGAGTTACGAGGCTATAGACGCTAGTAGTGGTTTCGCTGTTTACGACCCTGATCCTGCAGTTGATGGTGTTTTATTTGTAAATGGAACGCAAATTACAGGTGTTGCATTACCAAGCTCGTCGGAAACTGAACCGAATTTTACTTTAGTCGATCATGGTTTTAATAGTGGGCAATTAGTAATAATTACAGGTGGAAATTGCGGGTCGGCTTGGGCAAATGCTTTTAGTTCTGATTGTGGAGTTGATAGTTGTTTGATCTTTGTTTTAGACGTCAATACATTTCGATTAACAGCAATGAAATCCGGTGAGCAGACGTCTAATATTCATTTATTAGAGTTTCGGCTTGGTTACCACGAAGAAAGCGAAGAATCCAGATTCTGGGGCGGCGGTTATCGGAAATTGAAAAAGTTTCGTTCAAAATATTCCTGTGTGGTTTATCCGAGAACAGTTCGCTCCTTGCATGGCAATTATACTTCAAATGTAGCATTAACAGATCAAACGGGGATTAATTCTCAATTCAGTTTTCACCAATTTATGCAAATCATTCAAAATGATTATGTTTATATAATTGCGTGGGATTCTGAATTTGAACGTGTAACAATTCAGAACGAAGCAGAAGAACAAACATATTCCGGCGATGATCCTTTGAATTTTCAATTACCGATACAAGTTGAATTGTTCTCATTATCAGGCTTGGCCGGTAATTACAACGATGGAATTACACGGGAAAGTTTCGTTCTTGTTTCAACTGAATGGTTTAATTTTCATGGTAATGTAGCGTGGAGTCCATAATATGCCAAGTCCAACACCAGCCAATAGAGATATATTATTTTATTGCGAACGTAAGTTAAAAAACGGCTGGAAAGCCCGAATTGAAATCCGACCGGCTTTAACCGCGTTGCAAATTGGCGGTTATGCAGAAGAATTTGAACTGCCTGCGGAGTGTATTTCAAATGAAATTACAACGGAGCGGGGTTTTAAAAAACTTCCGTATGGCATGGAAAATATTCCCACCATGGAAATCAAATTTAATCTCTCATTTTTAAGGAAAAAAGATGAAGAAGTCGGTGGCGGTGGAAGTTCAAATTACGCAAATGCAAAAAACATATTACTAAATCCACGTGTGACGGCCAGTTACGATATTGTTGATTATGACAATAATGCTACTGGTGATGTAATTGATATATACGTACATAATACAATTTGTCTTTATACTGATAGAGGCGATCCTACAAACTATCAGGACGTCGACGGCAAACCGCTTTGGCCTGAATTCATTGGTATTCAAAATTATTCAAATGAAAGAAAAATAGACTTAAATATTCCAGAATATTGGTTAGATATTGAATGCACGGACGTCAATCATTCAATCCATGAAATCATGGATTATCAGGTATTGCAACACGTAGAGCACTTACAGTATACATGGCACTCGTTTCAAGACACAGCTTATAGATTGGATTCAACTCATTACGTTGTTAAGATAGACAAACCTCTGAATGCAAGGGTTTCCGTTGCTAAAAACGATGACATTTACACTGTTTTCAAGAATAATTTTTATAAATTATTTATTTATTATTTTTTCCATGAATCCGGCAATCGAGGCCATACCTATTACAACGATCCTTTTGATTTGGTAACATTCAAAAAACAAGATGAAGCCAGTATGTGTTTAGGAGTTGTCGGAGCCGATCTTTTGCGTACTGATTTATATTTTATTTCTGAATACGAATTGAAATTAGACGGTGACAACGATTATAGTTTAGCGGGTGGTTTTTGCACTAAAAAAGGCGATGATAGTTTTGGCCAATCCTATGAAAATTCTTTAGATTATTTAGCAAGGCTTTCAGAAGGATATTTTACAAAGTGTACAATGAAGTACGTATATGATGATACCCATGGTATTTTACTAAGAACAGAACACGGTCGGATTTGGGAGCCGCTTCGTAACCGGGAAAATACTGATTATATGGATCAATTCGGGAAAGTCGGAGCGACTATTTATTTATCAGAATTAGAAGTAAAAGACTTTATAACGGGATACAATGTACTAAACAATGTAAAGGCAACTATTGAGGGGCTTTCCAATGAAGACGATAACGAAGCAATAGCAACGTCAAATCGTAAATTTACCGACAAACAGCATAATATTAAAAACGTGCCTTTTCATCAATATCCGACAACGGATATTAGTGTAAATGAATCTACTATGGATATAGTAACAGGTAATTATATTTATTTGCTTAGTTTGCAATTATCTTGCCGAAAATTATATTACGACCCGGTCGGCTCTGCGAGTGTATTTTGGGGGATATTACCACACACAGAACAGGAAATTAGTTCTGGAAGTGTGGCTGCGGGTTTGTCTACTGACGATTTTGACGATTTTAGAATAACCTGGAATACTGGCACACAAGACGGCAAGACAAAGTATTTAGGAACCGCTCCTTATGATTATATATATGGAGGCGCTGCTTTGGCTTACGATGTTTTGGCAACTGGAATGGAAATTGACGGGAAAGAGGGTATTTATGAAGCATACAAAGCTCGGCAGCAATTTGGCTTGCTTTCATTATATGACATTATGCACAAGGAGGCCGGAATTGCAGCTTTAACAGCGTGGGCGGTTCTGAAAACATTTCAAAGAGTCGATCAGGCAACGTTAGAGTTTTCTTGCCATTTTCGGGACGAGTTCATGGGCGATAATTTGGGAAATGTCGGAGATATTACATTGCCATTTGATTCTACAATTGACTCTGATATTGGAACTACGATAGAAACAAAAGCGCAGCTAATCAAAGTAATTGAGGATTGGGACGCCTGCAAAATTTCAGGTACATTGTTTTTCAGAGGCAATGATTTTACTTAATATTAATATTTTTTAATATTTTCAATCAAATTGAAAAAGGGAAATAATGCCGGAAAGAATAAATATGTTAGCAGGGCAGACTCGCTATTCTCAAATATTAGAAGACCCTAAAAAAGCACCTCGCAAAGGAGCCGATCCTTGCCCTTGTATTGATTGCTGCTATGATTATTTTTCTTATTCGTTAATAAGCGACGCAAATGAAACTATCGGACTTGATACAATAACTCCGTCATTTGTCTTGAAAAAAGATGAATGTGCATATTATAAAATTACAGTAACGGCGGAGTGGGGAGTCTCTCCGCTTAATAATGACGCTGCAAACGATTATTCTAATAATAATCATTATGGAGCTGGATATACTTCAAAAAAAGAAATCTGGCTGCAATTACTGAAACTCAATCCAGATATTGCAAATATGACAATTTGCAAGCAAAAATCATTTAATAATGGCGGTGGAGTTGGTAATATTGCAATTGTGCATACTTGGATATTAGCGCCTACAGAAGAAGATTTGTTTTTAATGATAAATTTAGCTCAACACAATACAGCGGATTTTGATGAGCCTGTTGTGCCGATTTCTGATTGGGACGATTATTATATTACATTGTCAATCGAAAAATGTCCGCTCGATCACTGGTTTAATCGTTTTCCGATACCTGCCGAAGTTTTCGAACCTACTGATGAAAGCATGGCCGATCTGCATTATGGCTCGATTCCACCTGTTACAATGCCTCCAGTTGATAGAGATATATGCGAGGGATTGCCGTTCGATGGATATTATCATATAGATCTATATTTAACTTTCATGGAATATCATTACATAGAGACCGCGACTCATTTAGATATTACTGAGGCAATACAGCAATTAAGTATTTACGACGCTGAATATGGTTGGTTTGAAGTGCAAACAAGTGCCGTCTATAGTCCAGAGTCACCAACTCCTGAAAGTTCTTGGGTTAATGTGTCATTGCACACGAGCGCAATAATTAAAATATCAAATGATTGTGTAGTTTGTGAGGATTGCTGCGAAATTCGTCGGATTTGGTATGCTCTACTAATGCCAAATGGCGTGTACAAGCGTATTACAGGCGGCTTTGCACATATACATTTTATTGGAAAAACAGTGCAGCCGACTTGCGAGTGGGATTGCTCTGAAGATGTAGGAACGGTTCCACCAGGAACTCCACCACCACCTTTACAAATAACAGGCGATGGCGGGGATATTGGAGTAAATTAATTGGTTAATTAATATAATAAATAATTTTATCAATTGAACGTTTAACCATTGAGTACTTTTTTTGATTTTTATTAGAAGAAAATTGATATTTACTCTTCAAGGCTTTTAAATCTGAGATTAAATCGGCGACTTTGTCGGAATCGTCTCTGTTTAATTCAGATTGTAATTTCGCTTGCTTTTCAGCTTCGACTAATTCTTCAGCTTCGATTTTTGCTTTTAATTCAGCTTCGACTTTTTCTCTTTTTTCACGTTCAAGTCTTTCCGCTTTCTCCGATTCATCTTGAATGGCTTTTAATCTTGCTTCAGCTTTTTCATCTTCAATTTTTGCCAATCGTTCTTTTTCTTCAATTGCGGCTTTTAATTTTCTATTTTCTTCTTTGATTCTCTTTTGTTTTGCAATTTCGGTTTTTCTTTTTTGGATCCGTTCTTTTTCGGCTGCTATATCGGCAGCGATTCTATCGTTATATTCTTTTTGTTTGCCTGCGAAATAATGAGTCCAAACGTCATTATTCATCTCACCCAGCTTTAATTCATGTGCATTTGGTACATATTGAGAGAGGATTTCAGCTCTTTCCAGTTGCAAGGACTCGATTTTTTTTTGTTCTTGAATTGCTAAATAATTCTCAATTTCTTTTAGTTTAGCTTCTTTTTTTGTTACAGCCCAAACCAGTATATTATGAACCCCCTGTATGGCTTTGCCGGCTCTATTGTATTCGGCTTTTTCCCTATCTTTTAACTTGCCTGTTTCAAGGCGAACTCTGGAAATCTTTAATCTTAGATTTCGTGCCTTCGAGCTTACATCCAGAGTGATTCCTTTTTCAGATTCGGTAATGATTTCATTATAAGCCGCCTCAAATTTTGCTAACATTGCTGCCATTGGCTCAAATGTAGCTTTAATTTGCGCCGCTTTGCTTTTTTCAAGCGCCTCTAATTCAGGTGTGCTGAGTAGTTTGACTGATGTTTCCATGATTCGCTCCTGTGTTTTAAAATAATTTAGTTTGATTTTCCGGTACATATTCCGGCTTTTTTATCTCAGGACATCCATCTAATACGTATTGAATCCGTGCGTTTGCTATGTTCACATATTCCAATTCTTTCTCAATGCCAATAAAGTCAAAACCCTCAAATGCGCACGCTTTGCCAGTTGAGCCGGAGCCGCAGAACGGGTCAAGAACCAAACCGTAAGGCGGTGTTATTAACCTGCATAAATAGCGCATTAAATCAGTTGATTTAACAGTCGGATGTGTGTTGCGCATTCCATTATTACGACCCGCTCCCGCTCTTGGATTGCTTAAGCCTTTACTTCCTTCAATTCGATTTAATAATTCAGAACCTGACTTCAATTCAAATTTTTCAAGCCCTCCATCTCGATCCCGCTTAGACGGCTTAGAGCAATAGAAATAACGTGAAGCGGTGCCTTTGTTGAACCCGCCGCCTTTCTTTTTCGTATACGGAAACAACTCTAACAACTCAGGCGATCCGTCATGTGTGAAGCTCGCGGGGTAGCGGCCTTTGTTTTTAACTCCGTGTTTGCATGGCATGTTTAATGCTTTTAATTGCACATTGCCCGGCTTTCCCTGTGTTTTGCTGTTTTGCCTTTGTTCTAAATCATGTATATCATGTTTATCGAAATCTATCCTACATCTATCAATATTCAAAGCTCCGACGTTCCATTTAACTACATTTTTCGCTACTGTGCTTTCACTTATAGGTTTGCGTAATAATAACCATTCCTCAACTGCAGGCTTTAAGCCAGTCCCCCACCCGTCCCATTGCTTAGCGTTTTCAGTTGCGGGGGCTGTTATAGGTACGCAGCCATCCTCCAATTTTTTCGGCACCCCAAGAAAAGAGCCGCTTGGTTTGCTATATTTATGAATAGCTCCATCTAAATAAGGATTCCGTTTCCCTATTATTTCCCGCTCCGCTCCCGCTGCTTTGTCGATAACTTTACTTATGTCCTGAGATTTGGGAAAGCCCGAGCCGAAGCCGTGAAAAATTTTATCTCTAAGTTCGAATCCGGCATTTTCCCACGCTGTTGCCGTCCAATGGCTTGTCTTTGGTATTGCCCAAACTAAAGCGTGGCCGCCAGGTTTTAGAGCTCTCATACATTCTGACGCAATTTCAGACATCCAGATAATCCATTTATCCCGACCGCCTCTATTTTTGTCCCAGCCTTTGCCCATGAACGCAATACCCGCAGGTGGATCGGTAACTATGCTATCAACTAAATTAGCCTCAATCTTAG
>Ga0233414_10000408_pt1 | contig 18313 bp, 12 predicted proteins | sample Na_anoxic_10_MG_FD_189020 | JGI IMG/M metagenome (GOLD analysis project Ga0233414, IMG submission 189020) | Seawater microbial communities from Saanich Inlet, British Columbia, Canada - Na_anoxic_10_MG | ecosystem: Environmental > Aquatic > Marine > Inlet | place: Canada: British Columbia... | reverse complement strand
ATTCGGACTACAGGGAACAATTTAATATGCTTGAAACAGATATATTGAACCAGTTGGAAGATAACAGCCAGTTTGCCGATGTTGCCGGGGCCGGTCAATGGATTATACCGGATTATTCCGGTAAATATCCTGAATATGTATATAATAGCCTAACTATTGCCGGAAGCGCATCAGGGATCGGATATATGGTAATCTCTTCCGATGATAGTAAAAGCGGAATTGCCGGGGTTCTTTACAAAGAACCCGGGATGCCTATTGAAGAAGCTGTTGAATTAACTGAAGGAGATATTAAATCCCTTGGAGGGGAATATTTCATAATGATAGTCGAAGAAAAACTCCCTGAAGGTGATTATACAATCATGAGGGATTTAAAAAATGATTTCTCAAAATACCTGGCTGATTATAGTAAACTCAGTGACTATGCGGTAGGCAGACTGCTGAACAATGAAGGCTTTAACTTCAGGTATGAATTCTCATATTTTACTTATGTAACTCCTGAAATGCAGGGACGTATTGTCGGGCAGTTCCCGGAACCCGGGTCTGCTATAATACCAGGGACAACTATAATAAGAATCTATATGCTTAAGGAAAAGCCATAAATTCCTTATACATATTTGGAAATATAAATTTATAAGGATATGAAATGATTACAGCTCAATTCAATGATTCGTTTCCGCCTATTGCAGACGGAGTCGCAAACGGTGTAAAAAATTATACCCTTTGGCTTAACAGGAAATATGGAAAATCGTATGCGGTTGTTCCGGAATTTCCGGGTTATACGGACCATGAGGAATTTGAGGTGATACGATTTAAGTCTATCCCTCTATTGAGTAGAAAACCGTATAGGATCGGATTGCATGATATCAGCTTTGAAGCCAGAAAAAGAATTATGGACCTGCCTCTTGATATAATTCATGTTCGATCACCGTTTTCCGCAGGTCAGTTTGCTTCCCAGATAGCATCAGCCAAAGATATCCCGCTGATAGCTTCCTTTCACTCGCAGTACTATTTTGATATTAAGGATAAGGTGAAATCCGAAAAGATTACAATGAATCTATTAAAAAGCATAGCACGGTTCTATGAAAAAGCCGATGCTGTATGGACGGTGAATCAAAAAACCGCCGGAACCCTGCGCAGTTATGGTTATAATGGAGTTATTGATGTTATAGGAAACGGTATTGATTTTGAACCGCCAACAGATTATGAAGATTTAAGGAAGTCTGTAAATAAAAAATTTAACATCGGTGAAAATGAATTTGTAATGCTTTATGTCGGTCAGTTGGTATGGCATAAAAATCTCCGGTTTATAGCAGAAGGGCTTCAAAGGGTGAAGAAATCCGGAAAGCTTTTTAAAATGATATTTGTTGGAGAAGGGCCTGCGAAAAAAGAACTAAAGGACCTTGTATTGGAATTAGGACTTGAAGAACAAACCATTTTTACCGGGATAATCAATGATAGAGCAATGATTATGTCAATATATGCCCGGGGGGATTTATTTCTATTCCCATCAATATATGATACTTTTGGTATTGTTGTAAGGGAAGCTGCAGCTCTGTCATGCCCATGCCTGATGATAGAGGGAACAAATGCAGCTCATGGGATTATTGATTTAGAAAACGGATTTCTGTGTTCCAATGACAATAAATCTTTTGCTTCTGTAATAATCAATGTAATGGATAACCCGGATTTGCTGAATAGGATCGGTGCAAGTGCTGCAAAAACTCTCCCGGAAAGTTGGGAATCCGTAGTCGATAAAGCATATGTGAAGTATCAGGGTATTATCAGGGATTACTCCAAAAAGAATTGGAGTATTGGAATTTAGTCTGGATTTGTCTGAACAGTCTGTAATAGACTTGATTTTTTTGTCGGATAAATGTATGATATTAAATGTCACAAACTTATTACCTGGTAATAAGAACAAGTGACAAATTTACTGTCGGAGGTGCGTCTTGCAGGTTAGGAACGCCCGGATAAAAGGGATTGGATATTTTGTCCCTAAAAGAATACTGACTAACTATGAAATTGAGCATATAGTGGAAACCACCAATGAATGGATTGTCGAACGTTCCGGAATCCACGAAAGAAGGATACTGGACAAAGATCATATGAATGCTGAGATGGCTGTTGAGGCTGCCCGGGATGCACTTGATAATGCGGGATTAGCTGCCGGTGAAATTGACCTGATAATAATCGCAACTATAACCCCTGATTATTTTACGCCTTCCATGGCCTGCATGGTCCAGTCTGAAATAGGTGCAGTTAATGCAGCGGCTTTTGATCTAAATGCGGCATGTTCCGGATTTGTATATGCATTGGCAACCGGAAGTCAGTTTATTGCTTCAGGTATTTATAATAATATCCTGGTAATAGGCTGCGAAGGATTATCCAAGGTGATCGACTGGGGACACAGGAGCACATGCGTCTTGTTCGGGGATGGCGCCGGAGCAGTCGTGTTGACTGCATCTGATAATCCAAGCATACTTGAATTCGACCTCGGCGCTTCGGGGCATCTTGGAAAAGCCATCACTATTCCAGGTACTCATTTTACAGAAGAGGACCTTGAAGCCAGGAATAACGAACATGCGCATACCATTAGAATGGATGGAAGAGAAGTATTTAAGTTTGCCACCAAGACCATGGCGGCATCAATAACCAAGTTGCTTAACGATAATAACCTTACTATGGATGATATTGATTTAATAATTCCTCATCAAGCGAATATCAGAATAATGCAGACCGCAGCAAAAAGGCTTGGTATAAGTATGGACAAGATTTTTTCAGTTATCCATAAGTATGGGAATACATCCTCAGCAAGCATTCCCATCGCATTACATGATGCGGTAAAAGAGGATAAAATCAAAGCCGGTGACAGAATAATTTTAACAGGCTTTGGCGGTGGTCTGACATGGGCATCCGTAATTATAGAATGGGTGTAATGATGAAGACCAGGTTATGTGAGATATTGCGGATAAAATATCCCATATTACAGGGTGCGATGGCATGGGTTTCCGAGGCTAATCTCGCATCTGCTGTATCAAATGCGGGGGGACTGGGTGTCATAGCTGCAGGCAGTGCTCCGGTTGAGATAATTGAAGAAGAGATAAAAAAAGCCTTTTCACTTACTGACAGCCCATTTGGGGTAAATATTATGCTTATGTCACCCGAAGCTGATAAAATCGTAGAAGCGGTTTGCCGTCTGAAAGTCCCGATAGTTACGACCGGAGCAGGTAATCCGGGTAAATATATGGATTCTTTCAGTGCGGCGGGAGTCAAGGTTATTCCGGTTGTTCCTTCAGTGGCACTGGCGGTCCGAATGGAAAGACTGGGTGCTGCTGCAGTAATTGTAGAAGGCTATGAAGCAGGTGGGCACATAGGTGAACAGACCACCCTGGCGTTGGTGCCGCAGATAGTCGATGAAGTAAGCATCCCGGTCATAGCAGCAGGGGGAATCGCTGATGCCAGAGGCGCTGCCGCAGCCCTAATGCTTGGAGCCGAAGGGATACAACTCGGAACAAGATTCATATGTACCTATGAATGCATAGTGGCTGATGAATACAAGGAAGCCGTTCTAAAAGCAAAGGACAGGGAGACTGTTGTGACAGGTCGCTTTACAGGGCATCCTGTAAGAGTTCTAAGGAACAAGCTTACCAGGGAGATGAAGCAGCTTGAACTTGACGGAGCCGGTGTAGAAGAATTTGAAAAACGCGGCACCGGAGCACTGGCTATGGCAGTCAGGGGCGATGTTGAGAACGGGTCGGTAATGGCCGGGCAGATTGCCGGACTTGTGAAAGAGATAAAATCCTGCGGGGATTTAATTAACGAAATAGTAACCGAAACTGAAAGAATAATCCGTAAAACGGGTAATTCCGTATTTTCAATTTGAGGAGGCGGTTGTATGAGTAAAAGAGTAGTAGTGACAGGACTTGGGGTAGTTGCACCTAATGGGAATAATTTAAATGATTTCTGGGCTTCAATAAAAGCCGGTGAATGTGCCATTGCACCGATTACCAAGTTTGACAGTTCAAGGCTTAGTGTCAAAATGGCAGCTGAAGTAAAGAATTTCGATGCGAGTCTTCATATCGATAAAAAAGATCTTAAGCGGATGGACTTATTCTGCCAGTATGCAGTAGCTGCATCTATGATGGCAGTTGAAAATGCATCGCTTGATACAGATGCCATCGACAACGAACGTTTCGGAGTTTTAATCGGGGTTGGTCTTGGGGGTTTGATGACATTTGAGAAACAGCACCAGATCCTGCTGGAGAAGGGACCCCGGAGAATAAGTCCCTTATTCATACCGATGATGATACCGAATATGGCAGCCGCTATGGTTTCCATAATGACCGGTGCAAAAGGTGTCAATGAATGTGTTGTGACAGCTTGCTCATCAGGTAACAATGCAATTGGAAATGCTTTTCGATTTATTCAGAGCGGTGAAATGGATATTATGATATGCGGCGGAGCGGAAGCAGCAATAACCGAACTTGCACTAGGCGGATTTAATAATATGAAAGCTGTTTCTTTCAGTAAAGACCCGAATCGGGCTTCAATCCCCTTCGATAAGGAAAGGGATGGATTTGTAATGGGAGAGGGTTCCGGTATCCTGATAATTGAGGCATACGATCATGCTGTGGCAAGGGGAGCGAATATTATTGCTGAAGTTAAAGGCTTTGCATCCACAAGCGATGCTTTCCATATGACTGCCCCTGCTGAAAATGGCGAAGGCGGTGCAAGGAGCATGAGGCATGCGGTTGAGGATGCAGGGATGGTGCCTGAGGATATAGATTATATCAATGCCCATGGCACGGGAACGCCCCTTAATGATAAAAATGAAACAGCTGCTATAAGAACAGTTTTCGGCGACCATGCATATAAAGTAAGCGTAAGTTCTACAAAATCCATGACCGGGCACCTTCTCGGCGGAGCCGGCGGCATAGAAGCTGTAATAAGCTGCATGGCCCTGCAGGATCAGTTTGTTCCGGCCACAGTTAATTATAAAGTTGCTGACGAAGAGTGCGATTTGGATTATACTGTAAATAATGGTAAAAGTAAGGACCTAAACAATGTTCTTTCAAATTCACTTGGCTTCGGGGGTCACAACTCGACAGTCATTTTTAGTAAAGTTTAGGAGGCTGTGATGGACAAGCAGGAATCAAAGGTTGATATTAAAATTGCAGATATAGTTCCGCACAAATATCCTTTCTTAATGATTGATAAAATACTTGAGAGGACACCCGGTGTATCAGCCACATGCCAGAAGAATGTATCGCACAATGAACCTTTTTTCCAAGGACATTTCCCAGGGTATCCGGTAATGCCGGGGGTTATGATAACCGAAGCAATGGCACAGACAGCGGGCATAGCATCCGGAAGGACCCACGGAATGTCAGATGTAGGAATTCTAGCAGGCATTAATAATGTTAAATTCAAAAAACCGGTTGTTCCCGGGGATATCCTTATAATTGAAGGACTTATCGATAGTATCAGGATGAATGTAATCAAGGCGAAAACCAAGGCTTTCGTTAATGATGAGCTAGTGGCATCGGCCACTTTTACAATAGTTATAGTACCGGGGGCATTTAATTCCGACAGAATCTGATAATCCATTAAAAATATCAAACAGCGTCATATAGCGCTGTTTTTTTATGTGTTGATTCCATTATTCTGAAAACTTGTTGTGTGTAAATACCTAAAACAGAGACATTTCCCTTTGGGAATTATCTTGTTTTTTATGATATTATTAACGAATGAAAAACAGGAATATTAAGTATGTAATATTTGATTTTGACGGAACCCTCGCGGACTCTGGTGAAATTGCGTTCAGGGCAATGAATGCCATGGCGGAAAGACAGGGGTTTAGGACACTAGACTGGTCGGAAATTGAAGCAATCAGGAAAATGAATGTTAAAGAGAGAAGCCGGTATATGAACATTCCTCTCCTAAAAATTCCAAAAATGGCACAGGAATTCTACACATATTATAAAGAACACATGGTTGACATGAATCTTAATGAAGGCATCATTGAATTGCTGAAGAATCTTCATGATTCCGGTTATAAGCTTGCTGTTATATCCTCCAATGATGAAGAGAATATCAGAAGTTTTCTGACAGTTAAAGATATTGATAATATTGATGATGTCCTGTGCTCAAGCCATGTATTTTCCAAGGATAGGATTATTAATAAATTCCTAAGGCAGAAAAAACTGGCACCTTCTGAAGTTCTTTACATAGGCGATGAGACCAGGGATATAACAGCATGCCGGAATTCTAATGTCAGGATAGCCTGGGTTGATTGGGGACTTGATGTTAAGGAAAATGCTGAAAAATTGAAACCCGACTACATGATTTCACAAGCATCACAGATAGTGGATATTTTAGAAAAGCTGGAGAAATAGAACATGAAGCTGAATCTTAGCGGTAAATGGTCACTAAGGAAAGCAGGCCGGGGAGATGCGATTGAAGCACAGGTTCCCGGAAGCATCATGAATGACCTAATGATAAACGGCTTAGCCGGCGACCCTTTCTATAGGGACAACGAATATGCCGCTTATGACTTGTTCAGGGATGATTATTTGTATAGCAGAGAATTCACTGCCGGTGATGAAATATTGGCCGGGGATTCCGTAAAGCTTGTCTGTGAAGGCCTGGATACCCTCACTGAGATTTATCTTAACGGGTGCTTGCTTGCCAAAACGGACAATATGCACAGGCTGTATGAATTTGATATAAAGGACGTTCTGAAGGCTGGAAGTAATGAAATTAAGATAAAAATAAAATCACCTGTGGAATTTATTGAAAAAGCTTGGGCCGAAAAGAATGATATATGGGGAGTATGCGCTAAAGACGGCTACCAGTACATCAGAAAAGCACATTATATGTTCGGCTGGGACTGGGGACCCGCTATTCCCGACGGGGGTATCTGGAGGGACATATACATTGAAGTTCATAACCATGCATCAATTGACAGTGTTTATATTAGACAGGAACATAATGATAATTCCGCAGACATCGTTGTATCAGCTTTTGTAAAGAAATATTCAAATAAAGAAATATCATTAACTGCTGCGCTTATGGATCCCGTAGGCAAAAAGGCGGGTTCAGCTCTATTTGTTAACGGCATTGCAAAGATTACTGTGGATGCCCCGCTGTTGTGGTGGCCGGCCGGATACGGGGAACAGCCCCTATACAATCTGGTTGTCAGTTTGTCAGCGGCAGGGCAGAAAATCGATAATAAGAGTTATAGAATCGGATTGAGAACACTCGGGATAAGCCGTGAAGATGATGAATGGGGACAGGAATTCACATATGTCGTAAATGGCATTAAAATATTTGCAAAAGGTGCGAACTATATACCTGAAGACAACATACTGGCAAGGTGTAATAAGGAACGCACTGAGAAACTCATAAAAAATGCCGTTAACGCAAATTTCAATTCACTTCGTGTCTGGGGCGGAGGGATATATCCGGAGGATTATTTCTTTGACCTATGCGACGAATACGGATTAATTGTATGGCAGGATTTCATGTTTGCATGTGCTCAATATATATTAAGCGTTGATTTTGTAGAATCGATAAAGGTTGAAATACAGGACAATATCAAGAGGCTCCGGCATCATCCGTCTATTGCGTTGTGGTGCGGCAATAATGAAATGGAATGGCTTTGGATGGATACACAGACCAAAGGCCGTTCAAAACAGCAGATGGACGAGTATCTGCAGTTGTTTGAAGGAATCATACCCCCCATTGCAGAAAAAGAAGATCCTGACAGGCTTTACTGGCCTGCCTCGCCATCAAGCGGCGGTGCATTTGATGATCCTAATGCGGAAAACAGGGGGGATGTTCATTACTGGGATGTCTGGCATGGATTAAAACCATTTTCGGAATACAGGAAGTTTTATTTCCGTTTCTGCTCAGAATTCGGTTTTCAGTCATTTCCCTGCATGAAAACAGTGGAATCCTACACAATTCCTGAAGATAGGAATATTTTTTCTTATGTAATGGAAAGCCATCAGAAAAACGATGGAGCCAATGGTAAAATACTATATTATCTTTCAGAGAATTTTAAAAATCCAAAAGATTTTGAGTCAATGCTGTACGTTTCGCAGCTTCTGCAGGCTGAGGCAATTAAGTACGGAGTTGAACACTGGAGGAGGAACCGGGGAAGATGCATGGGATCCATATACTGGCAGTACAATGACTGCTGGCCCGTGGCATCATGGTCAAGCGTCGACAGCAATCAAAGGTGGAAGGCACTGCATTACTTTGCAAAAAGATTCTACGGCCCTGTACTATTGAGTGCTGAAGAAAACGGACTCTGTACAGACCTGCATCTTAGCAATGAAAGCCTTAAAGTCATTAACGGAATAGTTAAATGGAAGCTGATTGACCCTGCCGGCGTGATTCTTGAAAAAGGCAGTCTTGATGTTTCAGCCGAGTCTTTATCTAGTGATAATATCCTGAGTCTGGATTTTACTGATTTACTTACCGATAATAATAGACGCAGGGAATCTGTGCTTGTATATGATTTCAAAGGAACCGGGTATGAAACCAGTGCATCACTGCTGTTTGTGCCAAATAAATATTTTAAATACAGGAAAATTGAAATTAAAACACATTTTTCCTTTAAAGACGGTTTTCTTAAAATATCGCTGGTTAGCAATACATATGCCGGGTATGTGGAATTAATGCCCATGGACTGCGACTGTGTGTTTAGCGACAATTACTTCAGTCTCATTCCCGGAGATAAAAAAGAGGTTACCATTGATTTTATTGAGTGCGGCATCTCTATGAGCCCGGATAAGTTCATGAAACAGCTGCGAATCCGCAGTATTGCTGATACATATTGATATGCAAAATCATCCGGGGGATGATTTTTCCTTCATGAATATTTTTAAATTTAATTATAAAATTTCAGTAAATCATCTTTTAGAAGGCCCAGTGCGAGTCCGGAGGCTATTTCGGCTACTGTCCATCCCGATTCTATACACCACGGACCCCAGCCGACATCGTTTGGAAGTGCGAAAACTTCTTTTAATTCAGCATCCCATCCCCGTGCCCATGCACCGTCAATTGCCGTATTAGCACTGATTATCTGTGCATTTGCCATGAAATCTGTTATTTCAGTCCACAGGTCAAGGAACTTGGTGTCTTTTGTTATGAAATATGCAATTATATAGCCCATTGGCAGCCAATTTACCGTATAAAGCAAGTCTGAGACGGGATCGCCGTTTTCAGTAAGGATTGAGCATTCATCGCCTGTGGTCCTGCTGTATCTGCTCTGGTAGCCGGTATCCCACTCAAGATATGTGCCGGTCTCATGTCTGAACTTCAGAAGGTCATTAGTAACGTTGTACAACATGGACTTATGTTCAGGATTCCCTGTTGCTTCATACATCAATGAGAGAGGCAGGATAAGACGTGCCAGCTCCTGGGTCTCACTCTGGCATCTCTTGGTGTCAGGATATACAGACATAATTGCCTCGAGTCCTTTTGTACCCATATCGGTAAAGTCCTGCCTGCCCGTCATGAGCGAGTTCAGAAGTAATGCGCCGTGATAATAAGCGGTATAATGAGCGCTAGGATATTCCGCCGGTTGAGAAGCCAGCCGTGTAATCTCTGATTCATCCAGCCGCTGGTTTTCAGTCCTGGTGACCCGCAGACCGTCCGTCCCTGTGGTTTTATATAGGAACTCTAGTGCTCGTGTGCATTCTTTTAGGTAACGATTGTCTCCCGAATACCTGCATTTAAGCATCTGCGGTATGATTGACCGTGCTACATCATCCTGATAACAAATATTCGATGCATTCAGTGACCACTTCATCATACCGTCAAGTAAACTCCCGGGCTTATCTGTGAACATTTCGGCAAATATGAAATCAGAAAGATTGTCTGATATTATCTTTGACTGAGGATTCCCGGTGAAGAGAAAATCAAGGAAATATGAGAACATTACCTCTCCGCAGCAGTCATCGCGAATTTCCGTGGCTTTTTTTTGCTTTCCGTCAGATTTAATTTCTGTAGCATAACCTTCATATACGCCGCTTTTGCCGTTATCAATCAATAACCCGGCTTTTTGGAACCAAGCCATTGATTTTGCGAATACCTCAGGCTTTTCTGTAATATCGCCCAAAAGGAAGTTGTTGGTATATGATGGTGTAAATTTTATAGGATTATCAGAACCCGTAATGATTCTGCATATGAAGGAAATAACCATCTGCCACTGATGAATAGGGGAGAACCTTGCTTTTGAAAAATAAGAGATGTCAAAAGAACAGTATATTGTATTTCCGTTTTCAATCCATAATGCATAATCAGCAGCCGGGCAATCATCAGTGTTTCCCTTGTACTGGGAATGCGACATTATGTTTTCCTTGTAAATCAAAATTGGAATTGCATTTTTATCCGGTGAGGAGGGCAGGTGTTCGTTATCTTGTTCATCAAGTATATAATTCCTGCAATCTGCCAAAGATTCAGGCATGCCGGTACCGACAAGGCGCTTAAAACGTGTGCTAGACGGCAAGGAAGCATCTTCGCTTCCAACACCTGGCTTTGTACAAATAAAGGCGGGTTTGCCATGTGAAATCAATTTCTGTAATTCAGTGTCTGATTCAATGTCTTTAGACCAATCCAAAACTACAAATGAATCAAAATTCCCGGGTTCAATAGCAACACTGCCGGGGACAATATGCGTTACTTCAACACCATCTATTTTTTTTATTAATCTGCTAAAATCGTTGTCAGTTTTAGATATTATAAGAATTTTATTCATAGATTTTTACATAACCTTCCTGCCGTCTCCGTAGCCAGACCGGATCTATGTGAGCATTGCCGATTAAGAATAACTTTCTCATATGTATACCCCCAAATCAATAGTCTTATTATACATATCAGAACGTATATTGAAAACCTTGAAATTCAATTCTTGACTATGACATGGTGTCATGGTTTATAATTATTCCAGGAGGTTGCCATGGGATTTAGGATTAAAGAAGTTTCAGATATGTCGGGAGTAAGCATCAGGATGCTGCGGCACTATGACAAGACCGGACTGCTTAAACCCGATGATATTCTTGAAAACGGATACAGGGATTACTCAAAAGAAAATCTTGACAGGCTGCAGCGGATCATGTACCTGAAAGAACTCGATTTTTCAATACCGGATATGCTGATGATACTTGAGGGAACGGAATGCGACATAGCTGAAGCTCTCAGGGGGCAGGAAGAGCTTCTGGTTGAAAAGAAAGAACGCCTTGAAGGCATCATAAACCTGATTAGATGTAGCTTGAAAGAAGGAATAGGAGATAAATTAACAAGTATTATGGATAAATTTAAAGCATTTGACAATAAGGAAATTGAAGAACATAAGAAAAAATATGCTGATGAAGCTGAAAAGAAATACGTTAGTACAGAAGCTTATGCCCAGAGTATATCAAGGACGAAAAAATACAACAGCGGCGATTGGAAAAGAATAACAGAGGAATCTGAAGCAATTTATACTAGGTTTGCAACCGCTATGAAAACCGGCCCTGATTCGGTCAAAGCACATGAGGCAGCCAAGGAGTGGAAGGGACACATAAGCAAGTACTATTATGATTGTACTAATGAAATCTTCCTTGGATTAGCGGACATGTATGTTGCCGATCAACGGTTTACAAAAAACATAGATAAACATGCAGATGGCCTTGCTGCATTCATGAGCACTGCAATGAAAGATTACATAAAAAAACTTTGATTCACATTACAGTGTGTCGGAAAATATAAAAATTAATATTCCTCACAAGGTTTCACCGATTTTAAACAAATATCTTGTATTGATATGGTAAAATTCGGGTGCGGGGGTTTACCATGCTTCATGAAATTTATAAAAGTAAATTGGATAAATTAACAGTTCCCGGGATGTTCCGGGTTTTTCCCAAATGCTCGGATAGAGAAAAGTGGGATGATATTGACGAGGGACTTAAAGCTCACATTGTCAGCGATGCTGAAAAACTGCTGGGGTATGACTGGCCTAGGTTCAAGGCGACGGATTACCTTGAATATTACAGGGCGGGCAGCAGGAAAAGCTGGGATAATGTCTTCAAAGAGGTATTTGACCCAATAACCAAGCTGGCAGTGGCAGAATGCGTTGAGAACAAAGGACGTTTCCTTGATGATATTGCAAACGGAGTGTTTGCAAGATGCGAAGACACGTCATGGGTGCATACCGGGCACCTGAATCACCACGGTGATGAAAGGATTCCTCTATATGACGCCAGTTATCTTGACCTAAGGGCATGCAGTACAGGGAGCCAGCTTGCACATGTTTATTACTTGCTTAAACCCCAGCTAGATACTGTCAGTCCACATATCTGCAGCAGGATTGAGTATGAGATAAAGCATAGGATAATAGACAATTTCCTTGATAAATACCACTGGTGGACTAACCTGAAAGAGGGAGGGACCATCAACAACTGGAATACTCATTGCAATAAGAATGTTATCCGTACTGCAATGATAATGGAAAAAGACCGGGACCGATTGAGGGCTGTCATGGACAAGGCCTGCCGCAGCCTGGATGTTTTTCTTTCCATTCATGCACCGGACGGGGCGTGCGACGAAGGACCCGGATACTGGAAGGGCGCTGGATTCTCATATTTGACAATCCTTTCATTCCTTTCACAAATCTATGGACTCCCGATTGTGGATTTTATTGACGACCGGATTAAAAATATGGGTTCATATATCTATAAGGTAATAATAAATAACGATTATTATATGAGCTATGCAGACGGTAACGGCAGGAATCCTATGTTCGATATTAAACTCTTCAAGACAGCGCTGGCAATCAATGATACAGCGCTTAAAGACCTTGCCGGCGATACATTCATAACCCATAGGGGCAGGGGGGATTACTACGACTATTTTATATATATCCTATATGACTATCTTGAATACATCATGGGTTATGAGGATATAAAACCCTCTGCTTCAGAGGTTTCAGAAAAAAGATATTATCTGCAGGACACAGTACTTCCGGATGCACACATTGCTTCTGCAAGGCAGGAAGCGGCTTCAGTCACAGGATTTTTTACAGGCATAAAAGGGGGACACAACGAAGAATCGCACAACCATAATGATATAGGCGTTTTCTACCTGTATTATGATGGTCTGCCGGTAATAATGGATGCCGGTGCGGGGATGTATACAATAAAGACATTCAGCCCTGACAGGTATGACATATGGACCATGCAGTCACAGTGGCACAGCCTTCCTGAAATCAATGGCTTGGGACAGGCACCGGGCAGGAAATACAAGTCAACAGATTTCGAGCACAAGGTGTCCGGAGATATTTCAATTGGCGCAATGAATATAACAAAGGCATACCCGATCAGTATCGGTTTATCCGAATTCCTGCGGGAATTTGAAATGGACAGGGATAAGGAAACAGTAACACTACAGGACAGTATCTCATTAAGCAGACCATCATCAGATATCAAATGGTATCTGAACCTGGCCTATGAACCTATAGTCATTGAAGACGGCAGGGTAATATTGACCAACAGTAAGGATGGGATCCTGATGGAATATGACAGCGGCCAATTCATTGTATCAATAGAGAAGAAGGATATATCCGGAGATAAGAAACTGCACGATTCATGGGGGGATGTTATATACAGGTTGTGCCTGGAGACGATAAACAAATATGATCTGCATAAAATTAGTATAAAATTCAAGGCAGTGACGGGGGAATGCCATGAGTAAAAATTCCGAGATATATGAAATCCTTGAAAAATACGTTGCCGGTGGTTCGAGTACAGGCTCAAAACGTGCAACTCTGCTTCCTGAAGAACCAACTGTGATTATCAATGGCAGGGGCTGCCGCGTCTGGGATGCAGATGGGAATGAATATATAGATTATAGGAACAGCCTTGGTCCGGTGACCCTTGGGTATTGTTATCCGGAAGTTAATGAGGCAATAAAGGAACAATTGGAAAAAGGAGTAGTTTACGGTCATCCAGGGATTCTTGAAGCTAAGACAGCCGAGAAACTTTGTTCAATTATTCCTTGTGCTGAAAAAGTGCGTTTTCTTAAGACTGGAGGAGAGGCAGTTGCAGCCTGTATAAAACTTGCGCGTGCCTTCACAGGCAGGGACCATATCATCCAGATTGGCTACAACGGCTGGCTAAATGTGTTGAGTTCGGGTGCAAGGGCCAATCCGAGGGATATTGTTTCAGGTGTCCCTCTGGGTGTCAGTAAAGCATTGAGTGAACTGCACCATACCGTAAACTGGGATGATGCCGATACCATTGAACACTTATTTAGTACATACGACGGCCGGATTGCAGCAGTGGTAATAGCAGCAGATTATGAAAATATGGAAAAGGGCAGAGAATTTTACCTATTTCTTCGCGAAATAACAGAGAAAAACGGCGCTTTGCTTATTTTCGACGAGATTGTCACTGGATTCAGGATTGCCTTAGCCGGTGTACAGGAATATTTCAACGTTAAACCCGACCTTGCTGTTTTTGCAAAGGGCATGGCAAACGGAATGCCGTTGTCTGTTTTCTGTGGAAGGGCGGATGTAATGGATATGGTTTCAAAGGGGGCTTCAATTTCATCAACATACGGGGGAGAGCAGCTGTCGCTGGCAGCAGCCTTAGCCGTGATTGACATATACCAAAAGGAAAATGTCATTGATTATCTGCGGGATAACGGAGGACGCCTTTGGACAGAAGTCAATAAAATTCTCAGGGATAAGGGTATCCCGCTGGAATATAAAGGCATGGGGCAATGTCCGATTCTGTCAACTGATAATCCCGGTATAAAGGATAAATTCTTTAGGAAAGCATATTCAAATGGAGTCTCCCTTTATAATGTCAGTTACATAAACTATAGCCATAAAGCGACTGATATTGAAGAAACATTAGAACGCCTTGATAGGGCAGCCTCATCTATATGAGTTATTGAAACAACTTAATAACAGCCTATTAAAAATAACAAGCAGTGTACCGGTTATTCATATATTGCATTAGGGTATATTTACATGAAGGTGAATGATAACGGAGGGATTGCCTTGGAAAGAAATTTAGACATCATAGGAATGACCTGTACTGCATGTGCGGTGGCCATTGAAAAGAGCATTGGAAAACTTGACGGAGTCAGTGAAGTTGCTGTAAATTTTGCCACGGAGAAAATGAAGGTCGTCTACAATGAGAAGGATATTAATGATGAACTTATAATAGAAGAGGTTAGGAATACCGGATATGATGTAGAAAACCCGGTGGACTCGGCTACGCAGGGCAAAAACAAAGATAACGTCAGGCTTCATGAATTGTCCATGAGGAAAAGATTCATTATTTCTCTTATATTCACCCTTCCTGTTTTTTATCTTGCAATGGGAGAAATGATTGGGCTTCCCATACCGGCTTTCCTTAATGGCGATGCAAATGCGTTAATGCTTGCCCTGGTTCAGATGTTTCTTACTATACCTGTTATCCTGACGGGAGCAGAATTTTATAAAGTCGGTTTTAGAACCCTTTGGAAAAGGTCTCCCAATATGGATTCCCTGATAGCCATTGGAAGCAGTGCAGCTTTCTTGTTTGGCATATTTGTAATATTCCAGCTGGCCTACGGACTGTCATCCGGAAATACAGATCTTGTTTCTAAATATGCCAATGAACTTTATTTTGAATCGGCAGCGGTTATCCTAACCCTTATAACACTTGGCAAGTATTTCGAAGCCAGGGCCAAGGGAAAGACTTCCGATGCTATAAAAAGCCTACTGGCACTTGTCCCTGATGAAGCTATTGTTATCAGAAATGGAGCTGAAATAAGCATTCCGATTGAAAATGTCAGAACCGGGGATATAGTTGTCGTTAAGCCCGGCGGGAAAATACCGGCTGACGGAGATATAATCGAAGGGTATTCTGCTGTGGATGAATCAATGCTTACAGGTGAAAGCATCCCGATTGAAAAAAACATCGGAGATAGGGTTACCGGTGGAAGTATGAATAAGACAGGATACATAAAATTCAAGGTTGCCAGGACAGGCGATGACACAACCCTATCAAAGATAATCAAACTAGTAGAAGATGCACAAGGGAAAAAAGCGCCTATTGCCAGGACCGCTGATAAAATAAGCGCAATATTCGTTCCGGTCGTAATAGGAATTTCCATTGTGTCATTCTTGATATGGCTGATTTTAGGATACGGATTTGCCTTCGCATTTACAATAGCTGTTTCTGTACTTGTTATATCTTGCCCGTGTGCTCTTGGACTAGCAACTCCAACAGCCATTATGGTTGGAACGGGAAAAGGAGCACGTTACGGAATCCTCATAAAAAGCGGCGAAGCACTCGAAACAACTCACAGGGCTGATACTATAGTATTTGATAAAACCGGGACACTAACAGAGGGAACGCCGTCCGTTACTAATATTATACCGGTAGGCATTAGCGAAAATAGGCTTTTGGCAATAGCAGCATCTGCGGAGAAAATGTCGGAACATCCCTTAAGCGAAGCCATTGTTGCAGAAGCTCTGAATAGGGAGCTTGAAATTCCGGCGGCAAAAGGTTTTGAAGCAGTACCGGGTTATGGGATCAAGGCCATTATTGATAACAATGAATTTCTTATCGGTAAGAAACAGTTTCTTGAACAAGCGGGGATATCACTCGATGAAAATAACTCCGATCAATTAGCTTCAGATGGTAAAACGCCGTTGTTTACAGCTATAGGCGGGAAGTATACCGGGCTGATTGCTGCCGCTGACAAGGTGAAAACAGGAACCCCGGAAGCAATAGCCAGGCTGCATGATATCGGTTATGAAATAGTTATGCTGACAGGTGACAATGAAAAGACTGCGGCAGCCGTTGCAAGAAGTATCGGAATAACTAATGTCATACCCAATGTCCTGCCCGGGAACAAAGCTGACAATATAAAAAGATTGCAGAATACCGGTTCCAGAGTCATCATGGTTGGTGATGGTATAAATGATGCTGTAGCATTAGTGCAGGCTGATGTTGGAATAGCCATGGGAAATGGAACGGATGTAGCCATAGATTCTGCTGATATCGTATTAATGAAAGATAACATAGGTGACGTTGCAACAGCCATTGAACTTAGCAAGAGAACGATTCGAAATATAAAACAGAATCTGTTCTGGGCGTTTTTTTACAATATCATTGGCATTCCAATCGCTGCAGGAATCCTTTATTTGAGCATTGGGCTTAAATTGAATCCTATGATTGCAGCCGCAGCAATGAGCTTCAGTTCGGTTTCAGTAGTATTGAATGCATTAAGGCTAAAAAGGTTCCGACCTTCTGACGCCGGTAAAATTACTTCAGTTGAAGCAAAGGATGAAAGTATAAAAAACGAAAATGAAAAAGGAGTTTATAAAATGAAAAAGATATTAGATATTAAAGGCATGAGCTGCATGCACTGTGTAAGCAGGGTCAAAGAAGCACTGGAAGCAGTTGAGGGTGTTGCATCGGTTGTTGTCAGTCTTGAAGACAATCTTGCAACAGTTCATTTGTCTGATGAGACTACAGATGAAAACCTTAAAAAAGCTGTTGAAGAATCCGGATATGAAGTTATAAAAGTTTCATAAAAGATAGAAACAGAATGAGTAATTCAGGTAATAGTGTATAATAATAACTAATTAAAAATGTAATTGTAAAAATGGGGGGAAGATAATGAGAAAAATTTTAATAATTTGTTTGGTTTTGGCTATTTTAATTATTCCGCTGTCGTCATGCGGGAAAAATGACGATTCAGAACTCGTTGTAGGTATGGAGCTAAAATACCCGCCTTTTGAAACTACTGATGCAAACAACATTCCTGACGGTATTAGTGTAAAGATGGCCTATGCCCTCGGCGAATACCTCGGTAGGCCCGTCAGGATAGAGGGAATGGATTGGAACGGGCTTATCCCGTCACTTACCACTAATAAGATTGATTTGATTATTTCCTCCATGACCATAAGACCCGACAGGCAGGAAGTGGTGAATTTCTCGGACCCATATGCCAAAGCACAGCTTTCGCTGCTTGTATATAAAGATTCTCCGATAATGGAATTCAACGACCTAAAGGGTGAAGACAGAAAACTGGCTGTTAAAAAGGGCTCTACTGGACATACTTACGCAATTGACAATCTGCCTGAAAAAAATATCGTTGTTTTTAATGAAGCCAGCGAATGTGTACTTGAAGTAGCACAGGGAAAAGCTGATGCATTCATTTACGACGCACTGACCATTTATAACAACAATGAACTCCACCCGGATACCACCAGGACACTGTTCGAACCCTTCCAGGAGGATTATGAGTATTGGGGCGTTGC
>Ga0233414_10000406_pt1 | contig 18385 bp, 4 predicted proteins | sample Na_anoxic_10_MG_FD_189020 | JGI IMG/M metagenome (GOLD analysis project Ga0233414, IMG submission 189020) | Seawater microbial communities from Saanich Inlet, British Columbia, Canada - Na_anoxic_10_MG | ecosystem: Environmental > Aquatic > Marine > Inlet | place: Canada: British Columbia... | reverse complement strand
AGAATTCAGGATTCACAGTAATCGAATCTGAAGAACTTTAATAGTCTTAAGACAAAACTTTTATAATATAAGGGATAGGTGAAAGCCTATCCTTTTTATATCTATATATTTTCTTATATATATATATACGCTGGCGCGTGTTGTGATACTTCAATATAATGATAAATAATAACCTTGTCAACCTTTTTATAAAAATAGTTTATAGTATACTATAAATAGTATTTAACATTTGGAGTAAATATGAAATTAACACGTAATACAAAACTATGTAAATCTACTGGTGGTGAAAATATTGAAGTTATTTTCAGATCATTAACTATAACTGAAATGCATGTTATTGATAAAATAAATTCATCATTCCATAAAGCCGAAATAGCATTCGAGCTTGGTTATATATCTGGTGGTAAACCTAACTTCTTAGTTCAACAAGAAATTGGTAGAGACGTAATAATGATAAGTACAGTAGAAATGAATAATGAAACTCTTTTTAGTTTAACTGTAGATGAATATAGATCGTCGATAGACAATGATATGATGCTAACGCTAATACAACACGTCCTCAATATTTTACCAGGCACATCTATAGAATATCTATTTAGCCTAACTCATCTTGATATTATTGAGCTAGCTGCTATGTGTGAAAAAATAAGTAATAAGAAAATATTTAATAATGGACAATCACAATCGCAATCACATGAAATTAAACAAGAAGAAGGATTCTTTGCTGAAGATGATGGTAAATCATTACAAGATAAGATGAAAGAAATGGAAAAATTCTAATGGCTTATTACGATCCCTATAGCAGTAGCAATGATGCATATTATGACCCTTCGACGCAATCAGCAGGAGATGGCGTTAACTCTGCAATGAAAAGTATTAAATCAGGCATTATTAGTATGGCAGGTTATGCTGTCACGCATGCATTTGTATCTAAAGTAATAGGTTCGGCTGGTAAGGGGTTCGCTAAGTCTCAAGCTAGAGCAGCAAAGACTGCATTAACAAATGGTGGATTGTCAAGCGCAAGAAAAGCAATGTTTACTAGATTAGAAGGCGCAACGTCTGCATCAGATGTATTACGAGCTAGATCTGGTAGAGTTGATAGCATATATAAAACAATACAGAAACGACAAAGTGGAAATGCTCGGATATTAAATGCTCGTAAAGCAGAAATAGGTAGACTGCAGAGATCCCGCGATCCAATTGGCGCGCAAAACTATAGAATGAAATCTGCGTTTAAAGATATGAAATCATTCAGAGCAGTAGCTGGTAATAATATAAAGAAGAGCGTAATAGAAGGTTCTATAATAGGATATGGATATGATGCAGCTACTGGTCAACTTGAGCATATGGGAGTTAAAGGTGATATTCATCCTCTTAATATAGCAGCGCATGGTGTTAACTACGCTAAGTATATGGCTAAGAATGCTGGAACGTTTGCAGTTATGGGCAACCTTGGTGGTATGGCTCAGATGGGCGGTGCTGCTGTAGGTGGTGCGGCTAGAAGTTTCTTTAATAAAAATAAGGCATTCACTAGTGCTATAATAGAAAATGTAGAAAAACTATCTGGTTTTAATGTTAAAGGTGCGATCAATGGTAGAGGCGATAGCATATACAAAGATCAGGCGTCTAGTTTCACATCTAAAATAAATAGAGGCATAGTAGGTAGAGCAAAACAAGCTAAAGATTTAACCTCAGCTACGATTGACACATTAGCACCAAAAATAGAAAGTGCTATGAAGTCTCCTTTCTTAAAGAAACCGACTATATCTGGAGCAGGCGCAGCAAGTGCTAAACATAAGAATGCTAGTTTTACGCAAACAACTATTAGAGCAAGAGAACAAATAAAAGCATCATTCGCAGATAGACAGGCGCAGAGAAATAAAAACGTATCAGCGTCAGCTACTGGTTTTGAAATAATGAATACCATGAATGACATTATTGGACTTGATAACACTAATGCTAAAGGTGTAACTACTGAAGGTAAACAGATGACCTTTGCTGGATTAAAATCTATGCTAAGGGATAAAAATACCAATAAAAATAACTTTATGCAACAGATGTTTGGTTTAGAACAAACACGAATGAAAGATGTAATGACTACAGACTATCTAAATGAGATGGGTCAAGGTCTCGCGCATAAGTTTGCTAAAGGTAAAGAAGCACAGATATCTCAAATGCTTGGTCAAGTTAGAGTTGGAGATGATGTATTTAAAGCTGGAAAGTTCAATGTAGATATGAACTTTATGAATCCATTGAATGCGATGAAGCGTACCTTATCTGGATTAGGTAAAGTAAACTTTAAAATGTTTGATATTGTTCCAATGGTTGGTAAGAATTTATCAGCTGGCGCTATCGGTATGACAGACATGATGATGTCACAAGAAGTTAAAGCATTCTCATTAGATTCAGCAGGTCAAGGATTTGGTAAAGTAGTACAAACTAAAAATGGTAGAAAGACTATATCTGATTTATTAACTGATGTAGGGTACGGTGGATCAGTTCAAAATCAGGTAAGTGTTCATTATTCTAATAATAAATACTTCGCTATTGATGGTAATTCGATTCGTGAATTAAATACTATGGATCAATTTATAAAGCATTCTACGCCTTCAATAAAAGGTTCTAATGAATTCCAACAAAGTGAACTAAATCATTATATGAATGAATCAGTTCGTAATGCTGTTCCAACTAAGACAGCTATGGATTTAGCGATGACTGCTAAAGCTAGAAATCGAGACCGCTTTGGTCCAGGTATATTTGGTAAGATAGCTTCTCAATTTGATTGGTGGCATGTAGGTGCGAATAATAAGAAAAATGCTATAGAACAAATGATGAATGCTAGTCATCTATCATCTAACGGTAGATATCAAAGTACAAGTGAACATATGTATGAAGAGTTTCTTGGAACGTTTGAAGGTAAAGACGCTATATTTAGCAAGAGTCAACATAGACAACTTGGTCGAAATCTACTTGATAATGTAGAATCAGAATTAGTAGATGTAGTTAAACGTCCTGAAGTAATGCGTGAAATGGGAAGACGAAGTAAGAAGTTTTCTAAAGGCATGGGCGCAGCCATGAATGATGAGTACGCTTTAAGAGATTACTTACGTAATCATGTTCTTCCAAATGAGGTTGGTGACTGGACAACACTTATAGAAAATGATGAAACTAAAGCATTAATAAATCTTGTTGTTGCAGATCCACGTTCAGCTAAGAAGCATATTGTTAAAGAGCGCAATGGTAGATACTCAGACTTATCTGCGGTTGACTCATTACGAGTTAAGATATTCAGTGCTGCTGGTGGAATGACGGACGAGCAAATGAACCCATTGATTCATGGCGCTGGTTTCCTTAGAGATCAAGGCATTCTAAGTAATTCAGAAGCTAGCGGTATGAAACTATATGGTATGTTAGATACTATGTTTTCTGATAAGACTATTAGAGGTCCAGGAGACGTAGAATCAGCAGCGATTAAGAAAATATATGACGCTAATAAAACAGCAGGACTTGGCGAGTTAGCTGAGTTTGGTGATTATATTAGACAGAATAATATAAAAGCGCCCACATTAATAAAAAGTAAAACTCAAATTCAAATGATGCTCGAAGGAACAACAGGAATAACTCGTTCAGATAATCCAGGTCTTGGTAAAGATTTAACATCGTTCGCATCATTTGGGTATACGTCAGATGATACGCGAAAATGGGCAGTATTAAATGGCGTAATAGATGTTGGTGCTATGCGTTTAACTAATCTCATATCTGATGTTACTGGATTACAGCGCGATCCATTTAAGTATGGTGATGGTTGGAAAGGTGGGGTAAGGTTCATTGCTCAACGCGGTGGACAAATAGCTGCATCAGTAGCAGCATTTAAAGCAATAGATGCTGCTGTAGCATCTACTCCTATGTTTGACGATACAATGTTAGAAGCAGGAGTAACAGGTGCATTAATGGACACCGCAGCTAGCGTTCATTTATTAAGTTCAAAAGTATTAAATGGTACTGGTATCGCTGGCGTAGGTAGAGAACTAGATGGCTTGATGCCTGGTTTCAATTCATCCGCGCCAGGTGCTTTAATTGGTGCTGGTTTAAGATGGGGCCAAGGTCCACTTGGAGTTATGGGTGGAATGATTCGTGGTGCGGTAGCTAATAGAATGTTAGCCCCTTACTCACCTGATATGACTAAGACGTATGAGCAACTACAAAAAGAATATTCAGGTGAAGAAGAAGTAGCAATGGTTAAAGGTCGTGGTTGGTTATTAGGTACAACACCATGGCAAGGTAATAAAGTAGTAGGTTGGAAACCTAACTGGTACGTAGAAGGTAAATCAAGATGGAAAGCGTCTGAGACATTATATGGTTCAGAGATTAGAAAGTTAATACATGAGCCACTACCAGTTCTTAACTTCAATATTGGTGACGTATTAGATCCATATTACATGGAACGTAAACATTTCTTCACAAGACCATATGGTGAGACAGGTGGATTCTTAGAAGAAGCACCATTAGGATTAGGACCATTACTATCGTCGGCATTAGGACCCCTATTTAAACCTAAGAAGAGAATGCATTCAGAGTTCTATGGTAATAAAAATGGAGAGGAAAGTACAGTAACAGCAATGCCAATCCCAGCAGTGAATGAGCAATCAGTATTTATGCAGAGTGCTGGAGCTATGAATCCAAGAAGTGGTCATAACAAGGCTAACTTTATGGGATCATATGTTTATTCAAATAATAAACATCATGGTCAACAGATGGCTGATAGACATTTAGCAGGATATGAAAATGCTATGGGTCTAGTAGGATTTGCACAGAACGCAGCGAGAACAGCATTAGTTGATGAGCAACGAGTTACACCTACAATAGAGACGGCTGGTCGCATGAGTTCTATGTCTAGATCATATAATGATATGAACTTAGGTGGACTTGGAACTATATCAGAGGCGATGCGTCGTTTCATAACTAAGCCAGACCATAGAAGAGTTGGACAAAATCCAATTCCTAATATGCTTCCTAACTTCTTACCTGATAGATTCATGACTGGTGATCCATTTGAGAAGATAATGAAAGGTGAACTTAGACTTCCTGGCGCCGCGTATGAGAAAACCCATAACGTTAATATGACTATGCCTGGCCGTGCGTCTATGTTTGGTAATGATACTAAAGATATTGTCGCGTATTTTACAGGCCACAAGTCTCCTATTCTTAAAGAGCAACAAGATATCTTAGAAGAAGGTACTAAGTTCCATGAAAATATACAACAATGGTTAAAGTCTGAGAACATATTAATATCAGCTGAGAACTTATTCTATGATGCTAAGAACAATATATCAGGTCACATCGATGGTATCATACGAGATGGCATGGGTGGTAAAGGTAGACGCGCATTAGAGATTAAGTCTATTAGTGAAAAAGGTCTTAAGAAATTAGATGGAGCTAAGTGGAATCACCAATCACAGTTAAACTTTTATCTACATGAATCAGGTATGAAGAAAGGTACAATCCTATATGTATCTCGTGATAATCCAGCAAACTTCAAAGTGTATGAAATGGGTTATAGTCAGAAACGATATAATGCTGATTTAGAAAAGATTCAACAAGCGCGTAAGATTGCGTCTAGCATGTTAGCTCAGGATAAAGTAGGTATGGCTAGAGGTTTTAGTTATTCTTGGGTTGATAGAATGAATATACTAGCTGACGTAGCGCCAGCGTCTAAACAATATAAAGAAGCTAAGTCAATTGTTCAACAACAAATGAAGAATGGAATGTTGGATGATAGAGAAGTAGGGAGATTTAGAAAAGCGGTAAAACATAGGGATGCAACATTAAGAACACATGAGACATACGCAACTAGATTTAAGGGTCAAATTATGGATCCTAGTGCTGAGTATAATAGACAGAATCTAAATGAAAACATTAAAGCGGCTGGTGAATATGGGGTGCCTGAGAGAATAGTAGGAGCGGCTTGGGAGAGCTTTGTTAATACTGATACATTCCTAACTAATAAATTCTTCGCATTTAAAGATCCATTAGAACACTATAAGCAATACCAAATATATGGAAAAGAGTATACGCCTTGGACTGATCCTTTTGGCTCATTTATGAAACCAAGAATTGATAGAATTTTAGGCGCAGATGATCCATATAGAGGAGCGATAGCTGGCGGTATAGACACTGGTTATTTATTAGGCGGTAGCCCAATGGCGTTAGTTGGAGGAGTATTAGGCGCAGCTAGTGGAGCGGTTAATATGATGCGTGGTGGTAAAAATTGGCTACCAAGTCAAATAGCAAAGAAGCGTCAGATTAATGATTATTTTGACACATTAGAATATAATAAGAATGAACGTATGGCTAATCTTAGTGAAGGCATGGAGTGGGATAGATTTAAGAATGCATCTAATGCTACCTTCCATAGTTTGATAGCAAATCAATCAACTGATTATACTAATATATATAGAGCATCATATCAAGACGAGCGCCCTTATATATCTGCTTGGTTGAATGAGACTAATGAAGGTAAGCAACAAGAGATATTAAAAATAGCGCCTGATCGTTTAGCTAATGTATTAATGGGCCATTGGCAAAAAACAGATTCTAATGATAAAACTAAAGATTTTGTTTCTAGCGTTAGCGCTGGTGATTTTAATAAAATAAATACACACCAATATAATATGAGAGCATTAGATCCACATATGAATACTGACGATATTAAATTGAAAGCTATTAATAATACAGCACTAAATGCTCATGATTTTGGATTAGGTTGGGGTGAACAAATGTTAAGAGCTCAAGATAGTATGGCGTCTATAGCGGATGTTAATCTTAACGGTGAATACGATAACGCATCATTGATCGACCCTGGAACTGTGAAAGCCGCTATTATGAATTTATTAATACAAAATGGACTACAAGCAAGAGTGAGAGTTAATATAAATGACCATGTACAAGGTGAGTCTAATAGAATATCATTAACAATACAGCACAATAGATTAAAAGAAATTCGTGATGCTGTTGATTTTAGAGCGAGGTTTATGTAATGGCAGAACGTAGAATTAATGGCGAATTAATAGTAGATAATAATTATGACGAAGCACCTAATTGGTTTGGTAGAATTATGGTTGGAGGTATGGCGTTAGTTGGTATAGCTCAACTATCAACTAAAATTGGTGGACCATTTGGTAAAGCAATTAATATTAGTATTAATCAACAAGCTAATGCTGCGATGGCAAAATTAATGGAAGCAGATGGCACATTAGATTTTAATACTGCAGGGTCATTTCAACATAAAATAATCATGGATGATGGTGAGATATTTAAACCTGGTGAGATATTCTCTGGCGATGAAATGGATGGTATATTTAGAAGTCATTTTGAAATGGATGCGACATCAGTATCACTAGTTAATAATTTAGAAAGATTAGAATTTAATATTGAAAATACAATATCATCTGCTGCAAAAGGCGATCCATTATATAAACAATTATCAATACTTAATGGTTATAATCTTAATCAAACATTTGGATCTACGCATATTAAAGGATTAGCGACTATAACTACCGCAGTAAAACTCGATGCCTTAAGACAATATGGCACATCAATGCAAAAGAGTGGTGATCAATTAGATATGGATATTTATGATGTCAATATTGAAAACTTAAATGCTGGCGATATAGTCATGATTGATAATAATCATAACAATATGGTTAGAGATAATAAGAAGTATGCTGAATTATATAGTAATAAACTTGATAAGATGCAGAAACAAGTATCAGCAAATGCTATTAAATCAAATCCGCTAGAACCATTATCTAATAGTATGGTATTAGTGCCTAGCTCACAAGGTAATGTCAACGCGATGCTAGTTGAGATGACTAACGATCTTGGAATGCATAATCTAAAAAATAAGCAAATAGAATTATATGCAACTAATTATTCGTCTAAAGATTCTAAAGCAGTGATTAATAGAAATCTAAAATCAACTGTCATATCTAAAGAGATAGTAGATAATCCATACTTTAGAAAATATTCATCGGCATTATCTGCGTACGCTAATGATTTAGCATTACTACAAGATAAATCTAATGGCGCAATTACAAATATAGCAATCAATTATAAAGATATAGATGGTGCTAACTATTTTGAAATCAGAGTATCACGAGACTTTAGTAATAATATGCCAGAAGCTGACGTCGTACAAATTATTTCGATAGTTGATAATGAAGGTATAGTACCAAAGGCTGGTGGAACTGCAAAGACAAAAGCAGCAGATTTAATAACAATAGAAAAACAGCATGGCGTAGTTAATCAAACTAAATCAGCTAACACTACACTTAGACAAATACACGCAGCTCGTAATACATTAAGAACCAATATAGCTAAAGTCGACTTACTACAAGGTGGTATCGAAAATTTACAAGATCTCCAGAAACTATTTAATAGATCTACTAGTCAGATAGAAAAAGGACTATCTTTATTAGAGGGAGATGGTCGAGATATATTCAAACAGAATCAAGTACGAATGAATTTAGATCAAGAGTTTAGACAGATTAATAACCAACATAGTCAAAGCGCTACACTCGCAGCTATGAAATCTGGTAAATCTAGTCTTCTTAATATGAATGCGCTATCTCGTACTAATGGTATGACTATTACAATTGACTTAGAAGCATTAAATGTTAACGGTAAAGTATCACCAGCGATGATGGCAGCTAGTGCTGATACAGGTCTATGGTCAGCGTCTGTTCAATTATCAGATGGGCGTGGTGGTAACTACTCTCCTAAAGAGTGGTCATCTGACCATATATTGGCCGAGCAAAACTTTATTAAGTATGGATTGGTTAAATCAGATGGTAGTATAGATCGCGTAGCTATTAGAAAACATATACAAACGGCAGAAGGAGCAGGACTAAATGAGTATGCTGGATATCTTAGAGAGTCATTACAAGTAAAAGAATTAGAGCTAGACTATTCTGTAGAGAAATTTATTACAACGGTTCAAGGTAAGACTAAAGCTGGTAATCAAATTCACTCGTCTGAGCAAATGGCTAATGAAGTTATCGCAGAGATTTATGAAGGAATGAAGGTAGCAGAACAAAAATTCCCAGGGCGACCAGTGAATCTAGTATTCGCTAATGGTACTCAATTTGATATGAAATTACTAGAAACCTTATCTAATGGTGAAATGAATAAACTTAAAGGTAAAAAGGGAGTTAATATAATTGACGTAACTGATATGAGTAGATCACTAAATATGGGTAAGTTTGATAAGTCTGGTAATAAACTTAGTAGAATTGCGACTGAAGCAGTACTAAAAGTAATACCAAGTTTGGCTACTGATAAACAGTTTGACTTAGAAGGTGATAAAAATCAAGTAGAGTATTCATTAAAGTTATTATCTGATCCAAAGAGAAATAAAGGAATATTAACAATAGGTAAAGGCGATAAAAGTATTTACTCACTGTTAGAGCAAGCAGTAGGTGGAGATGTACAATTTCATACATCAGCGGCTGCCGATACTTTATTAACACAGATAATAGTTAGAGCTACAATGAAATTTGACATGCATAATAAAAGAGGCATGGCAGATGATATGGATTATATTAATAATTTTAGAGGAAATATCCAAGGTAGTATGTTTAATAAGACTGCTAATGATGCATTCCAAATGATGGGATTAACTTATCTTGATGGTGTAATGTTAACAGGTGCAGGACTATCAAAAGGTCAACTTGCAGGTGGTGCCGGTGCGCTAATAAATCCAGGTAATATAAATCCATTCTGGTCGGAAAACCCATGGGCTAGAGATCTACATCAACTTGAGCGTGGTGCGTTTACTATGAGAAAAAATAGCTCTCCGTACCATAGAAGTAGAACTGCTATCACTAGTAATATAACAGAACAGATGATTAATACTCCATATAAAACAGCTGGTATGGATGCTAACATATTTACAAATAGAAATGTATTTAAGACTGCGTACACGGTAGGCTCATATGGTAACCAAGAAGGGTTCTCAGCTGTGTCTCGTAGAGTACATGATGAAGTAAAAATAGTAATTCCAAAAAGACTTAAAATGGATATGGCTAATATTAATTTTAATGAGCCTGGCTTACATGCAGATGTTTGGAATTTCTATACCGGAGCATTAACCAAAGCGGCTAATCAAATAGAAGTAAATAAAAATATGGGAGCCGAAGATGTACGTAAATTTATAAAAGATGAGTTTGCGCGCTCGGTTGCTGGTCACACAAATAAATTACAGATTGATCCAGATAATCCAGCACATCAACGATTCTTAATAGGGTCAGATGACTATAGTCTTAGTCAATCAACTATTGGTAATATCGTTGGTATTGATCTTGATGTTAATACTGCTACTAATAAAGTAAGTAATCTGCTATTACAAATACACGAAACCGCGTCTATAGGAGAGAATAGTGTATTAAACTTTGGTGGTGGTTCTAAAGCTATTGCTCAAGTGTTTGATCTTAATGAAGCAGTAATGGACGCAGGGCATAAAGCATTAGGTTTTACTAAAAGTTCAATGCCTGAAATGTTTACATCATTAGATGCAATTGATAAAGGATATATTGGTGCAGTTAAAGATATAGCAGTTAAGAAAGTTATGTATCAAGCTAATGAGATATTAGCGCCAGGCGCAACTAACGCAAAAGGTAGACTATACTCAAGTCATGAGAGAGAAAATGCTAAAAAAGTTATGGAGAGGTTAGCAGCTAAGATGAAAGAATTAGGCGGAGCTAAAATAGCTGAAACTGATGGGTGGTTTCAATTAAAATTCGATGATAAATTAAAAGGTATGAACTCAGACGTCATATTAGCTGGAGCGCAAAACCTATCGTTAACATCTATTATGGAAACGGGTGCGGCGCTTGGACATGATATGGTTTGGAATTCTAATCAGATGATGAATTACTATGGTCTATTTGGATCTCATGGCAATGATATGCAGCGTGGTAGAGAGAATCTACATCGCGCTATGCTTGGACACGTTGAAGGAGTTAAAGGCTCACCTGAAGCTAAAATTGCTGAGATGGTAAAACTAATGAGAGATGGCGGTAAATCTGATGGCGCAAACTTAAATTCATTGTTAGATCCAATGAGTGTAATTGACCAGAAATTAGAGACAGGTAACTACTATAAGAAATATCAAATCAGGAGCGCATATGATTTATTCTCTAAAGATAAAGCTACCATATCTGAAGTTATTAATGACATGCAAATACCTAAATTCTTTGAATCAGTTATCGACGCTAAAGCTAGTATGCATGATAACGCATACAGAACCGCGTTTGGTTACTATGGTACTGGTGAAGTTGCTATTGGCGCAACTGGTAAGAATACATTTGAACTAAATGCTGATATTAAACTTAGACATGGATACGATGATAACTTATTAACTAGTCCGTATGTATCTAAATCATTTAAAGACGTAATTAAAAATAGTCAAACGTCTAAATCTAATAGTTTAGTTGCTGATACGTCTGCTACAGTTAACAAAATGTTAGATATATATCAAAATAATTCTCTTACTGAATTAATGCAATATGATTTAAAGATAGAAGATATTAGAGCCCTAGTGACAAAGGATCAAACTAGAAAAGATATTATAAAACGTATAAAGATACTGTCTAGTCAGAGTAAACGAGGAGATGACCGTGAATTAATAGCACTTAAAGCGCAACTAGAAGTACAAAAACGCGATGGAATGAAAATGGATGCTCAGATTAAGGAAACAAAAATCAATGCGCATCTAAATGAGAGAATGCAAGTACTAGATGACGCATATGATAATACTAAATACGTATCAAACGCAACTGTGCAAAATATGCTAAACCTAGGTGGTAACAATTCCGTTGGGCTTATACAATTAAAGAATGAGACTGGTGGATTCATGAAAAAAGGTCAAGCGTTTCAAATTAATTTAGAACGCTATGCTAGTAGTGTACACGATGTAGCCGCAGCTGGAAATCCTCTGGACACAAAAGCTATGATTAATCTTATAACTAGACTGAAAGAAAGACAAGCGAGTGATAAGAATTTTGATTCTAAAAATGCTATGTTAGATATGCATGTTGCTAAAAATGGAGAGCATATTGTTACTATGAATGCACTGCCTGTTCCATTATTTAATGAATGGAACAATGCTACTAGTAGAATGAATACACCTTTAGGTGAAGGATTTACTCAGTTATCAGAAGGAGCTAACTTACAACAGAAATTTTTTGATGCCGTACTACTATTTCAAGAACAAATAAAATCTCAGCCTACTAGAATAGAAGGACATGCGCAAAAGTTATTTGTTACTTGGGCTAAAATGCAAAGTGATGCTATCTCTCTTGATAAAGATTCAGCGTGGAACTTAGGGACTCAGACAAGTACAATGAAAGGTATTAGAGCGCACTATGACGTAGCAGAAAATGTAGTAACACATGCTAAAACTATGTTATATGATATTGAGAAACATAATGGTATGAGTGCGAAGTATTCTAAACTACATGAGCAATTTAAAAATATGTCTGAGCAAGAACAATTAAATTTTAAAAAACATTTAGGAATGGTTGCTAACGCTGGTGATGCTACAACATTCATAGCAGCAAGTAGCGCATTTGGTGGTGAACAACAATTTAATATGGGAGAAGGTCAGACTATTTCATATAATAAAATGTTGAATAGTAAAGATACGGATTTAGCGCAGAAAGCTAAGGATATTCAAAACGGATTAGCGACTATACCTGGTGGTATGACTAGGTTCCCAGTTGAACCAAATGCTCAACTTGGGGTATTACAGCTTAATATTCTTGGATTACAAAAAAACTTCATGGATATAGCTGGGATAAACAGTAGCAGGATATATCTAAGCAGTATAGTAGGAGCACTACAAAAGGCTGATACTGATGGTGATATGACTAATATTGTAATGCAGGGCTATAATAGTATTAAGCACTATAATGATTCGAATCAACAAGCGCAACTAGCACAGAAACGAATGTTTGAAAGTTATGATGTAACTATGATGATAGCTAAAGCTAACGCTAAAGGTAGTGTAATTGGCATAGAACAATCTAATAGTGGACAAACTATATATAAAGTGGCTCAACTTAATATGACTGGCGGCGGTATGACTGAAAAACGTATGACTGCAGAAGATTATTTTGCAACATTTGAAAATAGTACTGTGGCTCAGAACTTAAAGCAAATATCTGATAGTTCATTTATGCATTTAGATAATTCTAAACCTCTTGCTCAAGCTATAGAAAGTCATATACAAACGCATGCGGTTGGTGTATACTCATCTAGCTCAATTGGTTTAATAACAAATACGATGCGAGAAAGAGTAAGAGATTTATCATTAATAAAATCAATAGCACCTGGCGCTAATGTCGCGTGGAATGACGCAACTAATAGTATTGAATCAGCATTTGGAGAAATGACGCAGTTATCAGTTAAGCTTGGTAAACACGCTACTGCTGAGTCAGCTAAAAAACTATCTGATATTGCACTATTTATGTCTAATCCAATTGGTAAAGATATGGATATGGCTGCTGCTGCTAAGGATCAGTTCTTATCATTCTATACTAAAGATACTTCTAAAACTGCCCAAATGAGTAATTTATGGGAAAGCTTAATGATAGGTTTTCGTAGTATAGATCAACTAAAACAAGACAATCCTGACTTTGCTAGATATAGAGAATTAGAAACAAGTATTCAACTTGGTCGTAAAGGCATAAATAAAGATGGAGTATCAAAAGTAAATATGATGAATATTGCTGAATATCAATCATATAATAATAAAGCATTTGCTCATATAGAAAAGCGTATATCTGATAGAGGTAATGAGATGCTACAGGCATCTATTAATGCTATGTCTGCTCAAGCAGAAGGCTCACTAGATCTAGATCTATTAAGACATAGTGATGCGTTTATGGATGGAGCTACTCAAAAATATGCTAGTAGAAAGTTATCAGACTTAGGTTCGCATGGCGTATTAAAACACGGCGGACGATTTGCTGCTATTGGCGGTATAGCATTACTTGCAGCTAATCTATTTAGTCCTATGGTTGGAACAGGCGTTGATGCTGTGGCTGGTAATAATAACTTTATTAATAGTGATCTGGAACTAGGTAGACATCAAGCGCTAGACCAGGTAGATGCATCATTTTCAAAAGAAGCGTTTGCTTATATGAATGATCGCAATACTAATACTAAAGAACTTGAAGGTAATATTATTAATAATATGATACAAACTCAAGCTCAAAATTCACTGTTTGGACAGCAACCTCATAAATTTAATCAGAAAGTAGATGTCACTAGACTTAATAGGATGGGTTACATTGGCCCGTTTGGTTCTAGCGAATACAGTAGAGGACTTTAATACTATACTATAGCTGAGGTACAATATGAGTATAATAGAAACAAATATAACAATAGATGTAGAGGATGGCGTTGATGTCTCCTCTATACTTTCTCAAATAGAACAGATCCTTTCAGAAATCAATGGGAAACCAACCTCGTCTAATGTAGTTGATATGGATGATCCAATCTCAACTAATCCATTAAACTACAGAATATAACTCGGAGTAAATATGCCAACTAATATTACCAATATATATAACCCTGCTCAATTAGTAAGATATCTACATACTAAAACTACTGAGTTAGCTCATGATTTAAGCGATGACGCATTAGAATACGGTGGGTGGACGGCTGGGTTACTACCTATTTTGAGTACATCAACTCAAGAAAAGACTATACCATTTCTACCTAATACCCCTAGTATTAATGCTAGCCTTAATCATGTTAGTACTATAGATGCTATAACGTCTATCTATTCTGATTTAGGTTTAAATAAAATTAGTTTTAATGATCCTATTATTGATCCTAATGTTATAGATTTAATTGATGTTAAAGATAACGGTCTATCACCAGGCGATATACTAACTGTCGCCGCATATAGTTCATCACCAACAGATGATAAGGTTATAGAGTATATCACAATGGTTATTGAATCAGGGTCAGGTCAACTAGTTACGTTTCCTAAAATACAACAACGTGGTCATAGCGGACGAGGAGGATATAGAAGACAAAATATTAAATATACAAAATTATATAAACTAAAGAAGACGCTACCATCTGGCACGTTGGCTAAACTAAATACTGAAGTTGGGCAATATTTACAATACGCAAGTGATCCTAATTTAAATGCTGAAATACGACAACTAAGTTCACATACTACGAAAGGATTTTTACAAATTGGTGATATTAAATTTCTTGTGTCTCCTACTCAGATATCATTTAGCACACAAAATGGCTATCAATACTTTCCTACTATTCGCACGCAAGGTAATCCTAAGATCCCTACTATGCAAGAGTCTAAAACTATAAACATAAGTTTAATCTTCCCTAATACTGCGTCTATTAATAATGAACTATTACCATTGTATGCTATGTTTAAGCGTGCTCCATTTGTTAACATTAAAAATAAGGACATATCTAATTTCTTTCATGAACTAAAAGATGAAGAAGGATTTATATCAGTAGCTCTATCTTCTATTAATATTCAAAGCGTTAAAGGGTTTCCAAATACACTGCAAGCTAATATTACAGTACTCCCATTTCAACGGAATGCTGTAGGTGTAGCATTCAAAGCATTAAAAACATTTGATGATGTTAGATATAAACAACTAAAATATACCTACGTGCATGAAAACTTTGATTCGATTGTAGCTCAAAGTCAAGCGCGTTTACAAGAAAAAACAGCATACTTTGGTAATGATATTTCTAGAGCAGGACTTGGCGTGGATGATGATATTGGATTTAATATTACTAGTGATTTTAGTTATAGTGAACCATTTAGAGCGTACTATCAAGGACTATTAAAATATAGAACTCATGTTACTGATGAGTTAGGTAACTTAATACGTAAAACTAATAATGAAGTCATATCATTAAATCCGTTTAGACCTATGAAACAAACTAGTTACATTACTGCATATACGTCTGAAGCTAACACGCAACCATTTAAATTATCATATAGCTATATAGATCAGGACGTTAGAGAATATACTAAATCAATGAATCGTAGAAAATTAGAAGCTAGATTAAATCTATCTGAAAATATAATGGACGCTAAAACTGCATTGAAAAATGTTGTCGAGTTTGAAAATAATTTAATAACTACCATTATGACTCAACAAGATTTCTTTGATGCTACGCTATCTCAACTGAATACTGTATCTAGTTTTATAACTGAATATTTTCAAGGTTTAGGATTAGAACCTAATAATCCTGGCGTAAAGAAAGTAACAGATCTTACTGAACTATGTGTTATGATAGTAAAATCAAGACTTGGTTTTGGAGGCGTAACCGTTGAAGATGCAGAATTTATTTATGATGCTAGTAGTAGACTATTAAGTGGTGAGCAAAAAATAACCTTTGCTAAAAAAAGTAGAATAGATTTTACTTCTACTTTTACTTTAACTGATTCTGAAACTGGTCAAAATATGGCAGCTAATACATATTTACGAGAGATTGAAGACACACTGTTTGGCGAAATTGAAAAATTAAAATTGAATGATGATGGTAGTGGTGAGACTGATTATGATAAGGTAGTACGATTCTGGCAAAGTATCTATGATACTATATCAAGTGGCGGTGATGAAATTGATATGAGTACATTACTATCTAAAAACATAAAAGGTATGGCTACTGATCTTATTGATATCGATTTCATTAATGATGTAGTAGATGGTTGGGGTGTTACATTTTCAAATAAATTTGTACCTATTCAATTACTAGGATATAAGTATCCGTTCTATCAGCATCTTGGCTCTGATGATATTAACCTATCTATGTCTATAACATCATTACAAAATGATAGAGAGTATGGATTAAAAGAGCAACTATCATTATTAAATGACAGACTACAACGTACTACTAAAATTATATTAATGAATATGCCTGAATTGATTCACGCATACGATAAGAATTTAAAAGTAGAACACGCGACATCAACTACATTTAATCCTATTCCAATTCCAGATGGACACATACTAAGTATATTTGGTTTAAAGAATTTAATATATAATAATTCTAATGTTAGCACTATAACAGGTAAGCCAGACGCTTGGTCTATATCTCTTAACTTCACGCAGGATAATTTCACATTACAAGAATATCAAAGCATAAGTAGAATAGATAATAATTTTTCTTTCGAAGATGATATTACTAATTTAATAGTGCGTAGTGAGATGACAAATAATCAAGTTACCGTATATGATTATGTGCCTAATAAAGAAGCTATCAAAACTGAATTATTAAAGACTCAAACAGAAGAAGGGTTAGCTATATCATTACAAAAAATATTACCAAAAATAGATTTAACAAATAATGCGATTCAAAATCTAACAGATGGCGGAAATATTACTGATAGTATTGGGCCGTTATCTAATAGTATGACGCCGAGGGATAAACGTGAAATTAATAATTTTATAACTAGTATGAAATTTGCTGAATTTTATACTCAGTTCTTACGCGATATTCGCACACGATTAGAAGATGATGTTGAATTAGATGTAGATGTTCTAGCTAGACAGATTACAGTAATTAAAAATGTGCTGGCGAGTATAGATGATAATGAACAACTAAGTACATTATTTACTAAAGTAAAAAATGACGCAGATACGTCTAGATTGCGTGGAGTATTAAATAGTAATAATGATCAATTCAAAACTATTTTTAAAACTTTGATTACAAGAACAACCGATCTATATGAATTACAAGCTAATGTTATATTCCAAGGCAACTCTAGCCCTATACCATTAAAAGATATGCCATTAAATGATTGGAAAGAAGCAGTGTGGTCAGGCGCTAATGCTGCAGTGTACGCTGGCACTTTCGCTATGTATGGCGCATTAGCGTTAGCCTATACCACAGCTGGTACTATTAGTGTTGGATCAGGTGGTCTACTTGCGCCTATTGCCGCGATACTGGTTGTCGCTGCTACAGTATCTGTAGCATATGTTGCGATTGAAGCAACTCGAAGTGCAGCTATAGCTACAGAAAACGCATTTGCTAATGGCATGAATGCGATAACTCAATATATTAAAGATAATGAGAAAACACTTAATAAATTGTTAGAAGGAGTAAGAGGCTCGTATCTGTCTCAGCTATCTAGATTAATTCTAAAAGATCCATATATATTACAGCAAATTTTTGGAGACGAAATATATGAACAAGTTAGAGCTAATTATAATTCGTTTGGAGTTAATTGTTATAAAGATTTTGATATTAAAGCTACTAATTCTACTGATATATTAAATAGCACAGAATTATCTAATCAAAACTTTAATTTTACTCCTGACTTTTA
>Ga0233414_10000405_pt1 | contig 18441 bp, 19 predicted proteins | sample Na_anoxic_10_MG_FD_189020 | JGI IMG/M metagenome (GOLD analysis project Ga0233414, IMG submission 189020) | Seawater microbial communities from Saanich Inlet, British Columbia, Canada - Na_anoxic_10_MG | ecosystem: Environmental > Aquatic > Marine > Inlet | place: Canada: British Columbia... | reverse complement strand
CTCAGAGAGGGATGAGACGATTGTTTGCAAAAACCCCTTCAATGACAGCCTTCCTTAATTTGATAGTATAGAAATTTCTTTTGGACGCAGGGGGACGCAAATTATCAAGATTTATGATATAAAAAATATCTGCGTTTATCTGCCCGCCCTGGTGCGATTTTCGTGAAATAGGCTGCTATTGCTGTAATATTTTAGAAGTGCCACCCACTGAACTACAGCCATACAAATCGGTCTGGGCCAGGGCGAGAATCTGCGTCCTAATCTTAATGACCTTTTCTTTTGGGTGGCGCAATAATAAATGTGATTACCACTATTAGGGCAAAGGCGGCATAGACTATTGTAAACAACCACACCGGTGCGTTATAATACAGAAGGGAGCCCGCAATAGCGCCGATAAAAGAGATCTTCTCTTCAGAAAGATTCGACGCATACCTGAGTTTAAATTCAAGGACTGTTAAAGGACAATTTACCCCTAACAATGCCTCACAAGCAACCCCAACAATAGCCAGCAAGTGCGTGATCCGAAAGGAAAGGCTTCTTATCCATTTCCACCTAAGAATGATGCCTACGACAATAAGGATAAACCCCAGAATAACATAGATAACATATCCAAGATGAATGATAGCAATTATGTCAGCTAACAATAAATATAGCATGGCAAAACAATAATTAATTTTCTGTAGAAACTATTTTATCATCTAATGTTATCATACTGTTTCGGTAATTTTCCAATTATTATATTCATAGGAAAATACATAGGAAAATACTTGACTTTTTATAATTTAAGAGTATAGAGATACGATACAGATGCACTAATAATGATTTTCTCAACAATTTACTAAGGAGAGGAGGTGGGGAATAATCAAGCCTTTAAAGGTAAAAACAACCTTTAGCAAAGGGAGGACTAAGTTATGAATTCATTATGGGTATTATTATGGTGGGTAATAATTGTTGTTGTAGGCTACTGGGTATATGCCAGGTGGGCTGCTAAGAGAGTTTTTGAGGTTGATGCAGGAAGAGCAACCCCTGCCAAGATGTACATGGATGGTGTTGACTTTATGCCGGCAAACAAAAATGTTCTCTTTGGGTTTCAGCTTAACTCGATAGCAGGGGCTGCACCTATCATAGGCCCTATAGTGGCCCTTCAATGGGGTTGGATGCCAGCACTCCTGTGGTTAGGGCTTGGCGTCTTCTTTATAGGGTGGCTCCATGATTTCTCGAGCTCTATGATATCTATAAGAAACGATGGGGATACCTTCGGGGCCCTGGGCTATAAATTGATATCGCCCCGGGCAAGAAAGATACTCCTTACCTTCATCTACTTTTACCTGCTTCTAATAGCAACGGCCTTTGGACATGTAATTACAAAGGGTGTAAGCGGAAATCCAGCACTCCCATTTCCCTTGCTGGTGGTTATTGCAGTGGCATTTCTGGTTGGGCATATGATCTATAAGGCAAAGGTAAACATCGTTACAACTACCATCATAGCCATTGTAGCGATCTTTGTTGCAATCTGGTTAGGCACCGTTTGGACCATGAAGTTTTCCTACACCACCATCCTTGTCTGTGTGTTGATATTTGGTTATTTTAGCTCGATTCTACCAGTATGGCGTTTCATACAGCCCTACAACTACTCTTCAGTATACGTGGTGTATTTCGGGATTATAGCAGGGGTTATAGGAATAATCATAGGCCATAAGCCCATGACCCTGCCTGCATTTACCAGTTGGGGTATCGGTATGGGACCACTCTGGCCGATTCTTTTTCTTACCATTGCCTGCGGCTCTATCTCTGGATGGCACAGTCTGGTATCCAGTACAGCCACATCACGGCAGCTTGAAAACGAGCTGGATGTCAGACCAGTAACAGCAGGGGCAATGTTTGCAGAGTTTACCATCGCTATCATTGCGGTTATCGTATGTGCTACGGCATTTGCCGATAAGGCGGCTTACATGGCAAAGGTCAGCAATCCTGTAGGGATCTTTGTTGGTGGCCTTGGAGGGGCAATCACTTCCCTTGGGCTTCCATTATCCTATGCCAAGGCCCTGGCAGGTATGATGATCATCATACTCGCCCTTACTATTATAAACCTGGTGTTCCGCTTTATGAAGGTTGCAACTGCTGAGCTTCTGGGTGATACATGGGGAGTTGCAAAGAATCCTCATGTAGCAACCATTGTGGCCCTTGTCATCACCTTTGTACTGGTAAAAACAGGAACCTGGCTTTACGTATGGGTACTTTTTGGCGGCGCCAATCAGTTGATGGCATCCTTTGCACTTTTGCTGGTAACCCTGTTCTTGGTGCAGAAGGCCAAAAATTATAAGATCGCCATCTACCCGATGTTTTTCATGTATGCCACAACGGTTTGTGGCCTGTTTTATATGGCCTTTTTCAAGATGATACCGGCTGGATTTGCAGGCAAAAAGGTTTTCGGGAATTTCTTTGCTGCGGCAATAGCTATTCTGCTCATAATCCTGGCCATTATCCTTGCATATGACGGCTGGAAGGCCTTTAAGAAATATAAATCAGGTGAGGCGGCAGAGGCCCCCCCGGCTGAGGCAGAAAAGGCACCAGCATAAGATTGGGGCTTAATGATGCTTTAAAAAAGGGGATACATTACCCAGTAGAAGATTATTTTGAACTGGGGATGTATCCCTTTGCATTCATTGCTTAAAAAAGTGAAATACCCCTGGATACAGACAATAAAGGATTATCTAAAAGGTTTCTTTATTTATAGCCTGGTAGAAGGGGTATATAAAGAAAGACGTTGTCTGGACGATCAGTTTATGTTAGGCATGTTTGGAAAGGTAATCGGGTTCCCTGGTCTCTTTAACTACTACTATTTGAGACTTTTTCCTTACTATGTTAAGAGACTTGGGCCATGGAAGAGAAGGGTTTTAAGGGAAAGGGATTTTTTTGACCACATAAGGGATTAATTTTAAAAAATTTAAAAGAGATTGTAGCCATGGAAGAGAAAAAGAAAGAGAAAAAAAGGAAAAAATCAGGAGGCGTTATAGGTTTTGTAAGAGATTTTACCTATGGCATGGCAACACATGGAATGGCAAGACATGCACTTAAACAACGCTCCAGCATGGAGCATCTTTTTATTCTTATCACCATGGGCGATATGCTTGGCATTCCCATACTTCCGCCCTATTATTCACTCCGTTTGCTCCCTCATGTTGTGCCTCAGATCACCACATGGAAGCGCAGGATGTTAAGAGAAAAGGATTTCATGGATAGTATGTATTAAAAGTGCTGCAAAGATTTTTTCTGTTTAAACAGGACTAAATAGATATCCCTATTGAGGAGGAATTATGTCTCTTGCTGATTTTTTTATACGGTATCCCAACAGAAGATACCTCATGTACGGAGGAAAGGGGGGACTTGGCAAGACAACCTTTTCAGCGGCAACGGCCTATTACCTTGCAAAGAAGGGGAAAAGGGTGCTCGTTTTCTCTGTTGATCCCCAGGCATCGCTCAGTGATATCTTCGAGCGTGATATCTTTGGTAAGGGAAACGTTGAGATAATGGAAAACCTCTTTGCCTGTGAAGTCGATGCTGACAAGAGGATTCAGGACTATCAGGAAGAGATTAGGCAAAAGATTATCTCAATGTATGGCATGAAAAAGATCCCTGAGGAAATAGAAGACTATATAAAAGCCTCATCGGCTGAACCAGCCATGGAGGAAAGTGCCATCTTCGATGCAGTGGTTGATATTGTTGTTAAAGGGGATTTCGACTACTACATTTATGACCTTGTCCCCCTGGGCCATGCACTTTATTATTTGAGCATGGCGTCCGTCTATGATGCCTGGCTGGAGAAGATAACAAGCCTGAGGGAACAGATGAAAGAATATGACAAGGCTATTGCCACTATGAAGCGGGAGGAGGATATGGAGCAAGATGAGATATATAACGAGTTGATGTATATAAAGGATCGGATAGGAAGTTCCTCCAAGATTATGACAGACACTGAAAAGACTTCCTTTTTCTTTGTGCTTACCCCAGAGGAGATGACCATAGTGGATACTGAAAAGGCGGCACAACTTTTTGCCAAGTTTAATGTGCCTCTTTCAGGTTATATTGTAAATCGGGTCATTAACAGGGAATTGTTAAAGGATAACATACCAGGATATCTGAGAAACAGAATCGGGATGCAGGCTGGTGCCCTCGAAATGATAGATCAAAAATTCGGCTCTTCCGTGCTTTCAGCTGTTCCGGAATTCGATTCCGAGATAAAAGGACTTGATGTGATCAGAAATCTTGCAGAAGTGATGTTTGAGGAGAAATTGCCATGAAAGCTACAGTGGAAGATTTTATTAAGAGACATCCCCAGATGAGATACATCTACTTTGGTGGAAAAGGGGGAGTTGGCAAGACTGTTGTTGCAGCGGCTGCGGCACTGTGGATGGCAGAGCAAGGCAAAAAGACACTCCTGGCCTCTACAAATCCTGTGCATAGCCTGTCAAACCTTTTTAAACACGACGTCTTTGGAAAACCCGTTTTGATACCAGGAACAGAAAATCTTTTCGTCCAGGAGATAGATACAAAAGACACCATAGAAAGATCAAAGAATGAGATCCGGGAGAAGATAAGCTGGTTTCTTAAGTTTGCCGACATTCCCACAAAGGCCGATGACTTTATAGAATCTGCCACCATGAACCCGGCCTTTGAAGAGTCGGCCATGTTTGAGAACATGATAAATATAATGCTCGAAGATGCCTTTGAGTTTTACGTTTTTGATACTGCTCCCACAGCAAACGCCAGAAGGCTTTTAGGCATGTCAAAGGTCTATACACTCTGGGTGGACAAGATGTACAAAAGCCGGCAGGAAGCTGCAGCTATGAGGCTGAGTCTTTCCTTCCGAAAAAAGAAGGTAGCAGAGGAAGAGGACCCATTAATGGAGTATCTCACCACATTTAGGGATAGGATAGAACATATGAGGGTTCTCTTGACTGATGAGGAAAAAAGTGCCTTTTTCTTTGTAACCCTTCTCGAGTCTCTCCCCATTGCAGTAATTCGCCGCTTCATTGGCTGGTTCGAGGACTTTGGAATCCCAATAGGAGGTGTCATTATCAATGAGGCTATTGATAAATCAGAAGTAGGAAAAGATTCCGCTCAATTCATCATTAACCGGGTCAAAATGCAGGACAAATATCGGGAAGAAGTGTATAAATCCTTTGAAAATGTCTGCGGTGAAATCCCTCTTTTTGATAACGAGGTGAGAGGCATAGATATGGTAAAAAAGGTGACTCAGGCCTTATTCTCTCCCCCTGATTAGAAGCACTCACTACCATATCCTAAAAAACTTTTGAAATAGGTATCTTCATCATCTGGGCCTTGCCCCAAGAATGATAAGAGAGCATAAGAAACGCACAAAATACTAATTTCTCAATAATGGAAAGGGAGATTCATAGCTATTAGGCGCTTTCGCAAGACCTATCCTACATCCACAATTGGCCTTACATCTGTAACCTTGAATCGAATGGCTGCATGGATCATACTAGCGGCCTGTGTGCCTGCTGCCTTGGCGATATTATGTTTGATCTTGTCGTAAAACTCGCCGCTGGTTTCCACATCAATCGCTTCTAGATAGACTCTCGCTCCTTTCCAATCCATAACTGTTTCGCCTGGCTCCATGACAATGAAAACCGCCTTAGGGTTTCTTTGAAGGTTCCGAAAAGTTCGGTTTTCCCTAATCCCCATGACTACGGTGTTTTCATCGATCATCTGGGGTGACCCAAAAACGGCCACATTGACATTCCCTAGTTTGTTGGCAGTACTGAGAGTGCCAATCCTGGGTTGTTTGTTGAATAATGCCATCAATTCCTGTCGGTCCATAATACTCCTCCTTCTGAATTTGACTTCAGCTAAGCATTACTCCCCGTTTAAGTAGTTGATAATAAGTTAACCCGCCTATTAAAACCTTGAGACCTAATGGCTCGATACAGGGAGTTTATCCACTATCAAGATATAGGATCAGGAGTGAAAGGTCAAGCTCTAGAGAAATGCCTAAAATCCTTTTACTGATGAGAGTTAATTATGCTGCTTCGCTAAGCCCGCATTAATAAAATTTCCCGGGGTATATCTTGCAAAGCAACAAAAAAGAGTTATATTATTACCATTAAATAGGGCTGTGCCAATCATTATTTTTAGGGAGAGATTATAGATGGATCCAATACTTCTTGAAGTGGTTGCACCCATGCTTTCTACTGTGGAAATGAACTGCCGGGGATGCGGTTTCGTTTTTGGTTATCTAGGCTTAAAGAGTAAATATCGCAATGCCTGTACTAACGAATACCCTGAAGATTGGAAATGGGCTGTGGGTTACTTGTCAGAATGGATACGCGAGGTATCCTCTTTATATCAGCACCGGATTCGTATTCGGGTAATTGATGCACAGTCTCCCCTTGGTCTCTGGAAGCAGATACGATATAAGCTCTTTCGGTTTCCTGCCTTCATCGTCGACAAAAAACGCACATACATAGGATGGGATTTCCAGCAATTAGAGTGCCTTATTGACGAACGCATCCATCAAGACGTATAGATCATTATATGGCCCTTCATGAACCCAGAAAAGGGCTCCATTACCTTACTCACACACCCTTTCCCTTTTTCTCTCTATATAGTAATTTTCATATAATTTTGCACACCGATAAGGAAGGCAGTTCTAAGTTTCAAAGTATTCCGTTCTATATTTAACTGTATGGTTATTTTTGATAATGTAGACTCTCAATCCTTTGCATAATTGTAGCCTTTGGTAACCTATTTTTGGTATGTTTACCCAATGAAAAGCTTATTATATTTAGAAAAGGTGCATAAATGAGGAAAGTAAGAAAAATAGGTCTGGCCTTGGGTGGTGGCGGTGCAAGAGGCTTTGCCCACATAGGGGTTATGAAGGTTTTGGAAAAGGAGAAGATAAAGCCTGATATTATTGTAGGAACGAGCATAGGCTCTATTGTGGGAGGTGCCTTTGCGAGCGGGATGAAGATTAAAGAAGTGGAGAAGAGGGCCGAGTCTTTTTTAGAAAGCGATCTGTATCAATCCTCCGAGCTTAAGGCTATGGGGGATGCAGAGAGTGGAGCCGAACAAAGGCTGAGCAGGCGGATTCAGTCTTATTTTATGACCAAGATTCGATTGGCCCAGGCACTCTATAGGCCGAGCATTTTGCAAATAGATGAAATGCAGGAGTTTGTGAACTTTTTTATACCTGATATACAAATAGAAGAAACAATAATCCCTTTTAGAGCAGTAGCAACCGATCTAAGGAGCGGTGAATGCGTTGTCCTTAAAGAAGGCTCTTTGCGGCGCTCTATATTAGCCAGCTCTGCTGTCCCTGGTGCTTTACCCCCGGTTGAGATTAACGGAAGACAATTGTCTGACGGCGGTATTATTTGTACAGTGCCTGTACAACATCTTTTTGAAGAAGGCGTCCAAGAAGTAATTGCAATAGCTGTGGATAGGGATATAGCTTTATGCTCGGAGCTTCAAACAGCTGTGGACATATATGTAAGGGCTGGCGAGATACAGGGATTTCACCTGGAGAAATACAGCCTCGAAAATGCCGATATTGTTATTAGGCCACAAATCGGCGCCATTCATTGGACTGATTTTTCCCGATCAAAGGAATTGATCTCCCTTGGCGAGGCAGCGGCTATGAATAACCTTCCTGAGATACAAAGGTTGGCGAAGCGAATCTATAAGCGGGACTTAATGGAAGGGCTAAAGAGGGCAGCAAAAAAGCTTTTTGGTGTCACACCATCAAGAAGCGGGTAACTATGCTCAGATAGATCAGGAGTCCAAGGATATCGTTTGATGTGGTAATGAATGGTCCGGCAGCTAATGCTGGGTCAATGTTTAGTTTTCTGAGCAGAAAAGGAACAAATGCTCCAAAGGAGCCAGAGAAGAGTATTACTGTGATCAGGCTCACCCCTACCCCTATCCCTAATCGAGGATCAGACAACCAGAAAGCGACTACAAGCCCTAACAAGATACCGCATAGAATACCATTTATCAAGGCTACCCACAATTCTGTTAAAAGCCTTTTGCCAGTATGAACTATGCTTATATCACCTGTTGCCAGGCCCCTGATGACAACAGTGGCTGCCTGGGTCCCGGTGTTCCCACCCATTGCCATTATCACTGGTATAAAAAAAGACAGGGCAAGTATTTTTTCAAGAGAGCCATGAAAGTGGTTAATTACGATAGCTGATATAAGCCCTCCAAAGAGACCCAAAAGTAACCACGGAAGGCGGGCCCTGGATATTTTCAATGCTGATTCTTCGGCAATTTCCTGATCCAAAACACCTGCCATCAGAGAGATATCCTCGCTTGCCTCCTCTTCAATGACATCAATGATATCATCGTTGGTGATTCTCCCGATCAGCTTGTGTTGAGCAGTAACAACCGGTATGTGGGTAAGAGCGTATTGTTTAGCGATTCTGGCTACCTCTTCTTGGTCTGTATCAACATCTACGCTCATAACATCGGCATTCATTATATCATTAATCTTTTTATCTTGCGGCTCAAGAACAAGATCCTTTATAGAAACAACCCCTACCAGTTTGCCAAAATCGTCTATCACCCAAACATAATAGAGGTTCTCGACTTCCTCCCTCTTTTTTCTAATCGTTTCTACTGCTTCCTGAATGGTAGAGTTGGCGTTAACAGAAACAAACTCCAGGGCCATTATGCCGCCAGCGGTATCTGTTTCATAGCCAAGCAGTTTTTGTAACTCTTCAGATACGTCAGGTTGCACCAAACCGATTATTTTTTGAGCCCTTTCCCTTTCAAGATAACTGAAGATATCCGTGGCATCATCTGAATTTAGTTCATTTAAGATATGGGTGATTGTCTGGTCATCAAGTTCATTAGCAATTTTTTCCTGGATTGGTGCTGATATCTCTTTCAAGACCTCGCCAGCTTTTTCAGGCGTAAGAAGGGTAAACACGGCGAGTATTTCATCGCTTTCCAGGTGTTCTACTAAATCAGCAAGGTCTGCTGGATGCAACTCGCTGAGCAACCCCTGCAGGTCCTGATATGCCTGTTCCTGGATCATATTCCTTATGTTATCAAGGAGGACTTTATAGTCGGTTTGGGCCATGTTAAAACTCAAGCTGTTTAATGGAGATTAGTTATTCGTAGATCATTAAACCCTCGATTCACAGTCCGCAATCCCTGAATCTCTAAATTTCTAAACAGGATTCGGTAAGATTTCGATATATTTAGGTGCATCGTAGGGCCTTATTTTTTAGCCTTCAGAGAGATTATTTCAGCAACCTTCCTTCCGGAAAGGATCATTCCACCAAATATAGGGCCCATGCGAGGGCCACCAAAGACATTGTTGGCTGCCATTCCAGTTACATAGAGTCCAGGGAAGACCTCTTTAGTATTGGCTACTGTGAATTGTTCCCCTTCATTAGCCCAGAGGGACATCTCTCCGACTACACCCCCTGTTCTTGTATTTAGTTTAGCATCCATTTTTGTGGTGATAATAGTGCATATATCGGCAGGATGGCCTGTTCCGTCCACTATATAAGAGGCCTGGATGCTCAGCGGATCCACAAATAGGCCAAGATGCTCAACCGGTGACCAATTTAATACTAATCCTGAGACCCTTTTCTTCCCCTTTTTTTCCCTGAAAAGAACATCCGTTGCCTTAATTAGGTTGAAGATAGATGTCCCTTGTTGGATACATCTGGAAATGATGGTCGAGGTTGCTTCAACTGTATCTATTGTGTAATATCCATCACCCTTATCTTTAAAGTCGATATTCATTTCCTTGATAATAGGGAGGGCATCTGACTGGATAACACCCTCATTAAACATCATGGCACCACCCCACATCCCTCCACCGGGGGCAAGTTTGGCCTCAAATATAACAGCCTTTAGATTTGCCTTGGCAAGATAATAGCCAGCGATCAAATTAGAAGGGCCTGCTCCTACGAGTGCCACATCAACGGTTAAAGATCCAAGAAGTTTTTCCATATAGGATTCAATAATAGACCTGGAAATAGTAACATCATCGATTTTCATTTTTCCCTCCAAGAGAAAGGATAAACATTTAAGATTACTTCTTGATTTCTAATATAATTAGGCAACACAGGATACCCTTTTTTGATCACAAGTCAATAAAATATTGACATATCTTTTTCCTCGATATCCAACGATCAAATCCCCATACTCCTTCCTGCAAAAATCGAGTTTTAATCAAAAAATGCGTCATTTTTATTGCTTAACTATCATATCTTAGGTTTCTTGATAGCTGTTGGATACTATAGAATACCTGCCCCCAGATTCATTTTGGTCTCTTCTGCCACAATAAGTGAGCATTAATTTTCAAGGGAGAGGTGGGGAGTAAAGCTGGGGAGTAAAATGTTAAAAACAATTGACATCAACCAAGCCGCCTGGTAATATGTAAAAGGATTTCTTCTGCAATGACTCACCATCCCGATGAGAGGAGCAAATGGCACGCCTGAAGGTCACCGTAGAGAGAATCGATGGTTACTGTAACCAGCCGATGCTGGTCGGCGATTATATCATCATTGACGGTGGCAAATTGATTATCCCCGATGGAAAACATATGTGTATATGGGCATTGCAGAGTATGATGCCCATTTTCCCTGTCTTGGAGAGAGAAGATGTGAAAGAAGGTGACTGGGCCACTAAGGTTAACCAATTTTGCTGTCCCGATCCCAGAGGTTTAGTCCATTATCGTATCGAAAGGATTTAATCCCAATGATTAGAGTAGATCCCCAGAAGTGTTCTGGATGTCTACGGTGCCAAGTAACCTGCGCTTTTTTTCATACAGGCAGGGTAGGAAGAAGCCGATCAAGGGTGAATGTGGTCAAAATCGAGGCCATGGGCATTGATTACCCTGTTATCTGCCAGCAGTGCAAAGAACGTTATTGTACCCGATGCCCCGAATCAGCCATTGAGATCGGGGCCTACGGTCAGATAATTGTCTCACCTACTCTGTGCGTTTCCTGTGGTACCTGTGAGAAACTCTGCCCAATCGGCGCAATCGAACTCCATGATGACATACCCTATGTATGTGATCTCTGCGGAGGCGAGCCCAGGTGCGTGGAACAATGTAATATGGGCGCCATATGGTATGAACCTGATGCCGGCGATAGCATCAGTCTTAAGGTTTTTAAGAAAAAGGGGCGGGGACAGGACCCCGAGACCAAGCGCGTCCATTATGCACTTGAAATGACAAAAGATTTACGTGAACGCTGGAAATCCAGTGTGGGGCGATAACATGCTTTATGGGTACAGCGGGCACATTCTCCGTGTTGACCTGACCAGTGGAAAGATCATCAGGGAAAAGAGTGATCCCCATTACATGTTGAAGGCCATCGGCGGCCGCGGATTGAATTCCTTGCGGCTATATGATGAATTAGAGAGGGATGTTGACCCCTTGTCACCCCAAAACATGTTGCTTATGGGTGTGGGCCCGCTTACCGGCTCGCTTCTCAGTTCGTCGGCCTATATGACCATATCCGGGAAATCTCCTATGACCGGCATCCTGGGTGATTCCGCGGCCGGAGGATTTTTTGGACCTGAATTAAAGCAGGCCGGCTACGATCAGATTATCCTTATGGGAAAGGCTGACCAGCCATCTTATTTGCTTATCTCTGACGATCATGTGGAGATCAAAGAAGCCTCCCATCTCTGGGGTTTGGATATTTGGCAGACAACCTCTCTCATCCGGTCCGAATTGGGAAGCAATGCCTTCCAGATTGCCGCTATCGGGCCTGCCGGAGAAAATCTTGTTAAATTTGCAACGGTTGCCTGCAATAATTCCAGGATGTTCGGACGGACCGGAATGGGCTGCCTATTCGGTTCCAAGAACCTTAAGGCCATCGCTGTCCGAGGCACTACACCCATCTCCGTCGCCGACACTCTGATATATCTCGACCTGTGCAGAGAAATGGATCACCGAATACTGCACCACCCGGAATGGAATGATCGTCATGCTCTGGGGTCAACTCTCCTCATAAAAGCCCTTAACAACATTGGCATTTTGCCTACAAACCACTTTCAAAAGGGCGTCTGTGATTACGCTGACCACGTCAGCGGGCAGACACTGGCCCGAAAATTCAAGGTCAAAAACAAGAGCTGTTTCAACTGTAATATCCACTGCTCACGGTACTACATAACTAAAGAGACTGAATCAGAGGGTCCGGAGTTTGAGACGCTATGCAGCTACTCATCACGTATTGGTGTGGATGACCTGAAGTTCACTCTCAAAATGGCCGCCTACCTTAATCGTATGGGAATAGATGCCATCAGCAGCGGCGAGACCATCGGTTGGGCCATGGAGTGCTTCCAACACGGACTCCTGAATAAAGACGATATGGACGGCCTGAATTTCACCTGGGGCAATAAAGAGACCGTAGAAGAAATTCTCGGACTGATAGTTCAAAGAAAGGGGATTGGGTCTGCATTCGCTGAAGGGACTCGCTCGTTGGCCCGGCGATTTGGCAAGGGCACTGAAAAATATGCCCTTCATGTAAAAGGGCTGGATGTCATATGCGGAGACCCCAGGGGAATGAAGGCCTTCGGTCTGACATATGCCATTGCCTCCCGGGGGGCGGATCATCTGAGAGCAGAACCATTCTTCGAGTTGACCGAACGCTACGATGAAGCTGAAAAACGCTGGGGGATTCGCGACATTGCCGATCGCCTTTCAAATAATGGGAAAGCAGTACTCGTGGAACATACGGAACGGCAGGCCCTCATTACCGATTGCTTGACCATGTGCAAGAATATCGGACTCTCTATGGACATCTTGGATTTCGAACTTGCTTCCCGTTTGCTAATGGCTGGCACCGGACTGGATTTCACTCCGGAAAGAGTCGAGAAAGATCTCCGAGCAATTATTGATGCCGAGAGGAAAATGAATATCGACTTCGGGATCGACTCATCTATGGACACGCTGCCTTATCGCTTTACCCACGAACCCCTTGAAGAAGGGCCTTCACAAGGCCAGGTTGTTCCAATCGGTGAAATGGTCAGGCAATACTACAGGCTACGCGGATGGGACGAAAAAGGAAGGCCTCCCTGATCAGCTTGCGATATTGATATAGGCTGGGCTATTCCCATAATACTAACCATTTATTGAGGAGGAAAAAAAGATGAAAAAGTTTTTCGTATTGTTTTTTCCAGTGGTCGTAGGTGTTTTATTTTTATTCGAGGTCGGTTTTTGTGGGGATGTATCTAAAGGTATCAATGTTGGGGACGCCGGCGCCTTCACGGGGGATGCTGCCGCACCGTGCATGGAGATCTTCAATTCCGGCCAGATTGCCGTGGATGAGTGGAATCAAAAGGGTGGCATTCAAGGCGTTAAAATAAAACATATCATGGGAGACGATGCAATGGATCCTGCCCAGGGACTCAATGTCGCCCAGAAATTCTGTTCTGACAAATTGATGTATGGTGTTATTGGACCTCCCATGAGCCATATTGCCCAGGCTACCATGAAGACATATGGTGGCTGTAATCTTGCCTGTATTACGACAGCTGCTTCTAAACCCAGCCTGACCGAGCAGGGCTACAAGCACTTTTTCAGGGTCAATGCCAGAAACGATGCTCATGGGCCGAACTGCGCACTATTTATGAAGAATTACCTTAGGGCAAAACGGGTAGCCATCCTCAATGAGAAGGTAGCGTACTGCGAAAATCTGGCAAGTGAGACGATCAAGGCCCTTAAAAAGCTGGGAATAACGGATATTATGCAGGACACCATTGTCGGAGGATCCAAGGATTTTTCGCCTGTCCTGACAAAGGTCAAGGCCTTCAAACCCGATGTGTTGTTCTTTATTGCCACCGCTGCTCCGGATCAGGCCATCGGCGTGCGGCAGGCAAAGGAGTTGGGGATTAAGGCCACCTTCTTTGGAACTGAAGGGGCTCGTGATAAGAAAGACTTTATCGAGGCCTCTGAGGGTGCGGCAGAAGGTGCCTATGTCTACCACTTTGGACCCGATATCTATTCCATCCCGGAGGCAGCCAACTACATCAAGAAATATGAGAGCACGTACGGAGCACTCAGCGGTTTTGGGCCGCCTGCGTATGAGGCCATGAATATCCTGTTAACGGCCATCGATAAGGCTGCCAAAGACGGAGATATTAGACGGGAGGAGGTGCGCAAGTACGTATCCCAGACCAAGAATTATAAGGGAATCCTTGGCTTTTCCGTTACCTTTGATGAGAAGGGGGATCTGAAAGATGGCGCCACCTACTTCTTTCGGGTTGTTGGGAAAGACTTTAAACAAGTGGCTGTTATGACCGGGAAATAGCAGTATGCGTCAGTTAAAGGCCCTAACTAAATCACCTGGTTAGGGTCTTCCTTTTTCACTTTCCCTACAAAAGGTAGGCGACATGGATGTATATCTTCAACAGTTACCCCAGCAACTAGTAAACGGGCTTACCATCGGTGGTGTGTATGCGCTTATTGCCATTGGTTATACCATGGTATATGGTATCTTGTTTATGCTCAATTTCGCCCATGGTGAAGTCTACATGATTGGTGGTTTTGCGGGGTGGTGGGTGCTCCATTTGTTGAGCAAAAATAGCATGCCTATCATGAACGCTGCCATCGTGATTGCTCTCATGCTCATCATTGCCATGGGCATAACCGGAATGCTGGGGATGATGATTGAGCGATTTGCCTATCGTCCACTCCGAAAGGCCCCGCGCTTGAATCTGCTTCTCAGCGCCCTTGGGGTTTCGATATTCTTACAGAATCTGGTTCTGAACTACCAGGGCGCAGAAATACGTTTTTTCCATGTATCTTCCCTCATTCCAGAGAGTATTCGTGTGTTTCACATAGGAAATGTTGTGCTATCCTTTACGAGGATACTGGTTATCTGTGTTACCTTCCTGCTCATGGCCCTCTTGACCGTAATGGTAAAGAAGACAAAGGTCGGCAAGGCCATGCGCGCTACCGCCCAGGATACGGAGGCAGCAACCTTTATGGGCATCGATGTGGACAGGATTATTGTTCTCGTGTTCCTGGTTGGATCGGCACTAGGGGGAGCGGCTGGAACGCTTGTTGGGTTGCTCTTCACCCAGGTTGATTACTATGTGGGATTTCAGGCAGGCCTCAAGGGATTTACCGCCGCTGTGCTGGGAGGTATTGGGAATATCTTTGGCGCCATGATGGGCGGTATCATTCTTGGTTTGCTCGAATCCCTAGCCACGACATTTTTTCCTTCTGCCTATAAGGATGTGGTAGCCTTTTTGGTGCTTATCCTCGTTCTCATATTAAGGCCATGGGGTCTGATGGGTGAGAAGATCCCGGAAAAAGTCTAATGAACAACCATTTCGCTAAGACTGATTTGAACAAGAAACAGAGGCTGATACTCTATGCGTCTATCGGGATTATTCTTGCTGGCGCACCCCTCATAATGCCGAACAATTACTGGCTGAGAATCTATACTATGAGCGGTCTTTACGTCATGCTTGCCCTCGGCCTGAACGTGGTAGCAGGATTTGCCGGTATACTGGACATGGGATATATTGCCTTTTTCGGTATTGGGGGCTATACCTTTGCACTTTTATCTTCGAGCCAATTCAACATTCACCTACCATTTCTACTGGTTTTTCCCATAGTAGCATTTATAACCATGGGATTTGGGTTTGCTTTAGGTTCAACCAGCATGCGTTTGAAGGGGGATTATCTTGCAATTGTCACCCTGGCATTTGCCCAAATCTTTAAACTCATGTTGCTTAACCTGGACCGGCCTGTCAATATCACCGGCGGTGTCAATGGTATCTATAACCTTGACCCCATCAACCTTTTTGGGTTCAAGCTTGTTTCACCTGTGGCCTATTCCTACCTCATCTGGTTTTCCGCTATTATTGTGATCACAGGATCTTTCCGAATCAAGAGATCACGCTACGGTAGAGGTTGGCAGGCAATTCGCGAGGATGAACTCGCAGCAGAGTCAATGGGTGTTAACACAACATGGATGAAACTCATGGCATTTGCCGGAGGGGCATTCATTGCAGGTGCAACGGGTGCCTTGTTTGCCTCTTTTCAAGACTCTGTTTTCCCTAACAACTTTGATTTTCCACAACTGGTGATCGTTTACTGCATGATAATCTTGGGGGGTCTCGGTAACATTGTTGGTGTGATCTTGGGTGCTGTTCTGCTTTCTATCCTACCTGAGTTTCTTAGGGAATATGGGGCATATCGGATGATGTCATATGGTCTTATCTTGATTGTGCTAATGGCATTGAGACCCCAGGGCATCATGGGAGAAATCAGATTTCTTGTGAAAGGGAGAAGACGACCAGACAAAGATGAGTCCGGGCTTCTCAGGTCCTCCACAGAACTATACTATGAAGAAAAAAAACAGGCAATAGAGGAGCACAGGAAAAGATACTCAAAGGGTGATCGCATCATACTCGAACTGAAGAATGTAACACAAAACTTTGGTGGACTTAAAGCAGTCGACAACCTGAACCTTAAGCTTTTTGAAAGAGAGGTGTTGAGCATAATTGGACCAAATGGGGCCGGAAAAACAACCCTTTTCAATCTGATTTCCGGTATATACTCTCCAAGTTCTGGTTACATTCTTTTTGAAGGCTCTGATATTGCGGGGTTAAGGCCTAACAAGGTAGTGAAAACAGGTATTGCGCGAACGTTTCAAAACCTTAGGCTCTTTAGCACTATGAGTGTACTGGACAACGCCAAAGTAGGGCAATTTTGTCGAACAAAATCCAGCCCTCTCTCGATTCTTCTTCATCTCCCTATTTATTGGAAAGAAGAGGCCCAGACAGAGACAAGGGTAAAGGAGGTGCTGGGTCTTTTTGGAGCCAGGCTCACTGGCTACCGATTTGACCAGCAGGCAATTTCTCTGTCTTTTGCCAATAGAAGACGCCTTGAGATTGCCCGAGCGATATCCACAAACGCCAAGTTGCTCATGCTTGATGAGCCGTCAGCAGGGATGAACCCGCAGGAGACCATAGAGATAACCAACTTCATCAAGAGACTTAGAGACACTTATGGTTACACCATACTCATGATAGAGCATAAACTCAGTGTAGTCAGGACAATTTCTGATCGGGTAATCGTTCTTGATTATGGTAAAAAAATTGCAGAAGGAAACTATGAAAAGGTAGCGGGTAATAAGCATGTGATCGAGGCCTACCTTGGACGAAAGAGGGGTTGATTCATGAACAAGATCCCTATTCTAGAGCTCGAAAATGTTGACACCTACTACGGCAATATTCAGGCATTATATAATATCAATATCACGATAGAAAATGGAGAGTTGGCATGCCTTCTAGGCGGAAACGCCTCGGGCAAATCAACGACCCTCAAAACGATTCTTGGGGTGTGCAAAGTCAAAAAGGGAATGGTGAAACTCAACGGCGAAAGAATAGATGGAAAACCAACAAAATATATTATATCCAGAGGCGTTGCCATCGTACCTGAAGGTAGAAGAATCTTCCCCAGACTAACCGTTCTCGAGAATATGGAAATGGGGGCTTACCTTAGAACAGATAGGACTGAGGTGAAAAGGGACATCGAGAGGATGTTAGGTCTCTTCCCCAGACTCAAAGAGCGACTCCATCAACCCGGTATTACCTTGAGTGGGGGAGAACAGCAAATGCTTGCCATGGCGCGGGCCCTGCTCTCCAACCCCAAGATACTTCTGATGGACGAACCTTCCATGGGCCTTTCCCCCATTCTTGTGGATCAACAGTTTAATCTGATCCATAAGGTCAACCAGCAGGGGACCACTGTCTTTGTGGTTGAGCAAAACGCTACTATGGCACTTTCAATCGCGGATCGAGGGTATGTGCTTCAAACCGGTTCCATCGTGCTAGCTGATACTGCTCAGGGTCTTCTCAATAATGAAATGATGCAGAAGGCCTATCTTGGAGGAGAAAACTGATTTACTGGAGACCTGGGACTATATAAGAAAGAATTTTGTGATGAACAATCTGGCTAATTTGATTGATAGAAAATTCTTTATCCTGGGCATGATGACGGCATTTGCAGAATGTCTCGCATACGAGTGTAAGAAAGCCGCCTTTTCTCCTCCCTTTTATCCTGAAGATTACGGAATAGTCCGTCCGGAGGCTGAAAAGATCGCTCAGGACCAAGGGATTTACTTATGGTATGAGAAAAATTTGGATATTCCTGAAAATACCAGGGTCAATTGGTTTGTAATGTATAAGTTTCAGGAAGTGCTTGATGAATATAAAACCATAAGAGAACAGGGATTTAATCCAGCCTGGGATTTTGAAAAGTTCTATGATCTCTTAAGTTATGGGACTGTTTGGGGGAAAGGTGCCTATAACATTGTCCCCAAAATGAGAAAAAAAAAGCTAACTGAAGATACAGTAGCAAGGGTTCTCTTCAAGCCCGGGGACTGGCCTATCAAAAAGACCTGATTCATTTCTTTCCACATATCTATCAAA
>Ga0233414_10000403_pt1 | contig 18473 bp, 20 predicted proteins | sample Na_anoxic_10_MG_FD_189020 | JGI IMG/M metagenome (GOLD analysis project Ga0233414, IMG submission 189020) | Seawater microbial communities from Saanich Inlet, British Columbia, Canada - Na_anoxic_10_MG | ecosystem: Environmental > Aquatic > Marine > Inlet | place: Canada: British Columbia... | reverse complement strand
CAGCGTTTGTCCCCACCAACCACCGGTTATTATATCTATCAAACCATTGCCGTTCACATCCATACCAAAATCAGAGAAATCGTCAAAGTATTCACCTTCCGGTCTGACATCGCAGATCTTATGCTTTTGGATAAAATCCGGACCTTCATACCAGTACGCTCCGCATATAATATCCTGTACACCGTCTTTATTTACATCAAAGACCGATGCAGCTTCATATGATCCCGGATCAATTAAAATCTTTTTAAACTTTAAACTCAAAACAACACCTCCAAATCTATATAAGTAGATTATATCTTAGGTGTTGTGATTTTGATATAATGTCCCAGAAGGAATAAAATATGAATAAGATAAAACTAGAAAAAAGCCAAATATGGTCCGGTTCGGTGCTGTTGGCAATATTAATTGCTATTGTTGTGCTGTATTTTGTTGGGCGTGCTAATGGCTGGTTTGAAATTTTTGAATCAGTAGACGACCTACAAGAATATGTATCTAGTTTTGGTGCCTGGGCACCACTGGCGTTTTTCGGGCTTCAGGTTTTACAAGTTATATTAGCGCCAATTCCCGGGAGCATCACAACCTTGTTCGGCGGAGCCTTTTTTGGGTTCTGGAAAGCTATGCTGCTTTCTGTGGGAGCAGTTCTTACTGGTTCGGTAATTCTTTTTCTATTTGCAAAATATCTTGGTCGCCCGTTGGTAACTAGGTTGGTAGGGGAAAAGCGTGTAAAAAAGTATATGAAGAATATGTCAGCAAGGCAGTTTTGGGTTCTTTTTATGATGTTCCTAATGCCATTTTTCCCCGATGATGTATTATGTCTTATGGCGGGGCTCACAGCAATACGATTACCGGGATTTATTTTACTTGTTTTAGTAACACGTCCATGGGGTCTGGTTTTCAGCGCATTGGTAGGCTCCGGAACATTGAATGTGCCCATATGGGGATGGGTAATAATCGGACTGCTTTCACTTGCTCTTCTTTTTGTCTCAATCAGGTACCCCGATAAACTTGAAGAGTGGATGAGTGACAGGATACTGAACATTTTCAGAAAGAAAAAAATAAAACAAAATTAGTCGTGATTAAGTATAGTTTCATCACCCGGCTTTAAGGCAATTTTGTTATCGAGGGTGAATTTATCCATATTACTTTGGCTATAATTACCTGAAGCTGCAGTGTGAATAGGGATTATGTGTCTTGCATTAATCAGTTTGGCAACTTCCATTGCCTCGTCAGGACCCATATTATAATAGTCGTCCATGCAAAGCAGCGCATAATCAATTCCGTATTCAGAAAGTTCAGCCATCTCGTCAGTGGTTGATGTGTCTCCGGAATGATAAATAACCAAATCGCCGATTGTTATTATAAAACCACAGTTTCCCGAAGGAGCATGATTGTCATTATAAGCTTCGACGGCTCTGACCTGTATCCCGGATGCTTCTATTATTTCTCCACTATTTATATCATTGGGACATTGTATTACTTCGCCGCCATCCTTCAGCTTTGTGAGATTTATTTTGTTATGGTCTGAATGCTGGTGGGTTACAAGAACCAGATCAGCAGGCTTCTCATAATCTTTTTGTGTGCCTGCATAGGGGTCTATGTAAATGATAAATCCGCCGGTCGTTTCAATACGCACACTTGCCCTTCCCATGAAGTACAGGGTATCTGCTTCAGGAGGTGTTGGCACGGGCGGCGATGGGCTGTTTGTCGTTTCTTCAACCCTGCCGGCACACCCCGTAGCTAACAAAACAGTGGCCAATAACAATACAAATTTAAAAAATTTCATATACACCTCTTCTATAAATGCTTAATTTATTGGTTCAAGCACTATTGTGCCCCTATTTATAACATATAGCGGTTCAGTCAGGGTGTCCAGATTTTCCAGAGGGTTTTCAGAGCATATAATCATGTCCGCCAGTTTCCCGTTTTCAATTGTGCCCGTTCTGCCCAGAATCCCGCAGGAGTATGCGGCGTTATATGTAGCTGCTTTTATTATATCTTCATTGGACATTCCGGCTTTTTGAAGCTCGTGAACTTCTGTTATGGGAAAGCCGTCATCAAAAGGAGTAGAAAAGCCGCCGAAATCAGTACCGAATACAACCACGCCGCCTTTTTTATAAAACCGTTTTAAATTATTCATTGCAAATTCATACTCGTTTGAATGATATCTTTCGTCAACGCCTTTCCACAATTCCATTGTGGGGATCCACATCATCTCCAGTTCTATCATTTTTTTGATCATGCTATTGGGCACCTTTTCAACAACCATATGCGCAATTTCATCAACTCCGGCATCGATTGCTGTCTGCAGTTTAGCAGTTTTGGTAACATGGGCACAGACATTAAGTCCCTGAAAATGGGCTTCATCAACCAAAGCTTTCACCTCGTCAAATGTCAGCATGGGCCATAGCTTGCCCTGAAGATTGTCCTCAATACTGATTTTAATTACATCGACACCCTTTGCTGCCTGAACTTTCACCATTTCGACTGCTTCCTCCACAGAATCAATATATCCCCTGCCGTATCCACTCGGTTTAGTTATTATGGGAGTGGATGAAAGCATGGTCGCATTAAAAGCATCTTCGTTAAAATTGTCTCTTTTTGAAAGCAGCAATCCGTCAGCTGTATCTGCCAGATTTCTGAAGGAGGTTACCCCGCATGCGGCCCACTTTTTTAACTGCGGTTCACTTTCTGTAGTTATATGTGCATGCGCGTTGATGAATCCGGGAACAATGTAAAATCCATTTGCATCAATGGTCTCATTGGATTGATAATCCGAATCAGTGGAATTGAAAATATCCACTATAATCTGGCCTCTTATTGCAAGAGTATAGCCAGGGAGAATTTTACCCCCGATAACATCAACTATATTGGCATTAGTAATTAGGTAATCAACTTCTCCTGCGCCTGTTGGCGAAAACGGCGAAAAATCAGATTCGGGATTTTGAGAACACCCAAAAAGGAGAAGCAATGCAATTGAAAAACAAAGCAGGATTAATATTTGTTTTTTCATTTTACGACTCCTTTTCACACAGAGATTCCCATATATATAACAAAATGCATCCTAGGGAAGCATTTTGTCTGTTTTATTTATATGCTTTTTCGAGAATTGACACCACATCTTCAAGCGACAATGGAACCGGGTCATAATCAAATAGTCCGGCCATGGTGTCAAAGGCATTCTTTGCATAAACCCGCAGCATGTTTTTATCGATACCGAAATCGGACATTTTCATTCCCCTAACCCCGCATGCTTCCTGAAGTAGAATCAGTTCTTTTATAAAATCTTCGGGCGTATCTGCGTTTTTATTTCCGAGTGCTCTTGCCATGTTAACATACTTCTCAGGCTCATAATCCATAAAGAATGTGAAGTAAGCCTCTGAAAGCAAAATCAAGCCCGCTCCGTGTGGAAGATTAGTGTTATATGCGCTTAGGGCATGTTCAATGGAATGTTCTGACACACAGCTGGATGTGGATTCAACAAAACCTGCAAGGGTATTTGCCAAAGCAACATCGGCACGTGCTTTTTCGTCACTTCCATCTTTTACGGCCCTGGTCAGTGATTTTCCAATCAGTTCGATGCTCTTAAGTGCAAACATATCGCTAACTTCAGTGGCAATGTTGGCAATATATCCCTCGGCTGCATGAAAAAACGCGTCAAATCCCTGGTATGCGGTAAGGTGGGGAGGTACACTTTTCATTAAATCCGGATCCACAATGGACATATATGGAAAAGTTTTATCATAACCAAATCCAATTTTTTCATTTGAGTCTTCTTTTGTCACAACTGTCCATGGGTCGGCTTCGGTCCCTGTACCTGCTGTAGTCGTAATGGCGATTACAGGCAGAGGATCATTCGGGACGTCAAGTCCTTTTCCGCTTCCGCCTGAAACATAATCCCAGTAATCACCCGGATTATTTGCCATTACAGCAATGCTTTTTGAGGCATCAATACTGCTTCCGCCGCCAAGGCCTATAATATAATCACATTTTTCTTCCCTTGCAAGTTCAGAACCTTCACGAATAGATTCTAAAGTGGGGTTTGGCTGAATTTTATCAAAGACTGCAAATTGAGAACCATTTTCTGATATAAGCGACTGTACTTTCTGCAGATAACCGTATTTCTTCATTGATGTTCCTGCTGATATGACTATCAGGGCTTTTTTACCCGGAAGAGTTACGTTGCCAAGCTCTTCAATCCTGCCTTTGCCAAAGTATATCCTTGCCGGCATATAATATTCAAAACTCATCTTGCTCATTTAGCACCTCTTAGTCTCTTTTTATACATAATACCATAAAGTATCCCAGGGATTATTTGCACTTTAAATAAAAAGCCATGCACAATTGCATGGCTTTCAAAATATGATTTAGTAATTAGTCAAAATCATCTGAACAGGCCGCAATCCAGCCATTTTTACCTTCGTCACTCTTTTTTTGCTTAAGCATCTCAACTAAAGACAGAAAATTATTTATATTGATATCAGGATGATTAATTTCAAGTATTCCCGCACTGAAAGTTACAGGTGTTTCAAGAGAGTCGAATTTAGTGCCACTGAATGTAGTGAGAATTCTGTTTGTAAGAACTCCGGCTCCGTCTTTGCCTGTATCCGGAAGAAGCAGAAGGAACTTGTCACCGGCATATCTGCCAGCAAAATCCGAATGTCGGATGGAATGGGTAATTATTGCTGCAAGTCCGCTTATTATCTCATCTCCTGTTTCCCGGCTGTAATTTTCATTAATATCCGCCAAGCTATCAATATCAATTAATACAATAGACAACGGGGAGTTTACTAAAGATGCATCAGATGCCAGGATTTCAAGTTGTTCTGTAATAAATTTACGATAATAAAGCAAAGTTTCGCCATCGGTTATTCCAAGGTTTTTCAAGTTATTTTCAAGATACTTTTGTTTAGTTATATCAGCAAGAAGTAAAATGACAAATTCGGTTTCGCTTATTGAATGAGGAGTTGCCCTAAGATTAAACCAAACCGTATCTTTTCTTCCGTTTTTAACAAATTCATGGGAAGCCTCGGAATACTCTGCAGGGGTACCTGTTTCAATAACTTGTTTAATAGTTTTAATTATCGGGCATGATTTACATTCCTCGGAACCGTAATTTTTAGAGCAGAGGAAAACATCACAGAACTTTTTACCGGAAATATCACCGTTTTTCATTCCGAAAAGATTGAACATATAGTCATTTGCATCAATAAGAAGGGAATTGTCATCAAAAACTAAAAACCCCATCGGACTGTTTAAAATAGCTTGGCGAAATAAAGTGTTGGATTCCAACTCCTGTTTAAAAATATTTGCGGAATCTGTTATATTACCCATATCAAACCCCCTGTTTAAGATAGATACATTTTATTCTCTTTAAATGCATAAATCAAATTAACCGCATTATAAATAGGTTGCTCAGCTGTTTTCCCTACTTAAATAAAAGCCAACCATTTACCCCTGAGGCAGACGGTCGGCTTTAATAGGATCCGATGATTACTCCTTTAGTTTATGCCGGCAGTAGGGACAGACCTTCCAATCCTTCTCAATTGCTTTGCTGCATTCAGGGCAAGCCCCGCTGATATTCTCGCCGCAGTTTGGGCAAATACTGAAATTTTCAGACACTGCCTTACCGCAGGACGAACAGTGCTTCTTCTTTTCAGTGAACCTGAAGATAAGGTAGATGATAAAACCAACGCCGTTAGGTGCGAAGATGGCAATCAATGTCCACATCCATGCATTCATACCAAGTTTTCTGGCGTCGCGATACACAATGACCCCCAGTGCCGAATACAGCAGAATTACAAATAAGACAATAAAACCCACAACTGAAAGGGCTATCCGGTCATCATGAGATAGATCACCGTAAGCTCCGGTAAGAGTAACGAGTAGAAACACCCCAACTAGTATTGCAAGAACAAATATAGTCAGAACTATAAACAACGCCTTAAAAAGTTTATCGTATGTTTTCATTTTAAAAACCTCCTTTAGAATATGCATGCAGCATATTCTGTATTTTTTCATAATTTATGAAGGTGACCACATATAGGAACACATTAACGGTTGAATAAACAGAACCTATGATTATCCACTCAAAGAGTGTTATTGGCCGGATAAGAAAGAGTATGCCTCCGAAAATAATGCTGATCAGCATGTTAATCATAAAAACCATCGCGACAGCATAAGGAAAAACCCTCCTTGATTGAGTTGCCGGCGATTGGATAAGATTCATGGTTTTTTCCCTTAATCCGTCCGGAACCATTATTTTTTCTCTAGCAACCGCATTCAATGCATTTGTAAGCGTATCATCATGATCTTTCATAATATCATCTCCATCCTTGTTTTCAAGAGCCCCCGGGCATAGTACAGCCTGGACTTTACCGTTCCGACCGGTATATTCAGCACGGTACTGATTTCCCTGAGTCCCATCTCCTCAAAATAGTGAAGCACTACCACTGTCCGGTAATCCCATTTCAGCCGGCCTACTTCAGCTTTCACCAAAGATTGAAATTCCTTTTCCTCCAGAGTTGCATCAGGTTGTTTTTCTGTGGATTCCATGCGGTTCATAACTAGTGACTTATCATCTGCGTTTGAGAAAAAAAGGTTATATGGTCTTCTCCTCATTGCCCGTCGATACCTGTCCCTATACTCGTTGGTTGCTATTGAAAAAAGCCACGTCTTAAATAGATGATTATCGTCATACCTGTGAATCTTAGAAACTGCCTTCAACCAGGTTTCCTGAAACAAATCCATTGCGTCGTTTCGGTCGTTGCACAAGTGAAGACAGTATCTATAAAGCGGTTGCTCATATTTTGACACAAGCGGTTCGAAATATTCATTGCGGCCATTAAGACACTGCTTTATGACCAGTTTTTCATCCACCGCCGGCTCCTTTCATATCGGTCCCTTCACTTATATATACGCACAAGATCAGACTTGGTTCATAAAATGACCGAATAATCAAAAATTTAATCCACTTTAATCAGGCTGATGTCAATTTAATGAATTCCTTTAAGACTTTATTAAATTCATCAGGATTATCTATATTGGCACAATGGCCGGCATCCTTGATTTCAATATATTTTGAAGAAGGCTCTAAAATTTCAAGGCTCCTGCCGGCATTTTTGGTAATTTCAAGATCATACTCGCCGCAGATTATAAGCAAAGGATATCCGATCGGCTCATCAGTTTTTCGAAATATCCGATCCATGCCCTGCATACCCAAAATCGAGCTTCTTTTGAATTTCCCGGCTCCCTCCCGGAAAACGGCTTTTCCTTTATCGGAGTTTACTGAAACATCAACGACATAATCACGAAACCGTTTCATTGAAAAAAGCATGTAACCAAGCCATCTGAACATTTCCCGGCCTTGTTTTTTCTGGATTTCGCGGTTGTCCTTGTGAATCGAATAGCCCCCGACTATTGTTACAGACTTAATTTTCTCAGGGTATTTATCAGCAAAGCCCTGGGCAATCAAAGAACCCATGGAAACTCCGACAACATTACATTTTCCGACGCCGGAAGAGATTAAAACCTTACTAATAATCTCAGGCATATCGCCTATTGTGACACTTGATTTGCCTTTTTGATTTTTCCCATGACCAATCATATCCATTGACACAATAAAATACTGGTCCTTGAACCGATTGAATTGTTCAATAAATATATTGTGGTCTGCAAATGCAGGATGAATTAAAACCAAGGCTTCGTTTTTAGAACTACCAACAGTCCAGTAGTGAAAATCCATTTCCTTGAATTCAAATGATTTTTCAGACAAACTCATATTTTACTCCTTTATTCTAATATACTGGTTCGGCTGATATATAGGTCCAATTATAGCATCTATTAAAAACGTCTTATCGTTCGCAAGATTGTCAATGTTAGGAATCGACATAGCGTCTATACCGTAACAACCAAGAAACTCATATCGCCGCTGATCCGTCATAATCAGCTTTATATTTGCTCTTTTTTCTGGTTTCATTGGAGCTTCTCCCTAAGTATTGATTATATTATTTTTTTTTAAGATATAGAGCGCATATATGCAGCCCTTACTTATATTATATTCCAAATAAAATCCAATGTGAAATTAAATAGTACAGTTCATGTAAGTCATATTTTTAATAAGTTACTCAGTGTTACTTGTAGACCTTTGCCATTTATGCTAAGATGATTTTACATATAAGGAGAGGTAAAATATGTATTTTGAACGTGCCAGGAGTGATGAACAGAAGCGTATACGGATTGGACAGATAACCAAAGCTGCACGTAGTTTATTTGAATTAAATAAATATGAAGACATAACGCTGGCAGGAATTGCAAAAGAACTTAGTTTTACACGGGCAAACCTATATAAATATGTATCATCGAAAGAGGAAATCTTTCTTTATATTATTGCAGAAGACTTGAAAGAGTGGGTTGATGATATCGAAACCAAGTTTATCGGAATGGTAAACCCCGAAATGGGTGAGTTTTCATGCTTGTGGGCAGAGATTTTCGACGGGCATATGGAACTGATCAAAGTCTTGTCGCTGCTTTATTCAATAATAGAGAAAAATGTATCTGTCGATAAGCTTGTACAATATAAAAAAGAATTCTTCTCCGAGAGGCAGAGAGTGAGTAATCTATTGGCCAAGGTGTTCCCTGAACTTGGGGAAGAAAAAATATATAAATTCCTTGAGATGCAAATGTACTTCCTTATGGGATTATTTCCGGCGACCACCGAGAATGAAATCCAGATAAAAGCTTACGAAAAACTTGGAATACCGTATGAATTACCGTTATTTAAAGATTCATATGCCGAATTCATTAAAATCCTTCTTAACAGCATGCTTTAATCAATAGAGAACTTATTTTCTGAGGTGGATTTGATTTTATCATAGCCTTGTGAAAAGAAAAGACATTCCTTAATGCAGACCGTGCAGCCGTGATCGTTTGAGAAGGGAAGAGCGCACTTTTTAAAATCAATATGCTCTTCAGTGCCATCATCAAAAACCTTTGTGTCTTCATAAATAGCGCCTGCCGGGCACCTCCGAACGCACTTGTTGCATTTATTGCAGAAATCTTTTATCCAATGATGGGTATTTTCCTTTGGAACAGGCAGATTCTCAATATTTGTATAAACAGCAGCCAGACGAAGAGACGGGCCCAGGAGCGGGGTTATGAGCATTCCATGCTTTCCTATTGCGCCTATGCCTGCCTTTTCTGCCAGCAAAGGATAGTTTGTTTCTCCGCCAAGGGCGGGACCAGCTTCAGCTTTGAAGCCAAGTTCTTTTAAATATCCGGAAATTTTGTTTACTGCCTTACCGAGTTCCATGTATGTCCTGTATATTTCCTTGCCGGCCTCCCCTGATGGAGCTGTGGATATAGGGTCATGTTTCATCTCCAGGGCAATTACTATAGCACTGTCAAACAGAATCAACTTTCCCAGGAAAATATCTGATGGAGCGACCTTGACAAATCCTATTTCGCTCATGCCCAAACTTTTTACATATGATGTAAGATTGGTTAATTCGAGGTCTGAAATAGTTTTTTTACCCGGATTGGGCTGGCTTTTCATTTCCCGATATGACTTTTTCATCTCAAAAATACACTTAATCATATATGGAGTCATTGTTGGAAGATCCCTGATTTTTCCCCGCAAACTGCCGTATTTCAAAATGATCTCAGGAACAATCAAACCCTCATGAGACATTGGGTCAGGCTGTATGGGTTCCATTGATTCATCAAGATGCTTATTTATATCGGGCATTATTTTTCTAATATTCATTAGTGTTGCTTGATTCCTTTTTATATAATAAGTATACTACATGCAATATGTGAGAACGGAGAAAATATGAACATTCTGCAGATTGGAATTTTAATATTTACCATAATTGAGACTGGAAACATAATGATGCTGTACTTTATGCCTGGATCCAGAATGGGTAATGGAGTTGGCGTTTTCAATGCATGGGAGGAATCCCAGAATAATGAAAAAATGAAACCCTTTGCTACATATCTGGTCAACTGGGTGGCAGGCGCCAAATTAATTTTCATAATGATGGCTGTTGTAGTCATAATATTCGGCAATTATATGACACAGCTTTTCACAGTAGTAGCTCTGATTTTATCAATTCTGTCATTTTACTGGAGACTATTTCCGGCAATAAAAAAAATGGACGCATCCGGAGATATAACACCAAAAGGTTATTCTAAGACGCTTGGTTATATGATAACAGGTTTTATCATTGGGTTTTTGATAGTGCTGATAATCGGATTGTTATAGACGCGCCTTATAATCCTTGTAACTAAAAGTTTTTATTACTTCAATACCGCCCTCGTTAGCTATTGCAATCGATGGGAGATTTACCCCGTTGAAAGTGTTGTTTTTTACCATGGTATAGTGGGCCATGTCGGTGAAGACCAGTCTGTCTCCCGGTTTCAACGGCTCTTTGAATGAATAGTCTCCAATGACATCGCCCGCAAGGCAGGTAAGGCCTCCCAATCTATAGGTGTATTCGAATTCGCCGGATTTTCCGGCTCCTATGATTTCAGGTCGGTAGGGCATTTCGATAACATCGGGCATATGGCATGCTGCTGAAGTGTCAAGGATGGCGATATCCATCACATTGTTTACAACATCAACGACACTCGCCGCTAAAAAACCGGTATTCAAGGCAATTGCTTCGCCCGGCTCAAGATAGACTTCGACTTTATACTTCTCTTTAATATGTCTTATGATTTTTATCAGAAGGGCTATGTCATAATCGTCCCGTGTAATATGATGCCCGCCCCCGAAATTAATCCATTTCATCCTATGCATATATTTACCGAATTTTTCTTCAATAACTTCCATTGTACGTTCAAGTGTGTCTGAATTCTGCTCGCACATCGTATGAAAATGAAGTCCGTCAACCCCGTCAAGCTTTGTTTCATCAAAATTAGTCAAGGTTACACCAAGCCGGGAATATGTAAAACACGGATTATAAATATCTGTTTTTATTTCGGAATATTCAGGATTTATGCGTATGCCATACTCTTTGCCTTCTTTTTTTACCCGACCTCTAAATTTTTGAAGTTGTTCAAATGAATTGAATACAAAATGATCGCATATTTTTAAAAGTTCATCAAATTCACTCTCAATGAAAGCAGGAGAATAAATATGGACTTCCTTTCCCATTTCCTCATACCCCAGTCGAGCTTCATGAAGGGAGCTTGAGGTTATCCCCGATAAGTATTCTCCCATAAGCGGGAAGAAATGGTACATTGAAAAACCTTTAAGCGCACCGAGAATTTTACAATCCGCTTCCTTTTGAACATACGAAAGAATCTTAAGGTTGTCCTCAAGCAACCGCCTGTCTACGATATATGCCGGGGTTGGTACATCCGAATAACTATATTTTTTCATAAGTTGGAATATCATCCCTCCTCTATCATTCCACTTTAGTCAAGCAAGGTGGGGTTAAAGTCTTCATGCCAGGGAAGCCCCTGTTTGTTCAGTTCATCCATGAATGGGTCGGGATCGAATTCCTCGACATTATACACGCCGGGTTTTTCCCATATGCCTTGTAGTAAAAGCTTAGCTCCTATCATCGCCGGAACCCCGGTGGTGTAGGAAATTGCCTGCGAACCAACTTCTGCATATGCTTCCTCATGAACGCATACGTTATATACATAATAAGTCCTTGGCTGACCGTCTTTTACACCCTGCATAATACAGCCTATATTGGTTTTCCCTTTTGTCCTCGGACCAAGGGATGCAGGATCGGGAAGAACCGCTTTTAAGAATTGCAGCGGCTGAATTTTCATGCCTTCAAATGTAACAGGTTCTATTGATGTCATCCCTACATTCTGCAATACTGTCAGATGGGTAATGTAATTTTGTGAAAAAGTCATCCAAAAACGGATTTTTTCTATGCCTGTTATGTTTTCGGCGAGGGATTCTAATTCTTCATGGTATAGAAGATAAATATCTTTTGGGCCAATCTGAGGCAAATCATATACTTTTTTCTCTGACAGCGGCGGTGTTTCAATCCAATCGCCCTTTACCCAGTACCGACCCTTTGCTGTTATTTCACGTATATTTATTTCAGGGTTGAAATTAGTAGCAAAAGGATATCCATGGTCGCCCGCATTTGCATCGACAATATCTATTTGATTTATTTTATCGAAGTAATGTTTTAACCCATATGCACAGAATACTCCCGTTACACCTGGATCAAAACCGCATCCCAAAATTGCTGTAAGTCCTGCCTTCTCAAACCGCTCCTTATAAGCCCATTGCCACTTATACTCAAATTTCGGTATATCGGGCGGTTCGTAATTGGCTGTATCAAGATAATTCACACCGGTTGCAAGGCAGGCATCCATTATCGTAAGGTCCTGATACGGAAGCGCGACGTTAATAACAATTTCAGGTTTAAAATCATTAATAAGGTCAATGACTTCCTGCGTATTGTCGGCATCAACCTGTGCTGTGGATATTTTTGTTATTCCGCCGTCAAGCTTTTCCTTCATAGCGTCGCATTTAGACTTAGTTCGACTTGCAATGCATATTTCCTCAAACACATCGGGGTTCTGGCAGCACTTGTGAACTACTACGTTTGATACCCCGCCGGCACCGATAATTAATGCTTTTCCCATATTAATCTTCTCCTTGTGCTAAAACCAAAAGTAATTCTCTAAGTGCTTTACAAGCCACTGATGTTGAAACCCCGCTCAGGTCGTAATGCGGTGACAGTTCTGTTATATCCGCACCAACAATATTCAACCCGCTCAAAGCTTTGATTCCCTCCATCAATTCTACAAAAGTTATGCCGCCTGCTTCAGGAGTGCCGGTTCCCGGCATTGTGGATGGGTCCAGCACATCGATATCAAGGGTAATGTATACAGGAGCACCACCAATTTTGTATGCCGCCTCTTTTACTCCGTTAAGGCTGAAGCGGTTTATATTTGTATATTTATCGGCAAATTCGAATTCATCACGGGTTCCGGAGCGGATTCCGAACTGCCATAGGTCTCCATCCAGCAGGACGTCGAACACTCTTCGCATGACCGTTGCGTGGGAATATTTTTCACCAATGAATTCATCCCTTAAGTCTGCATGAGCGTCAAATTGAATAACATGCAAATCCGGGTATTTTTCAATATATGACTCTATCAACGGTAGCGTTATAAGATGCTCGCCGCCGATAACCACAGTTTTTTTATGATCTTCAATAATCCGCTTTGTTTCATAACGGATGTTTTCAAGAACTTTTTTAGTATCCCCGAAAAACAGGGGCATATCTCCCAGATCGCAGATTCTATAGTCGCCCAGGTCTCTGTCAAGATAAGGGCTGTATGTCTCAATACCGTCGATTTCTTCCCTTATTGCCGAGGGGCCGAAGCGGGCTCCGGGCCGATATGAGGCTGTGCCGTCATATGGAATACCGAAAATCACGACATCACTTTCGCTATAACCGCTGAATATTCCTTCATGTGTTTTAGGCGTTTGATTCTTCATAATGAATCTCCTTGGAATTTAATATATTCAATTCTCGTAATATGTATACCCTGTCAGCCCGTTTTCATATGCGTCCAGTATTTTAATTTTTTCGTCATCGTTGATTAAATTAGAGTTATGAGCCTCTTCCACTGTCCTTGCAAACCCAGTCCTCATTTCAACCGGGTCGTATTCTACATAAGACAATACTGTCTCAACGCTGTCACCGAGGATTTTTCTTACACTTTCATAAGTTCCGTCACCGTTAATCCTTATGCTGATTACGTTAGTATCTCCGAACATATTGTGAAGGTCTCCAAGTGTTTCCTGATAAGCTCCGACTAAGAAAATACCTATATAATAGTCTTCATATTCTTTTAACTTATGCAACGGCAGGGTTTTGCTTACATCACGAAGGTCGATGAATTTATCTATTTTACCGTCGCAGTCACAGGTTATATCCGCAATTACTGCGTTTCTTTCCGGTAGTTCCTTCAGGCGGTGAATCGGCATGATTGGAAATAGTTGATCAATGGCCCAGCTGTCGGGAATTGACTGAAAAATAGAGAAATTACAATAATATATATCCGCAATAGCGCTTTCAAGATTTTCAAGTTCAGGCGGGATGAATTTAAGGTTTTTCTTTGTCTTTGCAATCCTGCTGATGATATTCCAGAAAATGCTTTCGGCAAGAGCCCTTTCCCTCAGCGACACGTTTCCATGATTGAACAGCTGCCTGGTTTGATCCCTGTAATACAGAGCGTCGTTATAGCATTCCTGGATATTCTTTATTGAAAGGTTATTACTAACCCACAGCAGGTTTTGAATAGGCTCAGGAGAATCTTTTGGAACATTCTCTGGCATTTCCCTTACTTCAAACTCGGAAACATGAAGCACATTTGTAATAAGCACGGAATAGTATGCAACAAGCGCTCTTCCGGATTCAGTGATGATTGTCGGATGGGGAATGTTGTTATTGTCTGAGGCTAATTTTACTGCCTCAACAATATCAGCACAATATTCGTCTGTTGAATAATTGCGGCTACTGCCAAAATTCGTGTTAGAGCCGTCATAATCAACAGCAAGGCCTCCCCCCAGGTCAATATAACCCATAGCAGCACCCTCATTTGCCAGCTCTGAATATACCCTTGCAGCCTCTCTGACTGCGGTCCTTATATCCCTTATATTTGGAACTTGTGAACCAAGATGATAGTGCAGTAATTTAAGACAATCAAGCATACCTTTGTCCCGTAATTTATCGACAATACCAATTACCTGGGACATATTAAGGCCGAAAATGCTCCTGTCGCCGCCGGATTCCGCCCAATAGCCACCGGCTTTTGAGGCAAGCTTAATCCGGACTCCTATGTTGGGCTTTACATTGAGTTTTTCGGCCCTGTCAAGAATAGTATCGAGTTCCCCGGGTATTTCTATTACAAAAAAGCATTTAAACCCTAGTTTGATAGCATTAAGCCCAAGGTCTATGAATTCTTCATCTTTGTATCCATTGCATACCAGACAGGCTTCCCTGTCAGTCATAAGAGACAATGCAGCAATCAATTCCGCCTTGCTGCCTACTTCAAGGCCGTGGTGATAGCGTTCTCCGAATTTCGTTGTTTCTTCAAGCACCTGCTGTTGCTGGTTTACCTTTACCGGATAAACACCCCGGTATTCGCCTTTATATTCAAGCTTCTTAATTGCATTTTGAAATGATTTATTTAGGAATGATATCTGGGCATCAAGAATATTCTCAAAGCGAAGCAGAACGGGCATATTTATGCCCTCTTCTTTTATTGAATTGATAATGTTCATCAGGCTTACACAACTTTTATTGCCGTTCCCGGGAGTTACCAGGACTTCTCCGTCATCAGAGACGCAAAAATATCCGTTTCCCCAGTTTTTTACTCCATAAAGCTCTTCGGATTTTTCGTTTGTCCACCTGCCGAGAGTCTCAACATTGTTCATCGCTTTCCCCTTTTTTAATGGTAAAGATATCTATAAAAGACAGCCTATATCTTGATTCAAAACATACCACAACGCAACCCTAATTGCAATATATCAGGAATTCGTCGATGCTATCCATAAAGAGTAAAATACATTTAAAAGAAGCGATAAAATAATCAGAATTTTACCGCTTCAAGGTTAAGCTAATATAAACTATCAGAATCAATATATTCATTGAGTATGGTTTTTGTCTTCCCGAAGGATAACCCGTTGGCAATTATTAAGTCTTTAACAATCGCATCTTTATTACTGATATCTCCGCAGAATTCAATTAGTATGTCTTTAGGAATTCCCAACTCAAGCGCCTGGCTCACTGTCGTTGAGCCGGATACTTCAGTTGAAGCATGTTCCTCTACAATTCCGTCGCCCGCTGTATCGTGCCCTGCTTCAACCTCGTGACTTGACTCGTTTCTTCCGGAACCAGAAGTTTCAAATATCTTTCTGCTTGACGTTGTTTTCCACCATCCCAGAGATTTGCTTATTGCTATTCCGCCGAAAATTACAGCAAGTATTGATACGGCGATTATCAGTCTCTTTAATTTCATTTCACACCTCCGTTTCCGCTTCAATGGAACCCTCGTTTAAATTTACTTTTTTAGCCGTGTAAATCATTGAATCCTTTGAGCAGACATCATCCTCTACACAATCCATGCACTTGATGCAAAGGGAGTCGTTTATGGTTTTCTTTTTGGATATTTCAATGTTCATGGGACAGTTTCTATCGCACAATGTACAGTTATTACATGCGGAAGTCTTCCTCTTTATTTTAAATATACTGATTTTACTTACAAGCCCAAGCACAGCCCCATATGGACATGCATACTTACACCAGGGACGCTCTATAAATAATGAGCCGATTAACACAACACCCAGTACAACAAGGCTTCCGATGGTAACCTCATCAGTAAAGAAATGATACATAGCGTAATATGGATCAACATCTGCAAATATAAGCCTGCCCGCATTAAATGTCAGCATAATTGTTAATATAAGTACGACGTAACGCAGATATTTCAGAATATTATGAAGTTTTTGAGGGACAAAAGTATTGTAACGGCGCTTAAATATTTTCTTTCCCAGTTTACCGACCCATTCCTGTATGGTTCCCAGCGGACACACGAATGAACAAAATACTGAACCGAAAATCAAAGTAAGAATCAGTACAAGTGCAGAGATAACAAGCGTTGAAAGTTGGAGCTTGGGTACAAGCGTTCCGGCAGTTATAAGTCCTATTATGCTTTCGACCCCGCCGAACGGACAGACCGCATGCAGCGATACATTCGGAAGGAACGGGAATAATGTGACATTTGATTCCGATAAAACATGATTAACCGCCAGCATCCCTATAAATACAAAGAAGAATATTTGTAAAACATATCGATACCAACTGCTTCTATTTTTCATAGCTCACCTCTAATTTTTAATATCCGACCTAAGGATATAAAATCAATCTGTCATTTATGTGACAGATTTAAAACCTCTGAGAAGGGGGATATTGAAAAAACATTTATTATGGAAGGAAGATTGAGAAAAGGACGCCGTCTTCACGGTTTTCAGCCTTAATACTTCCACTGTGGAGTTCAATAATATGACTCGTTATTGCCAGCCCAAGGCCTGTTCCGCCCATATTCTTGCTGCCTTGGTAATAACTATCAAAAATGCGGGTTAGTTCTTCACTTGGAATAGCTTCACCGCTGTTGTATATTGAAACAGCAACCGCACCGGCATTCTCGGTTAAGTCTAATCTGACGATTCCTTCTTTGGAAACATGTTTTATGGCATTGGCAAGGACATTTCTGAACGCCTGCTCAAGTCTAACGGCGTCTCCTGAGTACATATAATTGTCAGGGCAGTTAATGGTAAGCTGCATATCATATTGTTTTTCAGAAGGAAGGTTTTTATGGCGGTTAAATAACTTGGTTAACAACTGCACAAGGTTAAAATCTTCTTTTCGTACAATATATGCGCCAGAATCCATCTGTGAAAGATCCAATAGATCGTCTACCATGTTGCTGATTTTTCCTGCTTCAGTCAACAATATATCATAAACGCCGGCGGTTTCTTCTGAAGAGTATATCCGGTCGGCAAGGGCCTCTGAATATCCTTTGATAACGGACAAGGGAGTTTGCAGCTCATGGGAAACCTGTGCTGTAAACTGATTTCTCATCTTGTCAAGTGTTCTTTCTTTTGATAGTTCTCCTTGCAGCTGTGATATTGTATTTTCCAACTTGTCGGTAATTTCGTTAAGTGTTATACCGAGTCTTCCGATTTCGTCTTTCCTATTGCCTTCATATTTTAATGAAAAATCGAGATGACCCATTTTTTCAGCGATTTTGTTTAGTGCCTTAAGTGGTTTTGACATGCTTTTTGAAAACACATACGCGAAGATAAGGAAAATAATAATTAGTGCTAAACCGAAATAAAGGAAGAATTGCTGTACAAGGCCTACAACCGAATCCATGCTTGTATACGAGATTCTTCCCATAACAAAATTACTATCGTCTGTATTTATTACATAAGTAAGCCATTCCTTTGGGTTGTTTGCAGACCCGGTGTATGATATAAATACTTTGCCAATCGTTGATTTGATTATTGTTGCCTGCAGCCCTTGTTTGCCCGCTCCCTGAGATTCCGTTCCATATATTACATTGCTTGCAACATCTAAATAATGAACAGACATTCCATGGTCAAGATAGTATTCATCAATAAGTGGCTGTATTCCCTGAATACCGGTTTCTTCGTACTCGTCTGCAATCTCTTCAATATGTGTTGCAAGCAATTTTTCCTGTTGCAGATAATAATAATTATCAAAGAAAAACTCAATGACCAGCCAGGAAGTAACGCTGAGAATAACGGCGAATAAAATCATGTATAAAAGGAATTGCCTGAAAATAGTTTTTTTCATTCCTTTACCTCAAAAATGTAACCTGTTCCACGTAGGGTGCGAACACACTGTCCGCAGTCCCCAAGTTTGTACCGAAGCCGTTTAATTGTGGTATCTAAAACGCGCGTG
>Ga0233414_10000401_pt1 | contig 18537 bp, 46 predicted proteins | sample Na_anoxic_10_MG_FD_189020 | JGI IMG/M metagenome (GOLD analysis project Ga0233414, IMG submission 189020) | Seawater microbial communities from Saanich Inlet, British Columbia, Canada - Na_anoxic_10_MG | ecosystem: Environmental > Aquatic > Marine > Inlet | place: Canada: British Columbia... | reverse complement strand
AATCCCTATAGAGAACAAAAGAAGTCTTACAGGAACAACCAGTAGAAAGACAGGCAGGACAGGTGTAGGCGAGGGCGTTCGTGTGACTAGAGTCTACCACGATTTTGAGACCACAGCAAGAACATTCGTACGTTTCATCTTCATTGCTTCGTTCTTCTTGATTCTTCATATTGACCACAGGTGTACACACACTCACTATAAGTTAACGGAGGGCCTGCGTAGTGACGTGGTAGGATGCTTCTGCCAGTTTCGCAGCAGCGGCAGCAGAATCAGCCGTTTCTATGTCCCTCAGGATCACAGTAAGCCTGCCCAGCCGCTCCTCAGCCGTCTTAGCACTGAGCCCTTGTTCCTTTTGTAGTAGGATCTGTTCCCATAGAAGATTGATCTCTTGTCTTAGTTGTTCTTTCATGTGGGAATGATACGCTTTAAAACGTACTCTGTCAAGGTAAAAATCTTTTTAACTTCCAGCTTGACTTCCTGTGGTTTGAGTGTACTATGAATACTCACGCAGAGACGGACTGCCGATGCATGAGGTGAGGGGTAGTACCCTGGATACACTGCTTGAGTGGCTGAAGTTAAACGTAGAGGATAGTCAGACCAAAGGCTTGAAATGACAGAAATGGGGTTTGCGGGTATCAAACCGTCTCATTGATGTTTTCCTTGTTTTTCCTTGACATAGGGCGTATTTCGTCGTATAATGAGGTACTTGAAAACACATAGTGTCGCGGGGTGGAGCAGTAGGTAGCTCGCCAGACCCATAATCTGGAGGTCGTAGGTTCGAATCCTACCCCCGCTACCAATACACCAGCCATGACCCATGAGCCCGACCGTGGCTGGTTTCGTAGGGGCAACGTAAAGAAGTGGACAACCAGGATTGGCAGCCTATCAACAATCCTGACAAAACCACAGCCGTCAGGCTGACGGAAGCGGTCGCAACAAGATCGCCCCTAAAAGGACCAGACATTAGTCTGGTCCTATTTTATAGCAAAGAAGTAAGGACGCCACGCTACTATGGATCGCTTTTGGAACAAGGTACAGAAACTACCGGGGGTCAATACCTGCTGGTTGTGGACCGCTGGAAAAGACAGATATGGATACGGACAGTTTAAGCTGGACGGTAAGGTTGTACGTGCTCATCAGGTTAGCTGGAAAATCGAGAAGCGTGTGAATCCTTCTTACTTATGTCATACTTGTGACAATCGTGCCTGTGTGAACCCAGCACACTTGTACGAAGGTAGTCACGCTAGCAACATGAGCGACAAAAAGCACCGCAACCTTACATGGAGTAAATATGACCCTCATGTGATTAGACGTATTCGTAGGAAGTATGCCGTAGGTTTTTCAAGTGGACAACTCTCGAAAGAATTTAATATCCCTAGGAGCACCGTACTCAATATTCTAGACGGTAAGCTCTGTAGGAGCACCGGGGGTCCAATTAGAGATCCTAATTTTAGATACTATGGCAATCGCTTTAAAAAAGCCATTCCTAGAAAATCGTAGCAGTGTGGCGAAACGCCTTACTATGCTCAAAATTCCATCAGTGTCAGTTCTCCCCTTACTGTATCCGGGGAGGCAGGGATGAAGCCTGCCACTTATGTCCCCTCTGGGGAACCCCGAATGGGGTGACTTCTCCGCTCAAGGCGGCTACTCGGGTTGGGCGAAGTCACTACTCCCAACGCGGTAACAGAGTATACCCTGTTATTCTAGAAAGTCAAGCAAAGGATCCGAAATCTTATGCCCTTCCTGAAGTAAATTGTAATGGCCAGTGCAAAAGTTCTTGCCGTCAAGCAAAAAAGACGCTTCTTGTTTGCACCTGATATGGAAGCATTCCACAGGTTTTTCCAGCATTTGCGTTAAATGATCTCGCAATCGCTCGGCCTCTTCTCTTTCGAGCATACGATAGACGTAATCGGCATCATCCGACTGAATTTCTATCCTAAGCTCTAAACGATTCTTATGCCAATCGTTTTGGACGGTGATCGTTTCTTGTAAGTACATGCCCAATCATACCCTTAGGATCTAACCCTGTCAACATGTTTCTAATAGTTTCTTATACTCTATGTTATTCTTTATTTTCAAGCATCTTCTGGGGTTGGCCGTAAGGGCAACCTTATATAGTACAGAGAACGCTTGGTTTTTCTGACTTTCCGAGATTTATTTAGATTCTATTTGACTTTCCAGGACTTAGAGCTATACTCTCCATGTTCGATCAATGAAACGCCCCAACGGGCACAACCAAACACAAGACTATGACCACCACGAAAAAGACCACGAAAAAGAATTCCAAGCCCGTTGCCACCACTATCAAGCGAGGCCGGGGCCGTCCCGCTAGCTTCCCCGCTGACGTGGCAACCCGTGCGATGCTCTCCACGATCCCCGTTGACAGCATCACCCAATTGCACGAACTCAAGACGAAATGGGGTGTCAACCTCAATCAAGCCCTGGCCCGCGTGCTACAACGGGCACACAAGGACACTTTCCGCTCCCGCTCGAAAAAGAGCTAAGCCCACAGGAACAGGCCACCCAATCGGGTGGCTTTTTTCTTTTCTCCCGATTCTGTTTGCATTCCTCCCAATTGTGGGTATACTGTTTGTGAATCGAGGGAACGCCCTCACAACCCTAACCAACACAAAGCCATGAGCACTGATATCACAGGATTTTTCAACGCCCGCACCGATACGGATCAAGCGGCCAAAAGCATCTTCTTGGGTGTCGAGGGTGAAACCTCAGACCGCATCATTTCCGATCTTCCCACGTTTTTGGAGACTGCCGGGAGAGACTACGGCATCCTTCGGAAGCCCGCACTGGTTCGCGATCCCTTCGGTGGGGTTGACGCCCAAGGGAACGTCTGTGAGGCGATTCGCGAGGTGGACAATCAATATCACCTCTCCCGCACGAGTGACGGGCGAGTCGTGAGCCCGCACACTGTCACGAAACAGTACGCCCCTCTCACTTTGATGGACGTGGCAACCGAAATCAAGCCCTGGCTTGACGCGGGTTGGGTGACTCCCGATGCCGTTTTCAGCGGCAAAAACGAAAGTCTCGAATTGCTCTGTCTCAGGATGGATGCAAACGGTATGCTTCCCAACGGGGAGCAATGGCAACACTACATTATCTTGCGTCTTCCGCACGCTGCGGGCGGCAAGTGCAAGGGTCAAGTGGTGAATTTCCGTCCCCAGTGTTCCAACGTGTACGCTGCAATCGGACGTGGAAACGAGTTCACGATCTCTCACAGGATTTCGAGCAAGATGGACGACGCGGAACGTCAAGCCGCAATGCTCGCCCGTGTCAAGATGGCTAAGAACGCCTGGAAGACCGCACAGGATCACATTGAGGTTCTGGCCCGCAAGGTCAACGCATGGAGCGGGAAAGCTCTCACGGTGACTCAGGCTGTCAACCTCACGAACACCCTTCTGGGGATCAAGTCTCTTGACGACGCTAGCGGTGTCGCTAAGAACAAACAGGAAGCGATCCTAAACGGGTTCGATCTTCCGGAGTTCGGAACGCACGGGGCCACCCTTTACGATTGGGTGAACGCTGTCACGTTCTACACGTCAAGCCCTAACTCACCCGTAGTGGCGAAATCTACGGTCAACCCGATTGATCGTATGATCCGCAACGTGGATCCCCAGGGTACGGGGTTCAAGATGGAAGACGCGGCCCAAAAGCTTGCGGCCCGATTCCTCGGGGGTGACTTCCAGTAAATAACCTAGGGGCCAGGGTTGACAAGCCCTGGCCCCTATGCTATACTGTATTCACATGGGAAGACATACCATTGGGGACCGACGCGGTTCCGTTCGGGGGGCTCCCCCCGACGTTTACATGGGGTTTGCATCGGCTGACGATGGGGACTCGGAAGCGATGGACGAAGCCATCACTTTGTTTGGCCGGTTTGTATTGTATGCTGTCGGCTCAATTGTTCTTGCTACAATCGCGGTAATCTTTTCGGCTGTCGGGTGCATTCCTGATATTTCGGATTGATCTTTTTTCAGGGAGTCGCTTGACAAAGCGGCTCCCTGAGGTATACTGTCAGTGTTCGAGAGGACATGAAAACTCATATGGGGCGGTAGCTCAGTCTGGCCAGAGCGGGGGGATAATCTCCCTCGATCAAAGGGTCTTAGCTAAGGATGTTTAGGGTAGCTCCCGAAGGTGTCCACGGCAGCAAAATAGTAGCCTATTCTGTTAGATCTAATGATGTTGCTAAATACTAGTACGTGCAATTTGTCGCAGGTTCGAATCCTGCCCGCCTCACCTTTTTCCCAGTTTTCACTTGACAGCCTGTAAGGCGTTTTCAGCCCGCGAGGAATATGCCCGCGTGTCTATACTACGTCCGATTGTAAAAAGGTCGGGAGAACGGCTTAGAGAGCGTCTGAGAGAAAATCGCCCTCTTGAAAAAAGAAAAGGGTTATCTACTTGCTTTCTGTTCTTTCGAGGGTATACTCTGGCATGACGATCAAAGCACTAGAACAAGCCATCGGCGGGCTTTCCAATCCCTCCAAAATGCCGGGATGGTCCTATGGGATCCCGGCTTCCGCGTGCAAGATCGGGGCCATCCTTCGCAAGATCAAGCGTAGCGTGTGCTCCAAGTGTTACGCTTTCAAGGGTATGTATGTTTTCCCGGTTGTGAAGGAAGCACAAGCCCGTAGGCTTGCCATTCTCACGGGGGATCTTGAAACGTGGCAAGGGGATATGATCCAATTGCTTTCTTTCAAGTATCGCAAGAAAACGGGGGACGATAGGGTATTTCGCTGGCATGACGCGGGGGATATCCAATCGGAGGATCATTTTCAAGCGATTGTGAATATCGCTCTTGCCCTTCCCGATATCCAATTCTGGATTCCCACAAAAGAGTATGACCTGATTCGCCAGCACGCCCACAAGGCCCCTGCTAACCTCGTGGTGAGGGTTTCGGCCCCGATGCTAGGGGATACCCTTCCCATGATCCCCGGCACGGTAGGGAGCACGGTAGGGACCGGCAAGGGCTTTGTCTGTGGAGCGTACACTCGGGAAGGCAAGTGTGGACCCTGCCGAGCGTGTTGGGATAAATCGGTGGAATGGGTTGACTATCCCCAGCACTAGGGTATACTAGAGTGTCGCTTAGGAAGTGGCCTCGCTGGACTCGCAAGAGAATGGTCAGCGTCGGGGGCTCCGATCAAGGGGAAACGGAGAAGCGACTATGAATGAGTGAGGCCCGGTGTCAAAACCGGGTCTCTTCTCTTAGACCTCCTGTAAGCTCGCTCACGGCCACCGGCTCAAATCCGCGTGTCTATACTACCTTGTTTTGGACTCGTGCCCGCCTAGGGGCCTTGTAGGCCGCACAATGGCTTATCTTATTTCTAGCAAAATCTCCTTGCCTTCCTGTGTTTTGACCGTATAATGTACCCATGAACGCGGACGATCAATACGACTGGTGGGAAAGCAAACCCAAGGAAAAACAATGAATCAAGTCATCGAATGGATTTGGCAACGGCCCGCACGGGCTTTCAAGGTCTACTACAAGGGCAGCCGCTCCAATGCGATCACAGAGAAGTGTATCGAGTGTGCCTGCACGCTCAAGGAGGCCAAGGAGTGTGAGATCTCCGATTGTGCCCTATGGTGCTTCCGTCCCGGTGCTACCAAGGGAGAGGTTCCCTCGTTCGTACCGCCTCAGGACGAGCTACAAGCCTTGGCAGACGCTAAGGTTCCCGATGCTGTCCGCGAGCACGCTCGCAAGATGGGCAACGCACGGAAGGAAGCTAGCGAGGAGTGAGGTTTCTCCTAATCCTGCTTGACTTCTACCCATTTCTAGGGTATTATCTAAACATGAAGAGAAGGAAGAAAAAGAGAAAGCCCAAGGCGGCTGAACAAGGACAACGGGGGGCAGGAGCTATGGCCAACGCTACCCGTGGTAGGGCACGACGATTCACTGACAAGCCCAAAGCGGCTAACAAGACAGCCTGTAGGGGCAAGGTAGAACTATGAGCACGGACGAAATGAATGCGATCCTAGGCCCGTGTCCTATTTGCAAAAAGGTCAAGTGGTGGTATAATGACTTGCCGCTTAGGGCCTTCTGCTGGGGATCACCAGACGACGAACACAAAGAGGTGTCCAGGGTGGCACCAACACAACGCAAGTACGCATGAAAGAACGAATCGAAGCTTTCTTGGCAGCCCTAGCAGCCGCGTCCTACTACGATCCTAGCTCGGATAGCTCAGAAGTATTTCAAGGTATGTTCATCGAGCCCGATGGGGATTACATTGATAGACAAGAGTTGGAAGCATTAGTGAAAGAACATTTGACTTCCACCGATTAGGTGTTATACTGTAACCATGAGCGAACAAATCACAATCACAGAGAAGGTCCGCATTGGACTGGACGAACTGATCGCAGACTACAAAGCCTGTTGGTCATGGCAACACGAAAGCTTCTATTCCTTCCTGAGTGAGAAGGTGGCAGAAAAACTGGATCGTGAACTGGACAACTTCCAGGTTATGTGCTACTCTGTAGTAGGTCACGAACACGACGCCGTTATCTTTGAAGTCGAGAGGTACGAAGAATGACACTACGCTGCAAAACCTGCAACTCAAGCGACGTTCGGCAAGAGTGGACGGCCATGATTGACCCGAACGACGACGATTGCATGAAGGACTTTGACCCCACCACGTTGGAGTACAATGAGTTTGAGTACTGTCTTGACTGCGAAGACACGACGGACACCTACGACGACACGATGAAAGACTTCAACTATTACGCTTGACATTCTCTGTTTTCAAGCTATACTAGAGCATGAAGAAAGAAAAACTAGCTCTCATCAAGGTCATGGACGAGTGTTTGTGTTCGCCTGATGGAATGAGCGACAACGCTTACACGGTAGCATACGCTGCACTCGAAGACGATGATGAGATCGTGGATATCTTGGAAGCCGTAGAGGCGACCGATGGACGGTTCTACTTTCCCGAGTGTCATGTGGGCATTGAGAACATGCTCCGCGTAGACGTTGGGAGCCGACACGAACAGGACGAGCAGCCGTCCGAGGGATAAGAACCCAGAACAGGCTGAAACGGTATCTCTCACGCTGGGGAGCGGTAAGGGGGTGCCTTGAAAGGCGGAAGACTAAGCATGGGGTCGTTTGAACCGCTAATACCTCCCGCGATGGATCGCCCCCGATACGCACGGTCGAGAGGTATACTGCCACAATTGTAGAAGGCTGAGAAAACCCTTTACCTCTTTTTAGAAGTGCGGGAAAAGACGTTACTGTAAAAATAGGCTTCTGCCATATTGGCATAGGGAAAACTTTTCCACGTCAATTTGGCAGGCTCCTGTAAGCTCGCCTACGGCCACGGGCAAAAACGCAGGTAGTATAGACACGCGGGTTTGCCGCCATGCCCGTACAGGGCCGCACAGGACGTGCGAATTTCCAGCAACAAAATCCGAAATCCGTTTGCTTCTCCCGATTGTGGAGGTATAATGAAGGCATGAAAGCAATCAATCAAGCCACCCTGATCGACACGATCAACGCCGTCAAGGGTGCCACGTTCGCCACGATCATCACCGAAACCGATGCCCGCCTCAAGAAAACGGGCAACCCCTTCGGTCCCGTCCGCAAGATTTCCCGCGTCAACGTTTGCCTCGGTTTCCAGTATGAGGCCGCTGTAAATCGTCAACGCATCCGTGAGGATTCCGAGGCCGATTTCGAGGCCCGTCCGCGTCAATGGGGCGAGCGTATCTCGGCCATGCTGATCGGGCACAAGGGACGGACCTATCTCGAAACCAAGGTCCAGCGTGCTCTCGAAACGTCCTACATCGACGCCACGGGCAAGGAACTCTCCAAGGAAGATGTTCGCCCCTTCCTTCCTGCACGCTCCAAGAGCCGTCAAGAGGTCGCGGACGAGGTTATCGTCCGAGACTACGCTCTCGATTCGATCCGCTCGCTGGCCTTCGGTGGCGAAACGTACCTCTTGACTCAAGCAACGGCACCCGTGGCCGTCAAGATCGCCCGCACTCAACCCGTCACGAAATAAAGCCGCCAGGAGGCCCCGCAAGGGGCCTCTCTTGCGTTGTGCCGCGTCCTAGAAAATCCAAGGTAGTATAGACACGCGGGCGGGCGGGCGGTGGCCGTAGCGGGCAGCACAGGAGCCTGAAATAAATAAGGTTTAGAGTTTGCATTTTCGAGTGGAGAGGGTATACTGTGGCATGAGTAAAGCACACACATGGAATGGCGAGCCGCCCCGGCACATCGAATACGCTCGGAACCTCGCCACCCGCTTGGGGAGAGCTAACATCAGCACCCGTATCGGGATGCCGATCAAGAGGATCCCCGTCACTGAAACCATTTCGGAGAAAACCAAACGCATTCTTGCCGAGTGCGATGCAATTCTCTGCAAGTAAATCAGAAAAACAGTTTGCCTTTTCCACTGGGGAGGGTATACTGTAATTGTTCGAGAGAAAACAAACAAAGGAATGCAATGGAATTCAAAGAATGGATGAAAGCGATGAACCGCCACATTTCCGCCAAAATCTGCTTGGATGCTGGCGACATGCCCGATCTGTGCTTTCGGGATATGTTCGAGGATGAAATGACGCCGAAAGAAGCGGCGGAAAACTCGCTCGAAATCTGGGCAGAACAAGGGGACGTTCCCTACGATCTGATCTAACGCACTAGGAGGCCCCGCAAGGGGCCTCGCTTGCGTTGTGCCGAGACCTAGAAAATCCCGCGTGGCTTAGCCACACGGGGTCAAGGTCCGTGCCCGTACAGGGCCGCACAGGAGGCCAAAAAAGAATTGGCTTTCTACTTGCATTTTCGAGCGGGGAGGGTATACTGTAGCAGATTCGAGGCCACTAACCAACGGAGTAACCGAATGAATCAGAACATCATCAGCACCGATCAAGCCGCCAACCTCATTCACCAGAGCAACGGGACCGTGTTCACGGTCGGGTTCTACAAAAAGGGGAAAAAGAACGGGGAGGGCAAAAACGACTTCCGCGAAATGCGTGCTCGCCTCGGCAGCACGGTTCGCAAGGGGCTTGCGGGTGGCCCGCCCGCCTACAACCCTTCCGAGCACGGGCTTATCTGGGCCTACCTTATGGCGGGGGATGAGAACCGCGAAGAGGCCCGCAACCGCCGTAGCATCCCGGTGAGCGGCATCGTGGAATTGAACATCGGTGGCGAGTCCTATCGGGTCGCCGGATCGCCCCACTAAAAAACACCGCAGGAGGCCCCGCAAGGGGCCTCTCTTGCGTTGTGCCGCGTCCTACAAAATCGTGCGTAGTATAGACACGCGGGCGAGCCGCCCGTGCCCGCACAGGGCAGCACAGGAGCCTGAAATAAATAAGGTTTAGCGTTTGCTTTTCTAGCTCACGAGGGTATACTGTCAACATGAAAACAAAGAACATCACGGAGTACAAGGCTCCCCGTCACATCGAATTCGCACAGAACCTCGCCACCCGTTTGGGCAAGGTGGGAATCAGCACCCGCATCGGAAGGCCGGTCAAGGTGGTGATCGTGACCGAAACCATTTCGGAGAAAACCCGCCGCGTGCTCGCTGAGTGCGATGCAATTCTCTGCAAGTAAAATCCAGAAAACAGTTGCCCTTCCCGCTGGGGAGGGTATACTGTAACGGTTCGAGAGACAGCAAACCAACGGAGACAACGATGGAACACGACGACGGCCCGGAAGAGTTGTGGGATGATGCGGAAGAGTTCGAGCGTGACGAGCTTGCACGGTTCTTAGCGGCCTATCCCGATGGCTGGACATGTCAGGATTGCTCCTGCGAATACCTGCCGGGAGAATGCCATCCCGTCATGCCAGCCGAAGACCTAGACGGTTGGGTTGCTGGTGACGGCACGGTTTGTCCGCTGGGCCACGGATGCAAAGAGGACGAGGCCGAGGATCTGCCCTTCTGATGGACGAGATAGAATTCTGCAAGAGGCAGGCGAAAGCCTGTCTCTTGTTTCTAGTGCTCTTGCCCGTGGGCGTTGTTGTCGCCGTGCTTTGGGTTTACGGTTTTTAGCCACAGGAGGCCCCGCAAGGGGCCTCTCTTCCGTTCTCCCGCGTTCTACAAAATCGTGCGTAGTATAGACACGCGGGCGGGCGGGCCGTGCCCGTAGCGGGCCGCACAGGAGGTCAAAAAGATTTGGTTTTCCATTTGCTTTTCTAGCTTCCTAGGGTATAATGTAAACATGAACAACAAGGAAGACAAGCGGATCGGCAAGAAGGCACTGGGCCACACTCCCCACTGCAAGTGGGGCCGCAAGAAAGCCAACAAGAAAAGCCGCAGTGTTGCGAAAAAGGAGTTGCACAATGTATAACGACGATTGGATGGATCCCGAGCCCGAGGAAGAGGTTGAGCCCATCAACCCCGAAGGGGACAAGGGACCGAACTACCTCCCCGACCCCGACCTTGACGGTCCCTACAAGGGTCCACCCGTGGGCACCTATGCCTACACCGCTTGGCTGATGGCTCAATCGGGCATGGATCCTGACGAGGCCGACGCCTGGAAGGACGAGATGAAAGAGCGAGATTTTTAGTCAACAGGAGGCCCCGCAAGGGGCCTCTTCTGCTTTGTGTCGCATCCTACAAAATCGCAGGTAGCTTAGCCACGCACGATTGAGGCCACGCCCGCACGCGGCAGCACAGGCAGCCACAGGGCAAACAAAAGAAATCACAAATACCATTTGCTTTTTCCAGCGGTTGTGGTATACTCTCGGTGGATTCAACAACAGCAACGGAGACAAGACATGCAAATCACCATCACCACGATTGACGACTCGGACGACGACTGCCGCAGGACCACCTACGAGACCCGCGTGGACGGCAAGCTCTACACGCTCGCCGCGTGCTCCCTTCGAGGGGAAGGCGTTGAGGAACGTGCTCGCGAGTTGTTCGGTGACGACGTGGAAATCGTTTGGGAATTCTAAAGAAAGGACTTGCATCTGCCCGATACAGTGGTATACTGTTAGTGAGTCAAGGAAACAACACAACGGAGACAACAATGAACGAGCAAAACGAAATCGGCGGCGACCTTCAAGACGAGTACACCGCCATTCAAGAGGCCGAGCTTCTCGAAGAGAGTCCGATCATGGACCTCACCGATCAAGACTTGGAGGGCTGGTATCAGGAATGGCTCTCCGAGCAGGACGATCCCGCGAGCATCGACCCGGACTTTTACGATCCCCGCGTGGACTTCGGCCCCGATCCCCGCGACTAGCACACTTGTTGCTTCTCTCCTATGCTCCCTGGCGATTTAGGTCGTCAGGGGGCCTTTCCATGTGCCTAGGAGGCCGCAGGACGAGGGCTGCAAAAATCAAGGTAGCTTAGCCACGCAGGGTGAAGGCCCGTGCCCGTACAGGGCAGCACAGGAGCCCAAAAGAAATCACAAATGGAATTTGCTTTCTAGCCAATTGGGAGTATTATTGGGCATGAGAAACAAGCAACAGATTCAGGGCCAAGCGAGGGCCATCCTGAACAAACTCGCCCCGCAGTACCCCGTGCTGGCAAACCTGCCGATTCGCATTTCGACCCGTATGACACGGGCCGCTGGTCAGGCTTCCTGGCGAGGTGGTATCCCTGTCGAGATCACCCTTTCGCTCCCTTTTTTCGCAGATGAGGCGAACGACCTACATCGTACCGTAACGCATGAGGCGGCTCATATCGTCGCTGGCCACGCTGCTGGTCATGGCCCCACGTGGAAGGCTGTACACCGTAGCATGGGCGGCAAAGGCGACCGCTGCCACACTATGAGCCTTGCGGAAGGTTTCAAGCATACTCCCCGCAAGCGTGCCCCGCGTGTCGAGGTGACTTGCCCCAAGTGTAGCCAACCGATGCTGCTGGGGCCTACGCAAGCCAAGAAGGCACAACGGGGCTATCGCTACACGCACGCACGCTGCCCGAGATAGGGTAAAGAAAAATCCCTTCTCCCGCTTGACTTCAAGCGGGGGGAGGGTATACTGCAAGCATGAAAGAACAAACAACATTCGTCCTTCGCAACACGGGCACCTCGCGATTCGTCAAGACGAGCCCCCACGAGTTCCTTGACGAGAACTTTGTCGAGGGGTGGGATAACCTCGCGGCTCGTGGTGCTCTGACCTTCGGGACGCACGAGGCGGCTCTGATCGCCAAGGATGCTGACCCCGATGGCTGCTCTCTCGCTGTCGAGGAAATCTGATAAACAAAACCCTTTTCCCGCTTGACATTCGGCGGGGATGGGGTATACTGTCAGCGTTCAAGGAAACAACAGCCAAGGAAACAAGCCATGAAACTTCAAATCGAATACAACGACGCCTGCCGCAGGACCACCTACGAGTCTGACGACGACTGCCGCCGCGTGGACTACTGCGTGACCGTGGACGGCAAGGAATACTGCCTTTCCGGTTCTGCTCTCGGCAACGAGCACAACGACCGCGAAGCCACCGAGCGTGCTCGCGAGTTGTTCGGCCCCGACGTTGAGCTGATCTTCTAAGAGGCTGCCAGAATGGCGGGGGCCACGGCCCCCGCTGAGCCCCCTGCCTGCCCCCACACGGGGAGCGGCCCCGACCCCCTGTGGCTTAGCCACGCGGGCACGGCACTCGTGCCGGTAGAGCGTATCCCAGGCCCCTTGTGATGCCTGCTATGCGTTACGCTTTTTCGGTTTCTCGCTTGACTTCTGCCAATCGCATGGTATACTGTGGCATGAAGTTGAGCAAAGAAGATATGGAGTTCGCCCACGACACTATCCACGGTGCCCGCGAATACGCCGAATCCGCCTAACATGTACTCACTGACCTACAACGGAGAGCAACTGGCCGAGTGGACTATCCCACGCGGTTGGCTGCCCTCCTTTGGTACGCTGCTGGCCGTGAAATATCACGGTAGGCTGACGCTATTTCGTGCGATGGGAATTCAAGAAAGGGAAATTCTGCTTGACATCTACCAATCGTAGGGTATACTGTGGGCATGAAGCAACAAGAAACAACCGAGTTCGCACAAGCCGTCGCCGGGAACTGTGACCGTTGGGTGCCCGCCTGTGGTGGCCACGAGCAACCGTTCACCCACAACGGCACTCGCTATCTGTACTGCTTCAACCCAAACAAGCACGAGCACGGGTATATCAATCTGGACACCGATATTCTGGAGACCACGCTGCCCTTCTGAATCCGAGACCACGAGGAGGCCCCGAAAGGGGTCTCTCGTGCGTTGTGCCGCGTCCTACAAAATCGCACGTAGTATAGACACGTTGGCTTGCGGTTCGTGGCCACCACGGGCTGCACAGGAGGCCAAAAAGAATTACCATTTACAATTTGCTTTTTCCAGCGTGGAGGGTATACTCTAGCATGGTTGAAGAAAACAAAGCACTGACGAAGGCGGGCTGGGTTCTGGTTCGCATCACTGACGCCCAAGGCTTGGTTGTCTTTTGTGAGACGGTCAGGGACGAGGACGCCGAAAGCATCATCGCCAAGTTCCGCAACACAATTCGCTAAAACAACTGGACACGCCCCCGAAAGGGGGCTATACTCTGACATGCAAGAACAAACAAACCCCTTTGAAAAGGGAACTGACAAACACGCCCAATGGGAAGAGTTGGATTGTCACGAGTGCCGAGCCGCACTGAGTGATTCGATGTATCCCCGCCATAGTGGCAGCCGCAACTGCAATAGTGGCAGTATCGCCTCTGGCGGCAACAGATCGCACTGCACTTGCGACACTTGTTTCTAAACACCGCAGGAGGCCCCGCAAGGGGCCTCTTTTGCGTTGTGCCGAGAGCTACAAAATCGCAGGTAGTATAGACACGTTGGCAAGAGGTCGGTGGCCACCACGGGCCGCACAGGAGCTTTCTCTTTTTCTTATTTCAAGCTTGCATTCTTGTCAATTGAGGGTATACTCTGGCATGGATACAACAAAAGAAAATCTCAAGGTCGGCCTCGGAATCCTCCTGCCCTTCTACGTGATCGCGGCGGCCTACTGCTTCGAATTGTTTATGCGATATTTCGCTTGACATTTCGAGCGGAGAGGGTATACTCTCACTGTTCAAGAGCAACCGAAACCAACAGAAAGCAACATGGAACAAGTAAACGCAAGCGGGACCGGACTTCGAGGATACGTGGACGTGAGCTACAATCGACTCGTGGAAGTGTTCGGGGAGCCGCACTACCGCATGGGCGACAAGACCACCGTGGAGTGGTCCTTCGAGCACGAGGGTACGCGATTCACCCTGTACGACTACAAGTGGCAATCGGCACAGTCGGACCTCGTGGAACCCTTCCACGTTGGCGGCAATAGCCCGGAAGCGGTCAACGTGGTGCGAGCCCTGCTACTCGATTCCTGAGACTGCCAGAATGGCGGGGGCTACGGCCCCCGCTAGGCCGTCTCTCTGCTCGTGTGCTGGCCCCGAGCCGATGCCCGCGTGGCTAAGCTACGCGGGGTGGGCGGTGGTCGCGGCACGCGGCCTCCTGGGTGCCTTGTGGGGCCTGCTATGGCTTATCTTTTTTCGAGCTTTCTCCCTTTTCCATTTGCATTATCCGCTGGACGTGGTATAGTCTAGCATGTTCGAGATCAAAGAAGCCCGCAACGGATACGTCGTCCTGACCGTCACCGACAGCCGTGGCACCGTGGTCCTGCACGAGACCGTCAAAGAGTACGACGCGGAAGAGATCGCGGAGAAGTGCCTCCGCGTTATCCGCCCCTAGGAGCATCCAATGAGCAAGTTCACCGACCCGATCCGCAACCTTCGCCGCTGCCGCTTCTGCGGCCTGGATACCATCGAGGCGGCCTGCATCGAGGCCCACGAGGAGGGCTGCATCGACAACCCCGACAATGAGTGCGAGGTCGAGTACATCGACCCCGAGGGGGACCGTGGCCCGAACTACCTGCCCGACCCGGACCTTGACGACCTCCCTTCGGATGCGTTCGAGGACTGGCGAGACGATTGCGACTTTTCCTGATTTTCCGTTTGCTTTTCTCGCCCACCGTGGTATAGTAGAGCATGAAGCAACAGGAACAAACAAACGAATTCGCTCAAGCCGTCGCCGGGAACTGTGACCGCTGGGTGCCTGCCTGCGGCGGCCACGAGCAACCTCTCACCTTCGCGGGCACGCGGTACCTGTACTGCTTCAACCCGAACAAGCACGAGCACGCCTATCTCAACCTCGACACCGACCTGATCGAGCCCTTCCCGCCCTTCTTGAGCTAAACACGAGGAAAAGAAAAATGCGAGACCCTCCAAAACGAGGCTATACGCGGCCTAGCCCACCGCACGATTTTTTGGCACTGGAGGCTCCACAAGGGGCCTCGTTTGCGTTGTGCCGAGACCGGCAAAAATCAAGGTAGCTTAGCCACGCGGGAAAAACGTAACGCCCGCACGGGGCCGCACAGGAGGTCAAAAAGATTTGGTTTTCCATTTGCTTTTTCCAGCGGATAGGGTATAATACAAACATGAACGAGCAAAACGAAATCAACGGCGACCTCCGCGACGAGTACCTCCAGATTCAAGAGGACGAAGCGTTTGAGGTCCACTGTGCCGAGTGTGGGGACAGTATCGGCTTCACAAGCTGCGAGATCACGGCTACCAGCATGACCCTTTGCTGGCCCTGCCACGATCAGGACTAAGCCCGGTGGGGGCATGACCCCCATCGGGTGCCGACCCTGCCACCGAGGGGCATGATCCCCTCGGTGGTAATCGGCTTTTCTGTTTGACTTTTCCAGCACTGAGGGGTATAATACAGCATGAAAGCAACAAACATCGAACTGGAAGGAATCGACACCGGAGACTACCCGGATTTCTGTGATGCGTTCATCGCCTACGCCGAGCACGAGGACGGTACGCCGTTCACTGAGGCAGAGCTTGAGATTCTGAACATGGACACCGACCTCATTCACAATCTGGTTTTCGAGGAGATGCAATAATCGCCTCACGAGGCCCCGCAAGGGGCCTCCCTTGCGTTCTCCCGAGTCCTACAAAAACGCAGGTAGCTTAGCCACGCGGGCGGGCGGGCCGTGGCCGTAGCGGGCCGCACAGGAGGTCAAAAAGATTTGGTTTTCCATTTGCATTTCTAGCATAGCGTGGTATACTGGGGCATGAAGAAAGCAACCGAGTACGAAGTGAACGAACTCCTCACCATCGGCCCTATCGTTATCACCGAGTGTGGCGAGGAAAACATGTACTTCACGCTAGCCGATGGATCCACCGGATTCTGCAAAGCGTTCTAAGTCGCACACGAGGCCCCGCAAGGGGCCTCTCTTGCGTTGTGCCGAGAGCGGCAAAAATCAAGGTAGCTTAGCCACGCGGGAAAAACGTAATGCCCACACGAGGCAGCACAGGAGGCCAAAAAGATTTGGTTTTCTACTTGCTTTTCTAGCACAATCGGGTATACTCTCAATGTCTCAAACAACGGAGAAAAGACATGGAACGCAAAGTAATCAAAACAGACGGCACCACCACCAGCACTTGGGTTGGCGACGGGTTCGAGTCCTGGAACGAGGCCATTGGTGCCCGTGTGGGAACCATCGTGGTGAGCCCCGACCGCACGGTCGAGCTTTGGTGCGACGACGAGGGCCTGATGGTGGCAGAGCCGCAGCTCAACCTTGCCGCGTCCATGCTGGTAGGCCAGCAGATCGTGGGCGACGTTATCTACTTCATGCCGGGAGATATCAAATAAAGCCACGAGGAGGCCCCGCAAGGGGTCTCCTTTGCTCTGTGCCGAGACCTACAAAATCGCAGGTAGCTTAGCCACGCTGATTTCCCGCCATGCCCGCACGCGGCAGCACAGACAGCCACAAGCCAATTTCTCTTTTTCAAGCTTTCTCCTTGTGTTTTCTCTGTTGGGCGGTATACTGAAACATGAAGAAACTACTTGTTGCAGCCGCTTGGACATACGTCGCTCTCTACGCTTTCGAGCTTTACATGAGGTATTCTTCGTGAAAGTTTTTCGAGGAATCATGTGGGCAATTGCCATAGAACTTTCCGTAGTTTGCATTTGCTTTATTGCGGTGACGTGCTATAATAGAGCATGAAGTTAGAACAAACGTTCGAGGTAGCCGAGTGGGAAGAGACTGGCGAAACGGGTTTCAAGCCCGTACCCTCTGGTGATGATTGGGATCCGCTAGCGTACGCTCCTGGCCTTGCCCATGATTTCATGGAACACGCGGGCCAGTTCTCCCTGCGTGGTGAGACCAAAGCACATGCCGCTATGTTTTTCATGCGGTACGAAACTGGCTACTGTCCCCGCCTACCGTACGCCAAGCCTTTAGACCTAAACAGCTTTAGCCAAGAATGGGTAACGCTGTACAGAGGAATGGAGCAAGGGGCAACGCTTAGCGAATGCAAGCCGCAAGAGAAGCTAGATGACATGCAAGAGGAAGAACTAGCCGAGATCGTATCTAAGGGCAAGAGAGCTATTCTAGCTGAGATCGAGAGAGAATGGCTCAACGTTGACGCCTACGCTATGCTGTCCAAGCATTACGCGGAATGGTTCCGTAAGGGCTACCACGAAGCCGCTGCACGCTATAGCCGCATAGGTGCTCACGGTGCCCAATTTGCTTTCGATCAAGTCTTGCAGTACTTCCTAGGGCAGCTATCGGGAGAACTCCAGTCAGGAAATAAAGTCAATATTTCCCTTGACCTTGAAACAGGAGAATTGACATTTCAAGAGATCAATCAGTGTTGGACGTGTGGGAATGATTGCGAGGATGAAACCTGCGAGGATTGCCAAGAGTACGACAAAGAAGAGGAAGAGCCCTTGACTTATGAGCAATTGGGGATAGAATAAGACATGAACCAGAAGCGAACACGCCGCCACGCTATGAAGCACGAAACAGACAACGGGGGCGATGCCCTAGACATAGGTAAGCGTATGGCGGGGGCTGGTGTCCTACTGATGACACTAACGCCGATTGCACTAGTGATATCCGTACTATGGGTTTCATGCACGCAAGCCTAAAAGAGCATGGGGGTCGCTGTGATGCGTCTCCCTGCCCTTGTGCCGCGTCCGCTGAAAAAACAGATAGTATAGACACGTTGGTTTGCAGTTCGTGCCCTTAGAGAGCTTCCCAGGATTTGCTAGCAGTGGGAATACCTTCTTTAATGCACCCTCATGTGGAACATTTTTCCGTACCGTTTCCGCACACGGAAATTTTTTCTGTACCATTTCCGCACGCGAAAATTCTTCCATTTTCCTGCCATTATGGCATAATCGGCCAATATGGCAATTCGCCTATATTCGGGCTTTTCTCTCAAGTTCATTTTTCGAGAATTCCCCTCAAGCCATATCCGCCCCATGCCGATAGGTGGGGTATGATTGAGCAGGAAAGAAGAATCGACCCGTATCGGGCTACCCTCGACTACATGATTGAGACCCTTGTCCTATGCGGATATGACCGTGAAGAGATCGAAAAAGAATTAGAAGAAGTACAAGAACAAGCTCAACTTGAGCAAGAGAACACCCGATAGGTACGGTATGAACAATCACCAAGAAAAAATGAGCAAAGCAGACATCCTCGATACCATCCGATGCGGATTCGATCTTCTCGCCCTGGAGAACAAGGGCGGGCGAGGAAATAAGGCAAGGCACGGCACGGCATATGTACC
>Ga0233414_10000397_pt1 | contig 18767 bp, 17 predicted proteins | sample Na_anoxic_10_MG_FD_189020 | JGI IMG/M metagenome (GOLD analysis project Ga0233414, IMG submission 189020) | Seawater microbial communities from Saanich Inlet, British Columbia, Canada - Na_anoxic_10_MG | ecosystem: Environmental > Aquatic > Marine > Inlet | place: Canada: British Columbia... | reverse complement strand
TCCTGTGATCTGCCCTACCTTATTTTTGACAAAATTCCAAATGGTCTCCGCATCCGAAGAGATCAGATCCCGTGTCAAAACAATTTTTGCAAGGATATGCACATTACTATGAGAAGAGGGTCAACTCTTCATTCTTCACTTACTTCCCTGTATCCCTATAAGGGTCATTATTTTAGTTTTGTGGTCAAGCACAAATTTTCCTGAGATTTTTAATCAGTGTGATAGAGGACGAGGAGGTCACCTGCCTGCCGTGCCTATGCATGACATGAGTTGGTTACGAACCTCTGAAAATGGAAAGATGGATCAAGCTGTTGATAGGGTGTCAAGGGCAATGACGGGCAGGTAAAAAAGATCCGCCGGAGGCGGACAAGTCCTTAAGCACCTGGGTTTATAGGAAATTAACCCGCCGGAAGTATGGCGGGTAAAGGCCAGACCGCCGCCCAAAACCTCAGGAAAGACACAAGACCATCTTGAAGACTCCCGCCGGGGCGTAGGCCCCTATGGGCCGGCCTCCGGCTCGTATGAGCCTACGGCTCGGAGAGAGGCAACCTCCGAGCTCCAGAGAGTTTACCCACCTCAGGCGTGGTTTACCCGCCTCAGGTGTGGCCAGCCCACCTCTGATGAGCCTGCCTCGCCTCATTTCACACATGGGCCTCCCGCTCGTATCCCACTATAAGCGGGACTCGGAGAGAAGGTAAGTTCAGCGGAGGAGTGTACCCTCTTTCCACCCAATTGGCACCCCTTCCACGAATAAATGGCGGCGGCGCTCCCTTCCCCCGCATGTCACTACCTTACCCCCTCGTTCTGTTCTCGGCCTAAAGTGGATAACCACCACATCATGGGCCGGCTTTTCCATTGATACACAAGAAATAATCGCCTCTCTTCGACGCATAAAAAAAGCTCTATCCATCTATGCTGAATCTTCTACAAGCATGCATAATATGTCCATTACGTTCGTTCGGGTTGGGCCTGTTTTGAGTAAATCTCCTAATGATTCAAAGAAAGTGTATGAATCGTTGGCCATGAGAAAGGCATGGGGATTCAAATTCATCTGCTGAGCCCTCTCGTATGTAGCGCCGTTTACAAAAGCACCTGCTGCATCTGTGGGACCATCTGTGCCATCTGTTCCAGCACTGAGCAGAGAAATCCCTCCCCAGCCATCTATGGCAATGGCAAACGCCAGGGCAAATTCCTGGTTCCTACCCCCCTTCCCGCTGCCCTGAATCGTTACCGTTGGTTCTCCTCCAGCCAGGACACAGCTGGGAGGGGATATGGGGAGATTTGCCTGGCGAATCTCTTTCCCGATAGCAGCAAAGACCTGCGCAACTTCTCGTGCTTCTCCCTCAATCTGAGATGACAAAATTATGGTATTGTATCCAAGTGAAATTGCCCGCTCTTTAGCGGCTAAAAGGGATTCCCTATTGTTCCCCACGATAAGGTTTTGAACTTTAGAGAATACAGGGTCTCCAGCCTTCGGCGTTTCAGGTAAACTACCTGCTGCGCCCTTTTTAAAATATTCCGCCACACTTTTTGGTAATCTATCACTGAGTTTATATCTGTCAATTATTTTGATACAATCGCTATAGGTGCTTTCATCTGGAACCGTGGGACCAGAAGCGATAACATCCAATCTATCGCCAATAACATCCGACAAAAGTAAAGAGACTATGGTAGCTGGATAGGCTTCTTTTGCAAGCCACCCGCCTTTGATATGCGAGAGGTGCTTTCTGATTGCATTGATTTGGTTGATAGTTGCTCCACATTCAAGAAGAAGACGAGTGGTTTCTTGCTTTTGATCGAGGGTAAGAGGGAACGTAGGAGCTGGCAGAAGCGCGCTTCCACCTCCGGAAAAAGCGCAAATAATCAGATCCTCCTCTGTACATTCCTGGGTCTGCTTTAAAAGTTCTTCAGTGGCCTCGAGACCTGCTTTGTCTGGGATAGGGTGACCTGCTTCTAAGATCTGAGTCTTTTCTAATGGGATCCCATGCCCATATTTAACGATGATCAGGCCCTTTGTCAGCCGTTCTCCGAGGATATCTTCCAGGGCCTTTGCCATGGGGGCTGTACCCTTTCCTGCTCCAATCAGAAAGATCCTTTTGTAACTATCGAGAACATAAGAGCAGTCTCCGACAAACAATTGGTTTCCTTGACGTCGGACATATTTTTGAACTGCTCTTTCAGGATCTACGGCCTTAAGTCCAGCCTTAAATATATCTTCCAGTGCCTTCTCCTGCCCTAGCATTACAGTATCCCTCCATTCATCATCTTAGCTTCCCTGCCCTTTTCAAGCAAGATTCCTTGGCTGTCCAGTATTATCCAGGACACTCTGCCACAGAAGACCTGATGTGTCTACCTGCTTCCGCCCCTTGACAGATATCTGCGTTGGTATATGGACAAAATGACCATTCCAAATCCCCACAACCATACCAGTTCTTCCTGACATTGCCGCATGTACTGCGTTCTCAGAGAGCTGGAAGCAAAGCACCGAATCATCCGGGGTTGCCGGCGCACTGCGTATTGTGTATGATGGATCTATATATTTTACCGATACAGGAATCGCTCGATTCTTAAAATACTCTATGATTACGGTCTTTAAAAAAGGTCCAATATCACCAAGTTTTTTGTTTCCAGATGCATCGGTACCTTCTTGAGCTACATATTCCTGCCCAGCTCCCTCTGCAACAACAATTACCGCATGCTTTTTTTTACTCATCCGCTCTTCAAGATAGGAGCAAACCTTTTCCAGAGAAAAACGCATCTCCGGTATGAGTACAAGGTTTACATCACTTGAGGCAAGAGTAGCATATACAGCGATAAAGCCTGATTCTCGTCCCATAAGTTTTACTATTCCTATCCCGTTCTTTACCCCCTTTGCCTCCATGTGGGCACCATTTATGGGTGCCTGGCTCATAGCGACAGCGGTTTCAAAGCCAAATGTCCTTTCCGTGAAGGATATATCGTTATCGATTGTCTTGGGAATGCCAATAACAGAAATAGCAAGGCCTCTTTTTTCTATCTCCCTATTTATTGCCAGTGCACCCCTTTGAGTCCCATCGCCACCTATGGTAAAGAGCATATTTATTTTTCTTTTCGATAGGAAATCTACCATTAAGGCTGGATTCTGAGGACCTCTCGATGTGCCAAGTATAGTTCCTCCATCCTTATGAATATCTTCAACCAGCTCTGGCGTGAGGACTACAGGTGGATGATTGAATGAGGCTATTATCCCCTCGAATCCATATCGGTACCCAACTATCTCCTTGACCCCGTAGCGATACCACAAGACCATCACAATAGCTCTGATAACATCGTTCAGACCAGGACAAAGCCCACCACATGTGACTAAAGCAGCCCTGGTCATTTCTGGATTGAAAAAAATCTTCTCTCTCGGGCCCGCCTTTTCAAGAAAGTATGGTTTCAACGGACCTTTTTGAAGGCCTGAAAGTGTAGCATCTATGAGAACGCCCTGGCTATCATCAATAAAGACTCCCGAATCCAGAGGAGAATTAACGGTGCATTGACCAACTCTTTTGATAGTAAAGTCTTCTGTCATATTCTCACCATCTTGCCCCACAAAGGATAATAACCAGCAGAATATTGTATTTTTACATTTTACAAACTTGATGGTTTCGTAAAAAGTCGAATTTCCCCTCCCCTGGTGGGAGGGGATTAAGGGGAGGGGGACGTAAGTGCGTGAAATAACGCTGTATTCACCCTCACCCCAGCCCTCTCCCATGAAGGGAGAGGGAGTATTTTTGACTTTTTACGAGTCCATCAAACTTAGAAACAATTAAAAATAATAAGAAATGTAAGAATAAGAAACTGATCTGACCGAGGACATTTAGATTGACCCTATCTTCATACAAGACCATCCATTAGAAAAGCCCTCATTAGGGTACATACTCCCAATGAGGGCTTTTAGACATTATATTAATGCAAATTTAGTTCACAGCATCCTTTAATGCTTTCCCTGCTATGAATTTGGCTACTTTCTTTGCACTGATTTTGATCTCTGCCCCAGTCTGTGGGTTCCTTCCGGTTCTGGCCTTCCTTTGCCCCACCTTAAATGTCCCAAAACCAATTAATGTGACCGGATCATTTGTTTTCAGCGCATCGGTAATGGTTGAAAAAACACAATCCACTGCTGCCTGGGCCTCCTTTTTGGTACTGACCACCTTTGCTACCTCTTTGACTAAATCTCCCTTGTTCATACTCCATCCCCCTTTCTCTTAAATGTTAAAGCAGTTAAGTAAAGCTATCCTTAATATGATTAGTCGGATATTACAACCTAAAAATCATCCAAAAGGCCTTTTTTAATAGTTTTTTGACATTTTGATGATTTTTTCTAAGATTCACACTTCGTTAAGTAGAAAATAGTTGAGTGGTTGAGTGGTAAATAAATGACAATAATATCAATATGTTAGCTGAGATCAAAAGTCATCTGTCTAATTTGCCCACTTATGCTAAATATCTTATTAATAACAACTAATTAACTACTCAACCACCCAACCATTTAGCGATGTCTGCAATGGAATTACGACCACAACAAGGCGCTCAGCATCCCTGCAAACATAAATATACACCCAATCAAGCCCCGTAGAGATAGCATCTCACCCAGGATGAGCCAGCCTGCCATGGCAGCAAATACGGCTTCTAAACTGAGAATGATAGCGGCGTGAGTAGGGGGAGTATGCCTTTGCGCTATCACCTGTAAGGTATACGCAATGCCGACGGATAGAACACCGCCGTAGAGAATAGGAATGATTGCACCCATTATGCCATCGAGAGTAATAGTTTCGGTGAAATAAGCGCCAAGAAGACTCAGGATAGAGCACACTACATATTGGGTGCAGGCCAATTTAATCCTATCCATTCTTGGAGAAAGCCAACTCAACACTAACACGTGCGCAGCCCAAAAAAAGGCGCCAAACAGTTCCCAAAAATCACCTGGGGCAAAAGTCCAGGCCTCTGTCACACTCAACAGGTATAGGCCAATGGTAGCAAGACAAGCACCTACCCATCCTCCCCAGCCTGGCCAGTGACCCAAGAATAAGCCCATCAGGGGAACAATGATCACATAGAGCCCGGTGATAAAACCGGCCTTCCCTGCAGTAGTGTACACCAGGCCAACCTGTTGAAGGGTCGCACCCGAGAACAGTATCAGACCAGCGAGACCACCTCCCCAAAGACCTTGCCATGCCAAGCTAATTTGATGTGTGCTGCCTTCACTCCTCGGATACTTATTCCGCCACCTTACTAATGGCAGCAGTACCATAGCGCCTAAGGCAAAGCGCACTCCATTAAAAGTGAGTGGTCCCACATAACTCATTCCCACTCTCTGCGCCACAAAGGCGCTACCCCAAATGATAGCAGTAAGCATCAAGAGGGAATCTGATCTATAAAACCCTTTTTTCAATGTTATTATATCCATTCTTTCCAATGCTACACTCTTTATCTAAAAACTGTATTCTTTTCAACTCGTCCCCTACAGACTTTTTGGAAAAATAAATAACGTTTGGTAATAAGTTACTAAGCAGAGCATTTTATTGTTTGCATTGTACATAACCGAGAAGGCTCTCGGATGGTCATGAGGTCTTTTCTTCTATTCCAAGGCTCTCAGCCGGGACTTTTCTACGACTTATCTGCGTCCCGCTATACGGGGCTGCGGTTTCCCCCACTGATACGTCATGAAAAGGTCAGCGGCCTCCCACCAGTCACTTCAGAAAAGGCCTCATTCCCATCCCGACATTGCAAACAATTTAATGCTCTCAGCAGTAATAGAGTCCCAAGCGTTCACAGAATTGTGTTTGCTGATAGTAAATGCTCTATGTGACCTGTGATCTATAGAAAATATCTCAGATTCCTACCTAACGAGTCCGTATCCATCATATTGTAGCTTTCAAATCAAAAAATTGTTATACACAGGCTACATAATAAGGAACTTTTTACTATATTACTATTCTTTTAGTCTTCAAATAATTACGAAAATGGTGCATAATGCTTCCTTGTTAAGAAAATTTAACCAGTTAAAAGATTCCTATTAAAGTAATAGCTCAATAAATAGGGGCAACATTTTCGTACACCACCTTTCTGGATTCCTGCTTTCGCAGGAATGACATGGGGTTAGGTCATTTCGTCATTCCCGCGCAGGCGGGAATCCAAGGACTTTACCCCTTTTTATTGAGCTATTACGTCAAAAGCTTAATTATTCAGATGAAAACATGCGTTCAGTGGTCGAAAAGTTGAAAAAATTCAGGAGGATTGTGCGCACTATAGAAAAAAAGATAGCTCAAAGGACGAATCCTGATACAAGAGTTGCCCAAAGACTCAAACAGAGTTTTGCAGAGAAAATGGACAACGACCTGGACGTAAGGGCAGCCTTCAATGAATTGTATGAAACATTATCCAAGATTAATGTTAAGACACTGGAATCAAGTAAAGCCTCAGGAATCATACATGCTCTACGGGAACTTGATGGTGTCCTGAAGGTTATCTTTTAATACCAGCACAAAATCCAGAGCAATAAAGAAACCTTCCAAAAATCTTTTTCTGAGTAGATTGAGTATAGACAGGGAGGTTTCTGGCACTTCCTCCATTGTTTGTGGGGACATATGGACGGCACAGCCAAAACACTTATTACATTAGGCATATTACTCCTTCTTGGTCTTGCAACTGATGTAATTGGCCGGCGCACCCGGCTGCCACGCGTAACATTGCTGCTGATATTTGGCTTTGTAATCGGCCCAGCAGGCTTAGGTTTCTTGTGTCCAAACGAAGAAAAATGGTTTTCTATTGTCACGGACATGGCACTGATCATGATTGGATTCCTTTTGGGAGAGAAATTTACCCTCCCCTTGCTTCGTGAGCATGGCAAATTAGTGCTCTGGATCTCCGTGGCCGAAGTTGTTGTAACAGCATTAGCGGTGCTAATTGGCCTTCTCCTGATTGGATTACCGATGGAGATAGCCTTGCTGCTCGCAGGCATAGCTACTGCTACTGATCCAGCCGCGATTACCGATGTTGTTCACGAAACAAAAGCAGATGGTCTATTCACGCACACCATGCTGGGTATCGTCGCAGTTGATGACGCATGGGGCCTCATTGTATTCAGTCTCATGCTCACTATAGCTCAGGCATTCAGTGGACAGGGTGGTAATATAGAACACCTGCTTACTGGTGCCTGGGAACTCGGCGGCGCCCTCCTTATCGGGATTGCCTTAGGCATCCCAATGGCCTATGTAACCGGTCGGATTAGACCAGGAGAACCAACACTGGTTGAGGCGTTGGGCGTGGTCTTTCTCTGTGGCGGGATTGCCATATGGCTAAAGGTTTCATTTCTATTGGCTTCAATGGTCTTAGGATGTGTTGTTGCAAATCTGGCTCGCCACCATATACGCCCATTCCATGCCATTGAAGGCATCGAATGGCCATTTATGATACTATTTTTTGTGTTAGCTGGGGCTTCGCTTCATATCGAAATGCTTTTTCAAATAGGCTTTGTTGGATCCGCCTACATCATCTTTCGAATCATTGGACGTCTGCTCGGTGGCTGGACAGGAGGTGCCATAAGCCACGCAGAGCCATTGATGCGCCGATGGATGGGAATAGTGCTGATGCCCCAGGCAGGAGTTGCCCTGGGAATGGCACTCGTTACAATTGAGCGTCGTCCTGATCTTGGCGAAATAATTCTCCCAATTGTCATAGCATCAACTGTGCTGTTTGAGTTGATCGGCCCAGTGTTGACACGGACTGGATTGGTTCATGTGGGCGAGGTTCATCCTGATAAAAGAGTGAAGCAAGGCTAATTAATTGTAAACAAACTCAGGGGTTTCTCCAAGCGCTGTGTCTGGGAATGATAGCTTTGGGGAGTGGTTAAAGAGCTTTGTTTAAAAAAGAGGCCTAAATTTAACACGAACATGATTAAATGTAAAATTACTCATGGGAACAAAAGATAACCACAGAAATCAAAATCAGGAAATGGTGATCTTACAGAGTGCAGTTGAAAATACGAATGAGGCATTTGTCACCATAGACGAAAACCATACGGTCTTATTTTTTAACAAGGCAGCAGAAAAGATTTTTGGTTACAACCGAAAAGAGGTTATTGGACGTGACCTTAATGTCATCATGTCACCCAGTTGTAGCAGAAATCACCGCCAGGCGGTAATGCGCTATGTAAAGACCAGAATACCAGGACGCATCGGACACGAAACAGAAATGTTAGCCAGCCGGAGGAACGGCGATACCTTTCCTGCATCTATTTCATTTTCTGTCACAGAGGTAAACGGAAGACTTTTCTTTACCGGGATTGTAAGGGATATGACTGAAAAACAGGCACTGCAGGAACAAATCATGCGTTCGGAGCGAATGGCTGCTCTCGGTCAACTGGCCGCAGAGATAACCCATGAGATCAAAAACCCGCTGATGCTGATTGGTGGTTTTGCCCAACAGTTGAGCCGGGTCATTGACGATAAACAAAACCTCAAAAAGGTGAATATTATTACTGATGAGGTGAAACGACTGGAGAGACTTCTGGCTGATCTTAGGGAATTTCATTTGCCAAAAACCATTGCCTCTGAAAAGGTGGATCTAAAGGAGCTTTTGCAGGAGATTTATTTCATGTTAAAGGATGACTGCGAAAAGAAAAATATCCGAACTGAGTTAAAAATAGACGATAAGGCCCTACTGGTGACTGGCGACAAGTACAGTTTGAAACAGGTGTTTTTAAATCTGTTTAAAAACTCTATGGATGCTATGGAACATGGTGGAGTCCTCTCAATCCAGACCAGTTTAATCGGCGACCAGGTGGAAATCACCGTGGCCGATGAAGGATGCGGGATCCCTGAACAAGATAAAGAGAAAATCTTTTCCCCATTTTTTACCACTAAAAAACATGGGACAGGCTTAGGCCTCTGTATCTCAAAAAGGATTATCGAAGAGCATGCAGACAGTTCCTTATCTATGAAGAGTAAGGAAGGAAAGGGAACATCCTTTAAGATAAGCCTGCCTGTTTACCATGAAACTCCCTAAAGGCCAGTAAGAATGATGGTTTCGTAAAAAGTCGAATTTCCCCTCCCCTGGTGGGAGGGGATTAAGGGGAGGGCGACGTAAGTGCGTGAAATAACGCTGTATTTACCCTTACCCCAGCCCTCTCCCATGAAGGGAGAGGGAGTATTTTTGACTTTTTACGAGTCCATCAAGAATGGAGTAGGTATGAAATCTTTTAAGGACACAAGAATGGTTGCCTGCAGTGGACATTTCTGAAACCAAGGATAGTTTTATCATCAAGTCCGAGCTACCAGGAATGGATGAGAAAGACGTTAACGTCAGTATCTCAGGGGACATCCTGACAATCAAAGGTGTGAAGAAAAAGGAGGAGGAAGAAAAAAACGAGCAATAAAATCCCTCAGGACATAACTCCATACATCTTAAGCTTTTTATGCAGGGTCCTCCGGGTTATGCCAAGCCGCCTTGCTGCTTCACTCTTATTACCCCCGGCCAACTCCAGCGTCTTCAATACGGTCGCCTTTTCCACCTCATCGAGGGACATATTTTCCAGTCTAACATCTTTTGCCAAGATTTCCCCAGACAATGAGGCATCCTTTAGGATCATTGGAAGGTCTTCTTCATCCAGGTACTCTGAACGTGAAAGCACCACTGCCCTTTCAACACCATTCATGAGTTCCCTGACATTTCCTGGCCAATCATATTTAAGCAGCCGGTCCATGGCCTGAGGTGTAAACCCTTTTATCTGTTTGCGATTCTTTTCGGAAAACATTTCTAAAAAGTGCTGGGCCAGGAGAGGGATATCCTCTCTCCTCTTCCGCAAAGGAGGCATGTTCAGGGTAACAACATTTAAGCGGTAGTAGAGATCCTCTCGGAATCTTGCAGCCTCAATCTCCTGCAAGAGATCCTTGTTGGTTGCAGCTATAATCCTCACATCCACCTTGATGACCTCTTCACCGCCAACGCGAGTAATCTCTCTTTCCTGGAGCACTCGCAGTAACTTGACCTGCATGGCCAGCGACATCTCACTGATCTCGTCCAAGAATAGGCTTCCTCCATGAGCCTGGCGAAATCGTCCCTCCTTTCTCCTATAGGCACCTGTGAAAGCCCCTTTCTCATGACCGAAAAGCTCAGATTCAAGCAGTGTTTCTGTGATGGCGGCACAATTGATTTTCACAAAAGGACCATCTTTTCTGGTGGTGTTAAAGTGAATTGCCCCTGCAATCATCTCTTTGCCCGTGCCTGACTCACCAGTGATCAAAACGGTGGCCTCAGATGGAGCTACCTGAGCCACTGTTTCCAGGAGTTTGACCATGGCCGCGCTTCGCCCAATAATATTTTGCCTGTCAAAATGACTGCCCAGAGTCTCCCGCAGGAGACGATTTTCCTCCTTTAATTGTGTGTGATCCATGGCCCGTTCCATGGCAAACCGTAATTCATCAAAATCAAGGGGCTTGGTGAGATAATCATAGGCGCCATTTTTCAGTGCCTCTACAGCGGTCTCCACAGATGAGTAGGCAGTCATAATAATGACTGGTATAGAAGGGTTAAGGGCCTTGATTTCGGTCAGGGCCTGAAGCCCTGTCACCTTAATCATACGAATATCCATCAGAATCAGGTCAAATGCCTGTTCATGTACCTTTTTAATTGCTGTTGAGCCGTCATCCGCTTCAGCAATGGTATATCCCCACCCGGTGAGAAGAGTCCGCAACATGGTACGATGGGCAGGGTCATCATCTACCACTAATATGGTATTTTTCTTATTCATCAGATCATGTCCAAAGGCAAAAGGATCGTCACTGTGGTTCCTTTACCGGACTCACTCTCCACCCTCACTTCACCCTTATGGGACTCTATGCTCTTGTGGACTATCGCAAGCCCTAAGCCCGTGCCTGATTGTTTGGTGGTGAAGTAAGGATCAAAGATATGAACTATGTCCTCTTTTTTGATACCGGCGCCGGTATCTGAAACGGCGATCCTTGCCGTTTGGGAATTCTCATCCCAGGAAAGCTCTACGGAAAGGGCGCCGCCATGCTCCATTGCTTCAATAGAGTTCAAATACAGATTAAGGAGAACCTGGTTGATCCGATCCGCATCGACAGATACATTTTTGATTTCAGGCGAAAGGTTCGTACTGATGCTGATATTCTTCTCCTGAGCCTGCCGCTGAATCATCTTTAGGGAATGCTGAATCACGGTATGCATAGAAGTGGGTTTCTTATCAATCTTCACGGGACGGGCAAATTCCAAAAGCTGACCAATGACCCTGTTTAACCTTTCCACCTCTTGGACCATAATTTCGGCTATTTTTTGGTCTTCGGGTATCTCCTTGTATCTTTCTCTAAAGTAGGTGGCAAACCCCTTGATTGAACTCAGGGGATTGCGTATTTCGTGGGCGATCCCCGCTGCGAGCCTCCCCAGAGATGCCAGGCGCCGATTTCTTTCAATCTCCCTTTTAAGGTTTTGAACCTCGGTCAAATCCCTGAAAAGGATGACATCTCCTAAAAAGGTACCATCATCTCCCTCCAGTAAAGATACGCTGACGTCCAAAGGGGTCATTTTCCCCTCTTCCAGAGGACAATCTATCTCCTTCTCTATGATCCCTTTCTTGGTTTCCAGTTCATCAATAAGAGACCATAACTGCTTCGGTAGTATTTCGTTGGCCTTTTTCTCCAGCACTTCATGGGATGAAAGTTGAAGCACGGCTTCGGCCGTCTGATTGAAAGAGGCTATCCGCCCATCAGGATCAATGACCAGAAGACCCATAGGCATATTTTCAACCACAGTATCAGAGAAGACCTTAATCCTGGTCAGAGAGGTCTTGGCCGAACGATAGGCCTGGGCCAGGAAAAGAGAGACGATTCCGGCAAACCCAATCAAAAGAAGGATAACTCCCATGAGCACCGTGTGACGAACATCCTCTTTTCTGGCCGCCTCAATGGCGCCCATATCCAGCCCGATAAAAATGATCTGTTCTGGCTCAGGTTCCTGTTTTATCAGATTGATATGAGGTCTGTGCTGTACATTGTGCATCATTCTACCATAGTGTCTTCGAAGATATATGCGTGTGGGCGAAAACTGACGGAAAACCTCAAAGGTGTCAGCTCCGTCTGGATTTGATACCTGGCGCCATTCCACCATCTCAGAACGGGAAATTCGCTCAAGATCCAGGTCTCTCCCATGGATTTCCCCTATTCTAGCAGGATCATTATGGGCCAGGATGGTTCCTTTCATGTCAGTGACAATAAGATAAACAATATCGGGCTGTTGTGCTGTTTCCCTCAACAATTTCTGAAGCTGAAAGTCACTCCGGTGCATTCCCATCATACCTGTTCTGGCGCCAGCCTCAAAGGACCTAATGAGAGCCGCTCCCTTTTCTGAGAGAAGGAGGGTCGTATTCTCTTTCTGTTTGTGGATATTCTCCAGGGTCCAGAAAACAAAGATCGGCACCAGTATAATCACCGCTCCCACTATGATCCAGGGAGGAATGCCGATCCAATATTTTTTATTCACTCTATTATTCGTCATGAACATTTTATTACGCAAGATGTGTACCAAACCTTTAACCTGGATCCAGTTTATTCCACAACTCAAAATGCAGCCCCCAAACATCCCGTGATTTGGCTTCAGGCATAGCGGCTCCAAGACATCTACTGCACACTATTGATGAACAATTCCTCTCCTATACCTAATAAGATTGGATACTTATTATCCAGTTGGATACCCCTAAATGGATACTTATTATCCATTTTTTCCCTGTTATTGCAAGAAAAAATATCATCAACTATAGGATCTGTCAAAATAACCTTGTGATTTAAACTGGTTATATCATTGCGCTTCGTTTTGGCATAGCCGTTGCTTTAAGAAAGGACAAAACAAAAACTTAACTTTAAAGGAGGTAGGAAAATGAAAAAAACACTAACAATCATAGGAACCTTGCTTTTGGTAGGAGCTATTGCTATTCCCGTATTGGCCTATGGTCCAGGATGGGGAAAAGGTCATCATACGATGGGATACCGGGGAGGCGGTCCTGGCTATTGCTGGCAGTATGGCAGAGGGAATGAGAATCTAACAGAAGAGCAGAGCGGTCAATTGGACAAGCTTTCCAAGAAATTTTATGATGAGACTGCCCAGCTTAGAAATGAAATCTGGACCAAGTCGGCAGAACTCAATACTCTCTTGAATTCGTCCGATCCCGATGCCGAAAAGGCCAAGGCCCTTCAGAAAGAGATTAGCGGGCTGAAGGCAAAGATGGCTGAGAAGCGGATCAATTTTGAACTTGAGGAGCGTAAGATTACTCCTGAGGTCCGGTCTGGCAGAGGATACGGCAGAGGTCACTACAACTCTCATATGAGAGGCTATGGTCCAGGTGCATGCTGGAATTAACCATGTAGCATGGGGATGGACTTATGCTCCATCCCCTAATCTTTTGAATCCGATCTCCCCCAGTTATTCTAATAAAAATTTTTGATAATTCATTATCTTAACTTAGTTTAAGAAAGGAGGTTCACCAATGGAAAGATTAGCAACCGTTACCAACACTATTATCGATCCGGTGTGCGGCATGAAGGTGGACCCCACCAAGACAGACCTGGTGGCTACCCACCAAGGGTACAGTTACCACTTCTGCGCCGAGGGCTGCCGCAAAGCCTTTGAGGCCAACCCCAAGAAGTACCTGCACCGCAAACCCGCCAAGCCTAAGGGGCCTAAAGGCTGGATGGGACGTTATCTGGAGCGGATGGCCAAGTCCAACAGGGAACTCTTCGGTGACAGCCGCCCCCAATGCCACTGAGCCGGAGCCTGCAGCGACAAAGGGTAAGAAAAATGGCGATCATCCTAATAGTAGATGATCGACTATACGTAATGGAGCTTTTCCGTTTCCTACACCTACCTCCAGGGCCCGATTCCCAACGATCCGATCCCTGAGCCTGGCCCTCCATGAGGTGAACCGTAACCATTCCATGGGTGCCTCTAAGAGATCATAGAAAGAGGCCAGTCGGTCGTATCTCTTCCGGGTAATATTGGAATTGGATGTTTCACTCATCATGAAGGAACTCCTTTATAGCACTACCATCTCGAGGACCTATGACAATTTTACCACCTCAGTATGGTGTAATGCCATTTGTTTTTATAAAAATTGCCTCTCTGTTCAAGGCATGCGCAGTCTTTCTGGGATATTGGGTACACAAATTCCTCTAAGCCCATTTTTCCATTTTAGAACTTAGGAGGCATAATTATCAATCGAATAATCAGGATAATCAGCGCTTATATAGAGATAATCATCAGAGGGTGGGAACTGATTAATTATATTAGTGGACTCCATCCCCTTAATCTTAGTACCCCAATTTCTTCTCTCTGTTCAAGGGACCAGGATATGAGGTTTTGAACGGTCATCGATCCTAAGTGCCTTGATAATTGATTATTTATGCTTAACTTATAAAAAATTACGTTTTTTGTGGGAGGCATGATTATGGAAACAAAAAAACTTTCAATACCAAACATAATTTGCGGTCATTGTGTGATGACGATTCAAAGAGAGCTGGATGAAATTGATGGGGTTTCAAAGATAGAAGGAGATCCTACGGCAAAAGAGATCACCGTTGAATGGGATGCACCGGCAACTCTGGAAAAGATCAAGTCCACCCTGAAGGAGATTAACTATCCGACCGCTGATTAGATTTCATTGAAGGCAATAATATAAAGGATAATCCTATGACCGATAGAAATATTACGCTGCCAGTTACCGGCATGACATGCGCCAACTGCGCCCTTACTATACAAAGAAGCCTGAAAAAAGTTACGGGTGTAAAAAAAGCGAATGTGAATTTTGCCACGGAGCAGGCCTCTGTTTCCTTCGATCTGGAACAGGTTCAAATAAAGGATCTGACAGACAAGATTCATGATGCAGGCTATGGCGTTGTTACGACAACGGTAGAGATTCCCCTCACAGGTATGACATGCGCTAACTGCGCAATGACCATTGAAAGGACCTTGAGCAAGAAGGTTCCCGGTGTACTCAAGGCCTCAGTCAATTTTGCCACGGAGCGCGCACGTGTGGAATACATCCCAACCCTAACAACCGTAGACGATATGATTGCTGCCATAGAAAGGGCCGGGTATGGTGCCATTCGACCGGATGAATTAATTGAGGGTGAAGACACGGAACTGGCTGCCCGAAAAGCGGAGATACAAAACCAGACACGCAAATTTTTAACAGGCCTCATATTCACTGTACCGCTGTTTTTTCTCAGCATGGGAAGGGACTTTGGACTTATAGGGATATGGGCCCATGCTGTGTGGGTTAACTGGCTTTTTTTTGCTCTTGCCACTCCTGTTCAATTTTACACGGGCTGGGATTATTATACCGGAGGATGGAAAAGCCTCAAAAATGGCAGTGCCAATATGGACGTGTTAGTGGCTATGGGATCATCGGTTGCCTATTTTTATTCCCTTGCTGTGCTTCTTTATTCTCCATTTGGCGAGCATGTCTATTTTGAAACCTCTGCTGTGATTATTACCCTGATCAAGCTTGGCAAAATGCTTGAGGCCAGAACAAAGGGTCGAACAGGTGGCGCCATCCGTAAGCTAATTGCACTACGACCAAAAACTGCAACGATTCTGGAGGATGCAGAGGAAACGGAAATCCCCCTTTCACAAATCAAGGTAGACGATGTCCTAATTGTTCACCCTGGTGAAAGTATTCCTGTTGATGGGGTAGTCCTGGAAGGTGAATCAACAGTGGATGAATCTATGCTGACCGGAGAACCTCTTCCAGTTGATAAGCATCCCAAAGCCAAGCTTACAGGTGGCACTATCAACGGTGAGGGCCGCCTCAAGTTTGAGGCAACCAGGGTTGGAAAGGATACTGTTTTGGCCCAGATAATCCGGCTGGTTCAGGAGGCTCAGGGTAGCAAAGCCCCTATTCAGGCCCTTGCTGACCGTGTCGCTGCTGTATTCGTCCCTGGAGTAATCGGGATTGCCTTTCTGACCTTCTTCCTCTGGTGGGCCATAGGAGGTGATTTTATTCCGGCAATGCTCCGATTGGTTGCGGTTCTGGTAATTGCCTGCCCCTGTGCCCTTGGGCTTGCAACACCCACAGCCATCATGGCTGGAACAGGGAAGGGTGCAGAAAAGGGAATATTGTTTAAAAACAGTGAGTCTTTGGAGATGGCCACAAAACTAAATACGATTGTCCTGGATAAAACCGGGACCATCACCATGGGTAAGCCCTCTGTGGTCAATGTGATTGTGGCTGACTCCCTTATCAAGAATGAAGAGGAACTTTTAAGGCTCGGGGCATCAGTGGAAAGGGGATCTGAACATCCACTGGGACAGGCCATAGTCAAGGAGGCAAAAAAGAGAGGGATTCATCTTTTAGAGCCAGATGCCTTCAGGGCCTTGAGGGGATTGGGAGTGCAGGCAAAAATAGAGGGGCAGGAAGTTTTGGTGGGGAAGCCCAATTGGTTTGATGAGATGGGTTTTACCTTTGATGATGTAAAAGATCAGGTGCGCTCTTTACAGGATGAGGGAAAGACGGTGATGATGGTAGTGGTTGATAAAAAACTTGCAGGCCTTATAGCTGTAGCAGATACGGTAAAGTCCGAATCGGCAGAGGCCATTGAAGAGCTTCATGAGCAAAACCTGAAGGTAGTTATGCTTACAGGGGATAATGAACATGCTGCCAGGACAATTGCCTCGGAGGTGAATATTGATGAGATAGTTGCAGAGGTGCTGCCTGAGGGAAAATCGTTAAAAATCAAGGAATTTCAAGGAAAATGGGAAAGAGTTGGTATGGTGGGCGACGGGATTAATGACGCCCCCGCACTGGCCCAGGCCGATGTGGGCCTTGCTATTGGGACAGGGACCGACGTGGCCATAGAGTCCGGCGATGTGATCCTGGCCAGTGGTAACCTGAAAGGGGTTGCAAAGGCGATTCAACTGAGTAGGGCTACTATGAGAACGGTCAGGCAGAACCTTTTCTGGGCCTTTTTTTATAATATTGTGCTTATTCCTGTAGCAGCAGGGGTGCTCTATCCATTTGAATTTCTCCCTGCATTTTTACGACAACTGCACCCCATATTTGCTGCCCTGGCTATGTCCATAAGCAGCATTACAGTGGTTTCCAATAGCCTGCTTCTATACAAGACAAAAACAGGATGAACTACCTCGCAGCCCCGCTCAGACCGAATCTCCTCCATAATTAAGCTCCTCTACAGAAATATCCTGATTGATTTTAAATAATTCATATGAGTTGAGCGAGGAGGTGGATATTTTCAAATAGAAAATGTTTGCCCCTCTATTCATCTACTATTTATATGAAAGTGCCTAAAGTGAGCTAAAGTGCCTAAATTTAAGTCCTTTACTACTCAACAACTCAACCATTTGACCACTCAACTGCTTTCATCCTTCGTTGTGTTCGAAAGGCTATGTGTGTTTGCATGAACCAATTTGATAATAGTAACCTCAGGAGGTGAAAGAAACCGGATAGGAGGCCCCCACGTTCCAGAGCCCCTGCTCACGTACAATTGGGAGCCATGCGACAGAGGTATCAATCCAGTATGGTAAGGGAAAAAAAGTCGAGTAATCAGATTAAAGGGAAAAATTTGTCCTTTGTGGGTGTGTCCTGAAAGCTGCAGATCAAAGAGACCGAGTGCCTCCTTGCTTACTACCGGCATGTGTTTAAGAAGGAGAACAAAGTTCTTATTGGAGTTATGAGAGAGCAGAGTTTTTTCTGAAACACCTCTGTAGAGACCAAAGTACTTTCCAGTTGGATCATCAATACCAACGACTGTGATGATCCCGGCAGCGTCAGATGTTTCTCCCCTCAGCACCGTAAAGCCCGCACTTTGCGCAAAATTCAGGGCTTGATCAAGGCCAGCATAAAATTCGTGATTTCCTGTAATTGCATATTTACCGTATGGCGGATTGACAGTCTGTAAGAGTTCTGCGAGTCCGGTGAGATTGTCGATCTGGCCATCCACAAGATCACCTGTTGACACCAGAATATCAGGGTTTGCCCTCCTTACTGCATTCAAAATCCGTTTCAATCTCTTGTGCCTGACAATCAGTCCAAGGTGAACATCAGAGATCTGAGCAATGGTAAGTGCGCCGATTCCTTCAGGAATTTTTGGGCTCCGTATTACCACGGTTTCTGTGCGGATAGTGCGCGCCTCATAGTAACCAAATACTGCTATGACTCCTGTGGTGAGGACTGCGATGAAAAAAGCAATTCGTGGAGAAGGGATTAAGAAAGGGAATCCCGTATGAAGCATAAGGCCTGTTGCGTATACTAAAAGGCGGTAAATATCAATAGCGAGGGAACAAAAGAAGAACAGAAATACAAGCCCCATCCATGTATACCCGAGGTAAGAGATGAGGCGAGCTGTAACATCAAATTTATGCCCTTCCAATACGCGCACCACAACTGGTGCACTCACCATAAGCACCATGAACACTGTGAGGAAAATTGCAGTCACACCACTGAAGGCAAAGGCACTTCTCATTTTTAGGAATACATACAGGTGCAATAAGCTATAAAGAGATAAAATGGAAACGAAAAAGAGAATCTTCACAGTTGTCTCTCCTTGATATAGGTTTTTTGTTTTGCCACCATTGATCATATCAAGATTACACGGGATTTCTGAATACTCCTAAAGGGAGAAATAAATGTCGCATGAGAAAGCAACCACTCCTGTAATAGGGTCTTAAGCGACTTTACGTCTAATCCTTTTAATATAATAATTGAAGGACGCGATTTCAAT
>Ga0233414_10000396_pt1 | contig 18792 bp, 30 predicted proteins | sample Na_anoxic_10_MG_FD_189020 | JGI IMG/M metagenome (GOLD analysis project Ga0233414, IMG submission 189020) | Seawater microbial communities from Saanich Inlet, British Columbia, Canada - Na_anoxic_10_MG | ecosystem: Environmental > Aquatic > Marine > Inlet | place: Canada: British Columbia... | reverse complement strand
GTTGTGTGCATGTATTTTATGATGTTTCAAATTACCATTGCTTTTGAATTGACTGTCGCACAAATCACATTTTTTCCATGTTACATTGATGTTATGGGCTTGCATTTTATGTGATTTCAATTTATCATTGGTTTTGAATTGACTGTCACACAAATCACATTTTATCCATGTTACATCGATGTTGTGTGCTTGCATTTTATGATGTTTCAAATTACTATTGGTTTTGAATTGACTGTTGCATAAATCGCATTTTTTCCATGTTACATTGATGTTGTGTACGTACATTTTATGTCGTTTAACATTGTATACCAATTTATCACATATATCACATTTGTATCGTTTACGTTTATACACTTTAGTATTGTCGATTTCATCGAATTTACGTTTATTATCATTCATTTTATTAAAAATACACAGAAAAAAATGAAAATGTTGATAATACCGATACAATGATAAATCCGAAATAGATTTTTATTTATAATTTCAAGACTTAAAAATAAAATGTTTTATTATATTATGATTTGAATTATGTCTAACGAATTGAATTTGAAAATACCAGTACCCGATAAAAAAGTAACTGCATTAGTCATTGGTGGTTGTTTAATAGGATTGTTGTATTATCGACATTTATTATTACAAAATGAAATGAAAAATACAAATAAGAAATTATCGTATTTACAAACTGTTATGTATAACAATCTTTCAAATGAAGAAGAATATGAACAACAACAACCACAACCACCAGAACAACAACAATCTAGAGTTACACTAACTCCAAATAGCCAACGATTTGGTAATGGGGGTGATTCACATAATAATGCTACACAAGCGTCATTATTTGGTAATCATGATCAAAATGAAATTACACCGTGGACAGAAAAAGTTGAATTGGATGACGATCAAAAACAACGAATTGACCAAATAAAGAATTCCAATACTAAGAATACTACTACACAATATCAGTAATTCCGATTACCACCACTTAACATTTGCGACATCTTTACAACCATACCAATAACTATAATAACCAATATCAAGTAGAATGTATATTTTAAAATTTTACCAGTATCACCAAATATACCACTAACATCATTTGAACCACCAAAAATACCGAATGGGTCACCAAATGGTGATTTACCTTTTAAAACGTTAATTGGGTTAAATAAAAAAGACATTTTTTTGTATTTGTTGTTTTTTATCTATTAGACAATAATTTATTTAGCACTTTCTTACTAGTTTCAGTATAATGGTTACCACTTAAAATACCATTCAAACATTCGATCGCTTCGTTTATCGTATTTGTATTTTTAGGATGTATTTTACGATTACGCGCACCTTTTATACCATAACAACTAGTAATATCATTTTGAAATGTATCACGACTTATATTGAACTTGGTTTCTATTATATTGGTTAGTAGTTCATCTATTTTTACCCAATTACGTTTTTTTCTACATATATGTTGGTTCAAATGACGCCAATCTATAAACCTAACATCTTTTTGTTCCTTATTAACATATGTGATTATATATTTAAACGCAGTGTCTAACGCATTACACACTGTATTAATAGCATCGTTAACATCATTATGTTTTTTCAACTCGTTAACTTCACTAAACAATATATTTATTTGATGTTGTTGATTTATTATAGTTTGTTTTAATACACGAATTTCATTTTTGTTGTCACTATCAAGTGTAGTTGTTGGTAAACCAAGTACGCTTTTATTAGAATTACCTTTTATTTTACCAATCCAACCACACTTAGCAATTGAACTCCATGAATTATTATCCATTTATTTATTTTGCAAATGTTTTTACAATTATTAATGAAGATAACAAAATAATTAATGGGTATACTATATTAGGTTGTTTTTGTTTAGAACGCGCAACGTCTATTTCAGGTTCATTTTCAATATTTTCAACCAATGGTTTTAGTTCGACTTGCGTAACATCGATTTTTTTTTCGGGGTTTATATCAAAAATTACATCATGTTCCGTCGGATTTATGGTGTTTACACCATGCCACGGTGCAACATTAGCGGGGTTTTCTAATGGTACGTCATATATTTTTTGTTCATGTGCCATTGTTAGTTTTAATATATAAAATCGATTTTTTTTTCTAACTCGTTAATAAACAATATATAATTTTTTAGGAAAATATGGTTGATTTGTTACCAATACCAATTTTACGTAGATGTGATGCATTTGATTTGTACAATGAATGTGCATATAATTATACACAAAACAATCGATATGATATAGGTAATATACGATTAAATAAAAACGAAACGAAAAGTGCAAGATTAATTGGTTATATGTGGGATAATAAATGGAGTATATGTGAAGATTTCATATGTATGGTTAGTGATAACAAGTGTATAAGTCTATTGAATGTACCTAAACAACCATTTATTATAATAAACAATGCATTATACAACGATAACATTGATTTCGAAAAACAACATAGTGAACTAATATACTCAGATAATATAAGGTTGTGTTTGAAAATTCCACAATATATATCATGCACTAACATACACGAAACGTCATTGTTTTTAAGTGCTATGAAATGGATTAGTGGTATGACCAACAATGAAATTGATTGGAAAACTCGAATTGAAATTAACGGTGTTAAATATTATTTTATCAATTAAAATTTTTACAAGGCAAACCGTAAGAATCTATTTCGGATTTATTTACATGTGAATATAAATACGACTGAAATATTTGAAATCATTTATAAAAATAATCCATTTCAGCTTAAAACAAACAAAGTTAAAAAACGATGTCGTTATGTAAAAAATGCAATAGTGTGTTTATACCAAATTTGGAAGATGATCCAATTCGAACATTTGATCATACATGGAAGTTTTGTAATGATTGTTTTATGGTTAAAAATAATATCAAGAATCAACGTCGAGTAAGAAAGGATTTCTTACCAGATATAATGGATGCATGTGAACATAGTATCATCGATGCTGATGAAAATTGTTTTTTCATGCAACAAAGACGAAAACGGTTGGGAATTGAACGCATTGATTATAAATGCGACTTGGTTTATCCAAGAACATTTTTTTTAAGAATCAAATAAAAAATCTCAAATACTCAAAACATTCTTTTTCAGTCTTTGTTTTTTCCCAGTTCCTTGTATATGTACTTCCTTTATATCACTCTTTTTTGTTTGTTTAGTACCTTCTTGTGACTTACCACTATCTTGTTGTTCTGATCTTAACATATTAAGTAATTCAGCTTGTTGATTTCCGTCATCTGGCCCAGACATAATATCATTACTTACTTCATCTTCATCATTGACGTCTGTATTAACAGTTGATTGTGGTGGTGAATACGCTTGTCTTACGTTTTGCATATTCGGTGTCGCTGATTGTGCTACACGTTGTAACATTTTTCGTGAAAAACTATGCATGAGAGCATTAGTTATAATCGCAACTCCCAATTTCAAAAGAGGATTAACCTCAAAATCACTTGCATAAAAATCGTAAATCTCGAATAAAATCTCATCGTATTGATTCAGTTGTAAAAATACAGTGTTCGACCATTCATCCAAATCTAATTGTAAGAATGGCATGTTCTTAGAAATAGCTTCAAACGTTGCTACAGTGAACATTAACATTCTACGCATAATTTGAACACTCACATCACTATTTGATTGGTATGCCCATTTTGCTTCAACGACTTCCAATTCTTCAAGTGACATACGTGAATTGAATTCAATACTTGCTCCAGTGAATCTCACACGCCGTTCTAATTTTGCTAAAATACGAGCTTTGCGTTTAATCATTTGTTCATGTGTTACTAATTCACGTGAAATTTGATTATTCTCATTCACAATAATCTCATTATCGGTTGATTCACTATCACTAATATCATCATCCAAATCACTGCCACTCATATCATCATCAAAATCACTTTCATCACTATGATTTTTAGTATCGATTTTAAACATGTTATTATCATCATTAACGTATTTTTCATCAGCGTCCTTATTTAGTTGGTCTTGTGTTTTTTTCTTATCAGTGTTAATCAAAAGATTCAAATCATTATCGTCGTTATTATCATTTGTATCAACAACAACATTCTCTTTAAAATGAACCTTCTTATTTTTTACGCGTTTTGGACGTTTTGATGATTGTTTCAGAGTAAAACATGATTCTTTTGGTTTTAAAACGCTTATTGTTTCTTTAGCGCCACGTGGGATAAAACTAACATTATTCATAATATATTCTAATTATTATTACATAAACAATATTTTATTTTAACTGTTTTGTAATGTTTTCAAAAATAAATAATGTAATACATTGAAAAATACAATAGGTTTGAAATTAACATGTTTAACTATAAATAATAATTCGCATAATAATGGATAGTGTACATTTACGACAGTATCGTTATGAATATGCATTTGTAGTTTTAACTCACGGTTTAATTCAACCAAATCAGAAGTTTGAAAAAAATGTAAAACTTTGATATACATGACACTATCAACATTAAAACAATTAACTATCTTACTTATTATTTGAATATATTTAGATGTTTCTACATTTACACAGTATTGTAGAATCTCAGCTATTTTATCATGTGATATATACATCTTTGATATTTGGAATGATTTATGGTATGTTCGATTCTTTCGAATTTGTCTCTTTTTAGCGTTTTCATCTTTTTGATGTTGTTGAAATAAACGATTTAATGTTTTTGATTTGAAAATACACTTTCGCATTTATCGATTTAATATAAATGTTATTTTTGACATTATAATATTAACAAAAACATTATAATTTTTCATCACGATTAGTTATATCGACGCATTGCTTGATAATAACCCTCCTTACCACTTTTCACAACAAAACGAACGATCATTTTATCAGTAACCAAGTGATGAAGTGCGAGTCCTGCAACTGTAATTAATGCGGCCTGTACTGTATCTTGGATAGGTGAAGGTCTATTTAAGATATAACTATTAATAACCCATGCCGTTAAACCCAATGTTGTTAATTTCAAAGCATCTTGTGAGAAATCTACCATGTCAGGTTCTAATTCAATTAAACGAGGTGCCATTTTTTTAAAAAATATAAATAATTGTATTATGTGTTTTTTTATTAAGTAACAAACATTTTTTTTTTCTGGTTAATGTGAAGTTTATTTATTTATTAAAAATTTTTTACTATTGAAACACAAAACGGTATTATGTAGATTGATATACTTAGCATTATGCCTTTTCAAATAATTAGTACTATAATGAAAAAAATCACTATATTCATCATCAATGTTAAAAAAATACCATTTAAACAATGTTAATTGTAAATCAATAATACTTGGTGATTGTGTATCCCAAACTATTTGCCAATTATTCGATAAATTATAAAAATTCTTAGTTCCATTCACAAAAACAATACGGTTAAAACGACTTAAATCATCTAATACATTCATATTACATTCAAATATATAAAAAATTACAAACGAGTACGGCGAACAACTCTTTTTCTTTTTCTTACAACTGGTCGTTTCTTAACAACACGTTTAGTTGTTCGACGACGTCTACGAACAGGTGCTTTGAATTCGTCATTGATAACCATAGCCTCGACTTCTGGTTTTAATACCATTGCACGGTGTGTAACGCGTCGTCTACGAACAGCTGGTTTTCTTTTAACGACTGTTTTTCTTCGTACTACTCGTCGCTTTCTAGTTCTCTTTGCACTGGCGTCGAAAGGAAGTGTAGCGCGTGTAGTGACAACACCTTGTTGATCAGCTGGGTTTCTAGTAGCACGACTAATTGGTGCTCCCCATGGTGCAGCGACCATTGGTACACATGTACTTTGACTGGGATCAACCATTGGTGATAAGTATTTTTTACCATTGACATTGATATATACATCACGGGTTGGTATAACATTACCAGCAGCGTCGCGAAATTGTGGGATCATTCCTCGACCACATTTCATTTGTCCACCATACATCGGGCCGCTAATTTGGTTTTTGCCGAAATTAATACCAGTAAATGCTGGTTGTGCGGCTGGTGACATGTTTAGAACGCGATTAAATTCAATAGATAAATTACGATAATACTTATTGATTTTAGACATCACACCTGAACGATGGATGGCATTCATTAAATCTTCATTAGCTGGTGACCAAGGAACATGTTCGGCAGGGTGTGCTCTAAATGTACCATCACCAAAATAGTACATAGCCTTACCATCAGCCAAGTCTAAAAGATATCTGATTGGTTGAAAACCTTTCAATTCCACAATGTTTTGTGGGCTATTAACGGCGATAAGAGAATCGCCAGTCACTTCACTACCAACACCCCAATTTTTAAAACTAGGATGGATAATCAATTGTTTAAGGTATGTTACATCGCCATTACCAGAACTCAATAAAATATTCGAATCGAGTGATGCAACGTGTGTTGCGATTGATTTAAAGTAATTCATGACGCGATCAAGTGTCAATGACCAGTTATACATTCGTTGGATTTGTGATGATTGTCTTAATCCAGTAGCACCAACTCGTGAAAAGAGTAGTTTGGCTTCATTATAGGTAAATTTTGGTTCACTACCTAGAATACGTCGAAGCCATTGTTTATAGTCGTTACCAGGGGATCGTAGGTAACGCTTCGCGACTGCATTAATAGCTGTTTGAACGTTTGAGTCGCGGCTGGCGGATATATTAATATTTGCCATTTAAATAAATATTAAATAAATTTCTGTTTTTTTTAATATTATAACAACAAAAAAAAAATAACAACGTAGAAAAATTTCACGTCGGTGTTTTAAATATAATAAAACCGATATTGTTACATACGAAAATCATTATTATTTTTTTGATACAATTCGAATCGTTATATAAAAAATAAAAAAAAATGGCTACTCATAAAGAAGATGTTATTATGGGTCTTGATTGTGAAATCGATCTTGATAAAATTATCACATTGGTATCAAATGATGGTCAAAAATTTGAACTAACTCTTCGTATAGCACGGATGTCTGAATTTATTAAGATTGCAACTGATGGGGATATCGATACAACTGAAATCAATGTTGATGTAACTGGTGATGTATTATCATCTATAATCGAATACCTTACATATCACGAAGTAATCGAACCAAGTGATATTAAAAAACCACTGGAAACAAATAATCTCAATGACGTTGTTAAAGATGTATGGGATGTTAAATGGATTAGTCAATTTAATCCTAAAGAACTTGTATATTTTATAAAATGCGTTAATTATATGGATATCGAACCGTTATTAGAACTTGGATGTGCAAAAATTGCTAGTATTATAAAAGGTAAAAGTGGTGTTGCTATTCAACAATTGTTTTTTAAATAAAAAAAAAATTCACTTGAAATGTATTTGTTTTTTTCTTACAAAAAAAAATAATTGTATAATATTAATACAATAATCAATATATAACAAAAAAATGGAAAATTTTCAAAATATATTAGGTGATAAACCAATGAACGTTATAGTACCATCGGTTTTATTTGCTTTATTAGCACCAGATTTCTTAGTTTCTTTACCGTCTATGCAACGACCATTTTTACCAGTTAATTACATGCGAGTTGCAACACACGCCGCGGTGTTCGGTGTTATTTACGCACTTTTAAGAAAGCAATTTCCACAGTATTATTAAATATATTGTAGGAAAAAACTATAGTGTTAAAATTGAATACTTATTAAAATGGAGTTAATTGAATTACCAAACGAACAACCAACTCTAGAACGACAAAATGCATATGAAAACACTTCATGTGTAACTGTTTATAATTTTAGTATTGAAGATTACATTAAATTTGATAGTACTGATAATTTTACAAACACATCAAAATTAATTGATACTATGTTTATGAATAGATGGGACTTACGTAAAGATTTTATATATATTAGTGGTTATAAGAATACGAATAGAAACATTGACATGTTTACAACACCTGAAGATTTATTCATGGTTGTCAACAAGTCAAACTTGGAACATTGTGATGCTAAATCAAATTATGAATCAATGTTAAAGGTTGAAAATATAAATAAAAACGATACTGATATCGTATTGTTTTGTGATGAAAAAACCAAAAACCCTGTTGTTTTAACAAATATTATTTATGAAGACGAATATATTAAACATTATGAATGTATTCAAATCGCAAAAACAATCGATATCGGTGAAGAGTATACTATTCATGGTATCGACTATTACGTAATCGATTAAAACATTAAAAAATCTATTTCGGATTTATTTTATTTTACAATCCGATTTTTGAGTTTGTATTTTTTCATTTTTTTTTCAAATGGACTCGAAATCATTATATTATAATTTTTCAATGGATGATTGTCAAAACATCCCATGTACAAAAGGTAGTTGTGGCATTTGTGGGAAATACACGCATGATATGATTTCACACTTAACCGAATGTCATCCTATATATGCTATTTATTTAAGAGATATGCCAGTTGAAATGAAGTTTTCTTATGATGACGATTTTGATATACCAATAAAACGTGTAATACGTAATGTTGTTTATAACGATTGGCGATACACACATGTTGAATTAGCGAACGGTACACAATTATATTTAGAGGATGATATGATAGACATCAAAATTAATTCCAATACAATTATTGAATATGAAAACATATTTCATGATTCACACAATGGTAATATTTATGGAAATATCGCTGGTTGTCCATGGGAAATTCTATATTACAAATAAAAAAATACAATTATTACACATATTCAAAAAATATATATTTTGTTGTTTACTTAATAAAACGTATACAAATGCCAAAACCTATACCGCGAAAAAAACATAAAGAAGTATGTAACAACAAAAAAATAGGATTGGGATGTACTAAAAAAACTGGTTCATATAGGTATGGAGATCAACATAAATATAAAAAGATAAAACTACCAAGTGGTACTATAAAACAAATTGAGGTTAAGCGTGTTAGACGAACCGCGTCTAAATGTAAGGAGTTTGGTGAGATTGTCCAATGTATGGCTTCTTTGGTTAAAACACCAAATATTCGATGTCGAAATTGTGGTGGTGCTGGTGCCGTACAATTCAATAATGTTATTTATTACGTGTGTAAAAGACATTTACCAAAAGAACGTGGTAGGATGATACCTGCAATACATAAGCGCGTAATTGAAGCAAATAAACCAAACCCAAATAAAGTCAAAAGTGCTAAAATACCTGGATTTGATACAAAAAATATACCTATAAAAAAAATATTCCCTGGAGTTGGTTATTCAAAAACAAAAGGGTTACAAGGTGTATGGAAGCGAGTTAAAAAACAATTGATGTATACACCATTGAAATTACATGGTAAAGATTTTAGACCTACTCGTGGTGTAATCGAACGCGAGATCGAACCAGGTGAAATAGTACCAGACCAATTTGACTTACCAGAACCATTAAGTGAATTGGATTATGGGGAATCACAACCTATAAGTCACATACAAAGCGACCCTGGTTTACTTGGTGGTGTACCATTGTCGGATTGGTTTAATAACACATCAATAAGAAAAATACATTTGTAAATGATATTTTATTATGATATTTTACATCTCGTAATCATAATTACAACAACTTCTAAAAATATTATCAACGTTCAAATCAGTAATAATTTGTACTTTTGTTCGTACAGATGCATTTTCAATCAATTCGATTAGATTTAGCATTAATCGATATACATTATGATCATTTTCAATACGTCTAATTACACGTTTCACAAACTGACTAATTTCAGAGTTGTTTATAACTAGAGGTTTGTTATTATACAATACTTCGATTTGATCGTCGGTTTGACATAACAAATCACAAATACGAGTATGCCATTTTTTGAACCTCCAACGTGGGATACGTGTTCTATTATTGTAATAACGGTTTGAATAATGGTTATTGTATCTGGGCCTCTTGTTTCTTAACCATGATCTCTCACTAGAAACAGATCGTTCGCGAGATACGCTTTTTTTAATGTATTCGGTTACATCATCATCTGAATCAAGTAATACACGCTTTACATAATCATCACACGTTTCATATTTTTTTTCGTCATGTGAGTCATCACAACTTTCATATTTTTTTTCGTCACGTGAGTCATCACAAAATCCAATTACAATATCATCATCAAGTTCATCATACATTGACATTTTTACAATTTTATACACTATTTAATGTAAGTTTAATAAACAGAAAAGAAAAAAAATCAATTGAATAGTTTTATTATGATTTTTCAATTAACTTGGTGCATTCTTTGATACATTCAATAATATCATCATATATAATTCCAACTTTAAACTCAAATCGTTCATCGCGTTTTTCATACAATTCTACTAATTTATTACGCAATTTATCTCTACCACGCATCCATAAATTTTGCTTGATATCACAAATCTCCAAATATTCATGTTCTATATACTTGATTAACTCATTATTGATTGCTTGATTTTTAACACATGTTGTTTTATCATCAGCGTCAATATTGTGTCTATCAATAGTATAATTGACTTTATCAATTGTAATATCAGCCTTAATTATTAATTGTACTTCGAGTAAATTTGTCAATTCGTGTAATCTTTCAGCAATTTTATTACTACTAGAGTCTAGAGCAATAATATCTTTAATGTTTTTAGTCAAGAGTTTAATAAGGTGTTCATTAACACTTCGACGGTTTTCACAGGTTGCCATACTTTTCTATTTAAACACAATATAAAAAATGATTTTACATTTGCAGATAAACGGGCTTATTCATATCACCGCAAATTTTGAATTTTTATTAATTTATTTAGGTTTACCTATTATTCTACCATTTTTAGGTTTTTCAGTTTGTGCTTTACCAATAAAACAACGAGGTTTTGCTATTTTGACTTCATCGGGATTATTGATATTCGCAATTGGTTGTTTGAACAATGCATGTGCACGTTCAGTTACTTCTCGTTCAGACTCATCCAACAACTCCTTTGTCTTTTCATCAAGCGCGTCAACATCTGGACTAATTGTTGGTTTTTGACCATTTTTACGTTGTCTAATCACCTCATCAGCCTTTGCAATTTGAATGTTTTTATATAATTCATTTGCTTCATCGTTCTTTTTATCGCGTATCAATTGTAATCGTTTAGCCTCCATTTTATGCAAATCGTCGATGCGTGAATTCATTCGTTGTTCGCTTGTATACATACGTTGCTTTTGATTATTCATTATTTTATCTAATGTTTCATTACTATAATTACGATCATTAACATCTTTAGGTGGTGGAAATGCGATTAATTTGTTCATTTCAATCACATACATTGTAAACATATTAAACCTTTCAGTTTTCAATTGTGTTGCATATCGCTTAGCATCTTCAATACTACCAAACGCACCTAAAAAGTTAATTGCCATTCTATCACATTGTTGATCACTATCTGGACCAACATATACTATAACACCCCATTGTTGATTATCAGGTGTAAATGGTGCAATTGCATCATTATGTGATAAACCAATGATATCGTCATTATCCAATCGAGCTGATGCCATGTTTTATATCAAAAAAAATATTATTATCGGTAATAACCCTGTTTTATTTACATCAAAAGAAAAAAATAATTGTGATGTGTATAATAACACCGATTTTTCCAAAAAAAAATACTATAACACCGATTATAACACCGATATACATAATAAAATTGTATCTGTGTATAATAAAATGAAGTTTTATTTAGAAAATGACGATACTCATTATTATAATGCAAGTACACCATTAAAGGCTGCTAAAAAAGCATATAGGCGTAATAAATTACAAGCGGTTTTAACATTAATAGATGAAAGTGGTGAAAGTTTTACATTTACAAGTGAAGAATTATCGATAAATCAAAAGAAGATGTTTTTGAAAGAACGCTTTAGAAACATGTATAATAGTCGTCGTAATTACACACCACTTGAAAGTGACGACGAATAAAAATTATTTCTTTTTATCAGTAAAATATTGACATTTTTGTGATAAAAATACACCTTCGTTTGTATAATCCATTATTATAAACAATATCGTTGTTGGTATATACATTTTACAACTAAAAATAAAAAATGTACATTTTATAAATATACGTTATAAAAAATAAATTTGTATATGATGGGTAGTAACAAAGTAAGAAATAGGGTGTTTAGGAAAAAATGCAAACGTGAAACAAAACAACGATCGCGTGATATATATGATAAATTAACTATAGATACAACGTTTGATATACACGATAAATGTTTCTCACCTACTTATTATACACCCGGGACTAATGAGGATTGGTATCCATCAAGTGATGATTGTTCATCAATAAATTCACATTGTCCATCAACAAATAGTACACCACGTACACCACGATTACATTTCGAATTTGCTCCGATGCATATATTAAAATATATGTTAAAAATAGATGGTGAATCGATTAAATTATTTACAAAGGAACAACACGATGAATTGGGCGAATAAAGTTTATATTAGTTGTACCGTGCAACTTATTTCTAACGATGGTGGTAATATAACAATGGAACGAATACAATGTAAAGAATCTACATATATTAAAACAATACTCGACAACGATCCATTTGTTGAAAATATACATTTACCAATACCAGGAGTTTATTTACGTATTATATGTGAGTGTTTACGAATGTATAACATAAATATGTATGACTTAACAAAGTTTAATTGGTGCGAGTTACGCGATATGTTAGCAATTAGTGATTATTTAGGATTTGATGTTTTAATGTATAAAATATGTAAACATATGATATATTTGTTAAAAAATGAATCGAGGCATGGTTGGGATGGTTTTTCAATTGAGATGATAAATTATTTATGCAAGTCAAAAAAATATGCGTCTATTATCACACCATGATCCAATTCGTAAAAAATAAAATATACACACTAAAATAAAACATATACCCATAATGAATGATATACCTAAAAGTAAATTTATGATGTTAATAAAACCAAGTAATTACTTGGGTCCCGCGTTCGGTACAAGTGGTATTAGACAACATGATCAACGCATGTTCTTTTTAAAATTCCCAGTTGGGTGGGTATTCTTCTCAAATAGTAACATTGATAATTTGAGACGTGAGTTAAACACCGATTTGAATGAGTTGCATATGGAAATGGTTAAAGTGTACGAATCCATGGCCGCCGAATCAAATGTCCCATATAGAAACCATGCATGGGTTATTAAAAAGGTTGGTGAGTTGAATAAAGAAACTAGAAGGAAAGTATCTAATAGATTAGCATCAAAATACCAAGGTATTCAAAGGTATGCTGCGTATAGACGAGCACCTAATATAATGGGTGCGAATCCTATGTTTCTTAAAGGTCATAAAGAACGAACAGTTGCATTAAATGATAATGAATTTGTACCACAGGGTGGTACATTCCATCCACAAACGTATGCTGGTAAATACAATCCACCTCATGTGTTACCGTTGAATGCATATTCAAGAAGTAGATAAAGTATTAACTTGTACATCAATTATGATGTTTTGAACTTTGATTTTACCATCCAATATATAAATAGACGTTGCATCTAAGTTGTTTGTTTTTTTACACCACGAACCACAATTAGCATATATCTTATTGTTTTCAAACGTCATATAATGAGCATCGTGTGTATGTCCAAATATAACTACTTCATACTTACTACTTGACAATAGTTGTTTTGCGCAATTTGAATATTTTTCTTTTGGTGATACTATTTTTTCAATCGTTTCTAACATGTCCGTAACCGTATTATTTGAATATCTTTCACAAAACGCAAAACATTTTGTAAAAAACTTCCCCAAACAATCACCCTTACTATTGTTTACATCATCAAAACTATGACCATGTTCAATGTGTATTTTATCATGTATGTTATATGATACCACGGGTTTCATCATATCAAGTAGTTCGCATCGTACATTATCATGATTACCAATAATATATATTATATTACTCAATGTGATTTGTTTATGAAGATATTTGCATAATTCAGTATGGCATTCTATAATTTCAGCACATCGTTCTTCGAATCCTTGTAAAAGGCCAGTTTCCCATAAATCGAAAATATCACCATTTAATATAAGTTTGTAATCGTTTATAAAGATACATTTGTCAAATATACGTATAAGCTCAAAATCATTTAATATACAATTATTAGCTCGATCATTCACAACACCGATATGCAAATCAGAAATAACTAAATATTTCTCTTCTTTTAACACAATATTTTCCATTTCGTAATTTAAGTTATCATCTTCCATTTTTAATAATAATGAAATATAAAAAACAAGTGTTCGGTGTTTAATAAACCCGATATGTTATTTACCCATAATCTTTTTATATTGTTTAATATAAAAATGGGGTGTGGATTTAGTCGTTTGAAATACAATGGACGATGTTATAATATAAAATGTGCAAATGCTGCTAAGAATGGTCATTTAAAATGTCTTCGATATGCACATGAAAATGATGGTATCTGGGATGTTTGGACATGTACAAATGCTGCTATGAATGGTCATTTAGATTGTCTTATGTATGCACATGAAAACGGGTGCGAATGGGACGAAAGTACATGTCGATATGCAGCATCAAATGGTCATTTAGATTGTCTTAGATATGCACACGAAAATGGGTGTAAATGGGACAAATTTACATGTTCGTCTGCCGCTGAAAAGGGTAGATTAGAGTGTCTTAAATACGCACATGAAAATGGGTGTGAATGGAGTAAATGGACATGTGCCGCCGCAGCTGAAAATGATCATTTGGATTGTCTAGAATATGCACATTACAATGGTTGTGAATGGGATAAATGGATTTGTGCAAATGCGGCTATGAATGGTAATTTAGAGTGTCTTAAATACGCACATGACCATGGGTGTACTTGGGATATGTGGACATGTGAATATGCTGCAAAGGGTGGACATTTTGAATGTCTTTTATTTGCTCATGATAATGGATGCGAATGGGATAGTGTACATAATAATAAAAAAGTAACGTGATTTTAATATTTATTTTTCAATTGTAATTTCTTTGACGTGTTTCTTTTTATGATGATGTTTCTTTTTCTCTTTTGGTTTAACTTCTACAACAACTGGTTCTGGTTTAACTTCTTCTACAACTGGTTCTACTTTGGCTTCTTCTACAACTGGTTCTAGTTTAACTTCTTCTAATTCACTTTCTTCATCGCTTTCGCTTTCACATGAAACATCATCTTCATCGCTTTCACATGAAACACCATCTTCATCACTACTTTCATCATCACTAGCATCTGAAAATCCAAAATCAACATCATCGTTTGTATCATCACGTTTGGTTTCAACTGGACCAGTTGATCCACGTTGTTCAGCAGATTTTATAGTTTTACTAAGATATGTATCCATCAATGAATCGACAGGTAATAAGTCGGTAATTGCATCAATGATACTTTCTTTGATGTGTCTTCTTAAAACACGCTCTCTTTTAATGGTACTTGAATCCTTTTCACGCGATGAACGTCGTAAAATACTAGGGTGTCCAAAAACAAATTTAGCAACCAATAATAATACGCGATAAACATATTCATCAATTGTTGGAATTTGAACTTGGATATATTCATTTGATGTATCACCAAGACTTGAATATAACATACTCTTAGCAGCGAATAACATTTTCAAAGTCTTTTCCAACGAAAAACGTTTAGGTAAAACACTATTGATATTTTCAACAATTTCATTGATTTGAACAGTATTCCATTGTTTCATTGGCATAATATTATCTTGAAGAATGATTAAATCCAAATCTACTTGATCCATTGAATCAGATAGTTCAATTTTAGCTTGTTTACGAGATTTATCATACAAATTGATGAAATATGCATATATTGGTTCGACTACGCGGCGACACAAAAGCACTTCATGTTCCTTTATCGCACTAGTTAAATTAACAATTGACATAGAATCACGTGTAATTTTCGCAGATAATTCTTCACGTTCATTTTTCATATCTTTCATTACATGTGTCTCTTTAGTAACGGTATTTTCAGGGTTGATTTTCTCAACAACTGCTTCTTGGCTCATTTTATTTTCAGTTTCCATTTTAATTGATCTAATTTATTATTATAAAAAGAAAAAAAATAATATGTGTATCTAAAACTCCGAATTGAAAAAAAACCGCGGTTAAATAATTACAGAAATATATATATTTTTATTGATATTACAAAACATGAATACGCAAGTAAAAAATGTAAAAATATTGGATTTTATCCAACAAAATTTAACCCATAACGAACCCAATGCTATAACACATATATTAGATGTTTATGACACTGAGAATACTATAACAAATATTAATAATCTTATCAATTACGTTCATTATAATGTCAAAGTAAAAAATGAAAATGCATACGTGTATTGGAGTCATTCATCTAAACTAGCACATTCAAACAATGATGATGATAATATCTACCACCAAAAATATTACACATCGTCATTATTAAGTGATTGTATGGTTTACCTTGCAACCGATAGTGTACTAAAATCGATTTCCGATCAACTTGGTTTGAAGAAACCAATTAAATTTGTAATTTCAAAACCACTGTATTTTAAAAAGTATCGTATTTACATAAACGATGGTGTTGTCAACCACACATCATTACGCGATAATTAGTATTGTTTACCACCGGCGATGAATTTATGAGAACCCTTTGGTAATTTATATGAACCTAGGTTCTTTGAACGTTTTGAGGCAAGTGAAGACTTTTTAGATTTGATATTCCCGTGTTTATCTTGAAACAAATCTTTTTTTTTCAGTCCACCACTTGTATGAATAGCAGTACCGTGAAATACTTCGGCTCTAGATCCAATTGTTTTTTGATACATTTAAATAATTAACAAGTTATTGTGTATGTCTTTTTTATTTTAATGCTTATATTTTTTTTATTTTGTATTATAATAAAAAGAAAAATGTTCATTTTAAAAAACTACATTGTCGCCGGTATTATTACATATCTTATTTATAAATACTGGTTTGAAAAAAAACAATTTGAAAAAATCGCAAAAGAGTCTATTTTAGAACCAGAAACTGCACAAGGTGTTGAACAAAAAGAAACTATGTATGCAAATGATGATATAAGTAAAAACTTCACAAGTGCGAAGTTCCCAATTACATATTCAAATCCACCAAGACGATCTGGACGTAACTTTTAAAAAAATAATATATCTATAATATTAAAAATATAATCAATGGCAAATATCGAGGAAAAATACGATGAAACACCTTCGACTGATAAACAACTAGACGTGGATTTGAATGAGCAAATATCTGCCATTGGAATTTCAAACGTGTCAAAACCACAAGATCCAATTTCTGGGTTTGAACAAATTCAAAATATACAACCACAACAACAATTACAATATGACGATTACAAATCAAATATGATTATAACACTCGTACCTGAATTACCAATGTGTGCACAATTACAACTTGATGCAACTATAATGGGTAAACACCAATCATTAACATTACCAAACATCCGTTCATTGTATCTATTAAACATGCACAATAAGAAATGCCCACCACCAGTGGATAATTTGGGTATTCCATTGAATTATTGGTTAGCAATAAATACTGATAATTCAAAAGCATTGTATGCGAGTAAGTATTTCCCAGGTGATAAGAATCAAACACCTAAATTAATGACATCTGAAGGAGATGTTATCCATCTAAAAACTGTTATTATAAGAAGCATGGATAATAATCGTTCATATATGATACTTGGTGATATTACTGGAAATGTACAAAATAATGATATACAATGGGGTGACAAAAAAGTCGTTAGGCCCGATTTAACATTACTTTTACCTAAATCAGCAAAAATGCAAACTTCGGTAAGAATGTCGGATGGTACGGTGGTTAACGTTGAAGATCCAAACCAAGCAAGTATATTACAAAAACAACAAGATTTGATGACTCAACAAAAACCACCATTGGTTAGACAACGTAATTTAGGTCGTGCTAAAGGTTTAGGTATCCAAGAGTTACAAACAGAAGAATTCAAACGTGAATGGCGTGCATTACCAAAGAACGCGGTTGTTAACATACGTGTTGATGTTACTGAACCGGATGGTGATTATATCACAAGTGTTGTTGTTAAAGCATCTATCAAAGAACGTTATGAAAAATCACAAGTATTGAATGGGTTGGGAGTTGTTTATGAATTGTTAACTACTGAGATCGATGGTAATGATAATGACGTTTATTTATACACACCATTACAAATCGGTACACGCAAAATCAAATATTGGTTGTGTGTTTATTATGATTTATATGATAATAAGATAATTGCAACGAGTGATATATCAAATCACAAACAATTAATAGAAGGTGAACGTTTAGCCGAGTATATGGTTGGTGATATTAAACGTATAGATAATCAACCAAGTGTTGTACCACAAATGGAAATTAAACCAGTTCAACCACGTATACAAACAACTGTAAATGCACCAACCACAACACCAATTTCAACTAGTGTATCACCACCAGCAACAGTTGGTGTACAACAACCACAAATTTCCACAGCGCGTATAAAAACATCAATTCCTATACACGCACCAGTAATGACATTACCACAAAGACCATTTTCATAATATAAAAAATATTTTTTATTGTTATTGAACAAAAGTGTCAATTTTGTCTTTTTTTGCGTCGAATTTGATTATAAAAAAGTATTTCATTTTTGGAAAAATGAAAAATAAAAATAAAATTTATTTTTACTTTGTGTTTATT
>Ga0233414_10000395_pt1 | contig 18798 bp, 21 predicted proteins | sample Na_anoxic_10_MG_FD_189020 | JGI IMG/M metagenome (GOLD analysis project Ga0233414, IMG submission 189020) | Seawater microbial communities from Saanich Inlet, British Columbia, Canada - Na_anoxic_10_MG | ecosystem: Environmental > Aquatic > Marine > Inlet | place: Canada: British Columbia... | reverse complement strand
AAGCAAAAGGCTGTGGAACAGCAGTTGAAGAAAACAAAGAAACTGTTTTTTCTTCAGTTGATGCTGGTGTTGGGTCAGTACCATCGGTGTAAGTATTCAATGCTGCTAGGTAGTCAGTCACTAAATCTTGTTCCATTTGTCTAACCAAGTCAGCTGCTAATTCAGCAGTTCTCAATGATTGCTCAGTAGCAAGACCAGAACACAAATCTAAAAACTCAGCTTTGCTAAGTTTAACTTGCTTAGATTTCTTGTAGTGTGTTACTGAAACATCCTGGTAAGCATAAGGATCGCCTTCGCCATTGTCCTCATCTGTACATACCATTTCACCACTTGAAACTGAATCACAGTTCCCACTTCTGTAACGTACTTGAATTTTACGTTTAGCTGTGTCTTGTGGTCTTGAGCCATTTGCTTGTGCATCAATAACAAATCCTTGTCTGTTGATGTCACTTGTCAATGCTGTTGTAAAGCCATTTTTTTGTATCTCGTGTAATACCGGATTGGCTGATCCCATAATGTCGGCTAGTTGTAGTTGTACTACACAACTAGCTTGTGCCGGTGCTAATGCTGCCATCTTTTCTAATTTTAAATTTTAACAAATAATTAAATTGTGATTTACTGCTCACACACAGAATTACTTGCCAAATTGCAGATGGCAAATCTGAATCTTTATTAGTCCAACAATGCTGCTGGAACTTCTACACCCATAGCCTTATACTTATTTATTATTTCGGCTTTTTGTGGTGATATTTTATTGCTTGGTGTTGTTGGTGAAAATGATTGCGTTGGTTTGCTTTCACTTACTCCGTTCTTTTTTACATAAGGAGAAACTACATGATTGATTAAACCATCAAAGTCTAATGCCTTATCTTCAATTGTCGGCTTAGTTCCTTGCTCAGTTAATGCAGTAATTCCTTCAGCACCTAAATCTAAATTTACACCCAATTGATTGAACTTTGCTTTTGCTAGTAGTTTTAAATCTTCTACACTTATTGCTAAGTTTTCAATTTTGCTCAATCTTGAATTTAAAACATTGTCAATCTTGAATGACTTGATTTTGTTTGCTGCTTCAGATTTTAGATGTGGGATTTCTTCTTCTTTGATTCTTGTGAAATCATCTTTTAAAGTCATGTACTTATCTTGCCATTCTTGTCCAGTTTGACTTGCTTGATCTTTAAACTTATCTAAGGCAACACCAAACCATTCTTTATAGGTTTCTGCACCTTCTAAATCAGTTGCATCTATATTAAATGATTTCTTCAAATCTCTCAATACTTTGCGTTCTGCTTCTTTAAATCCTTGTAGCTTGTAATCTTTTACCAGGTCAGCATCATTTCGCACTACTTCTTTGGCATTCTCAATCTCTAATTCAACAGCTTTTTGAATCTCTGCTCTTAGTTCTTCGTTTTCAATTTTGGATAGAATCTTCATATTTTTATTGGGTTTTCTTTTTGGGTTTCTTTTTTGTTGTCTTTTTTACTTTAGGCAAGTCATCAGTTTTTGTCCATTTGTTAGGATTGCTTAGTAATATTGCTGCACCTTCTGAACTGAACTCATAGCTTTTGCCATTCTTTTTATTTTCAAGTCTTACTTTTGACATAGGAAAAAATGTTTAAATACACAAAATTTACACTTACAAAGATAAAGAAAAAAACAAAGCCTTTTTTAACCTCTAAAATGTAGTAAGGAATTGATAACCAAAACTGAAAGCAATACATACAACCACCTAAAACTTTGTACCATTTTGATGTGATTTCTGCTTCTTTATAGTTGTATAAATCTTCCTTTAAAAGTTGTGGGGCATCTCCCTGGAAAAACTTATCAATTAAATAATATCTATAAAAATCAAAGATATTACCACTTTTAAATGTGAATGATAAAAACCAAATGAATGATGCAAAGTAAAAGCTATGCAGTAACATCAATACATGGTTTTGTTTGCAATGTGTAACTATTAGTCATGTAGCCACTTGGCTTTTTAATAGATACAATGATTTCGCTAAATTCATTTATATAAATTTTAGGCAAAACAATTTCATCTCCACTTGTCAAAGTCACTTCCTTTTTAATTGTAATGGACATAAACTTGATTTCTAAAACGTGCAGACCAGTTTCATCGGTCATCACTCCAGTTTGCAAATCTGTGCAAACATCAAAACATCCTAAGTTTATTAAAGTATCACAGCACTTCATAATGTATATTTAATTTTCATTTTATTAATTTTTATCTTATTTTTATTTCTAATTATTGAAATTTATATGTTGCCATTTCTCCATTTTTTTTAGCTTAATGTTGTGCCATTTAATGTAAATGTTCTTACTAATAAGGCTCTTTTTGCATCTGTTTTGTCTTGTCTTACAAGACCTTCAAATGTCTGTTGATAGTAACTAATCGCTGTTGTAGATGGCTGAATTTTATTGCTTGAACTTGTCCAAAATCCAGCGTAAATATTTAAAGGCGAATAGTTGAAAGCATATTCAAGATTAAACATACTTGATGCTTCTTGATAATTTGCCACATAAAAATCCCCAAACCCCTTAGCATCATAAGGTGCATTAGTCATCCAATCCTCCCAAATTTGAGTAGTAATCAAAGAACTATAAAGGCTAAAAATATATCCCAATACATCAGTCCCACCATCCCATGATGACCAATCAATGACAATTTTATTCGCAAATGTTTGCTTACCTTGCTCATCAGTAAATCTATCATTCCCTCCAAAAGGATTAAGGTAAGGTAAAGTATAAAAATCAGTCAATCTACCTCTTTGTAAATCTCCATCATCATTTGTGGCATAGCTTGTGGTTTGACCAGTTTGTAAAGGCATCAACCCCTTTGGTGGCAAACTTACCACAATCTCATCACCATTAAATGTGGCATTTATTAAATCACCATAAATATCAACCAAAGTTAAATTTAAATTTGTGTCACATCCTGGCTCATATCTTAAAACACTATTTATGTAAACTTTGACATCCTTTGTAATTGGTATAACTACATCACCATTGCAAGTAATATCTTCACAACCATCTAAAGGCATGTATTGGGTGTAGCTAATTTTTACAAGCCTATATCCTTCCATTGGCTTTACTTCGCCAGTTTCTTGCTTTAAGATAATCTCTTTTCTTATGTCAACCTCATTCACCTCATATCTTATCCTATTGTAGTTTTCATTAAATACGTTTAAAGCTGCATACATGATGCCATTTAAATCAAATTCTTTGAACTGCAAAACCAATACTTTAGGTGATGCGATTTCGTAAGGTGTACAACTCTTTATCTGTATCTCTGCCTTCTGAATCTTTAAAGGTCTATCATCAAATCTTGTATAAAAATAGTTTACCTTTCTATCAGTTAAACCTACATCTTGTTCATTCTTTAAAACACGACCACCTAACAATAAGGCATCTTCAGAATAGGCTTCAAATATCCCACCTCCGTTAATCGCTTTTATGTTGTCTATCAAGTTCATTTACTATCTTTAGTGCTATTAATTTAATATAATATTCATGGTTAAACTTTGTCAAATAATTCCCTAATCTTGTCAGTGAAAAATCTGTTTGCTGCTTCAATCCCTCTTGTTGTGTCATCCTTGTTAACTTTTACTAAATCACCATGTCCATTTCTTTCAATCTGACCTCTATAAACTGTACTAGTATCTGCTTTGCCTTCCCCATATTTAACATTTTTCACACCATAAACAATATCTTTGCCTTCCTTTCCAATAGTCAGACTTTTTACAAATTCACCACTTAATTGCATATCAATGTAATTCGTTTGCCTTCCTTGTGTGCTTCTGAACTTTTCATATGCTTTAGATTTATACTTCTTTCTAGGCTCTCCATTGTCCAATCTTTTTCTGTGTGTTGCCTTAGTATCATTTGCAATTATACGCTTCATTCCTTCAAGAATAAATGGTATTCCTTTTGCAATTTCTACTAGGTTTTTATCTAAGTCTTTAAAGTTCCAGTCCACAATTTTCTAATGCCCATTCTATAAGGCTTTCTTTTGTATTTATCCAAATGTCATTCCCATTAACCAGGTAGTACACATTTGTTTTAAATTTTAGTTTGTAATTCTCACACAAGTCAATATAATACCATCCATCAAGTATGTAGGCATCTACTTTAAATTGTGCTTTTTTTGTACCTCCACAACCACAACTCATATGTGCCAGTTTATATCATAACCCTCACAAGTTTTGCAGCAAGAATCATCAATCAATTGGATGTACATAAGTCTTACTTTGTCAGAATATTTTTCATACATTCCCATCCAAATATCTTCCCTATCTATACTCTTTTCTTCATTTGACAATCTTACGACATCATTTAAGTTTTCACTTAATCTTAAATCTTGTGCAATTAAAACTCCAGTATAATATAGTACAGCATTTTTAAAATTACTATTGCCTTTAAATCTGCAATCAAAATCACACACCAAACTGAAATCAACTTGCAAACCAGTTTGACCTTGTGTGTAGCTTACATCTTTGCAACAATTGTTTGCCCACTCACAACTACCTAATGTATTATAAGGTAAATACAAAACATCATCTAAGTATATTTCTATGTCTTTATTCTTGGCAGTATATTCTACATATACATCATCAGCTGTGTTAAAGGAAAAAGTTGTGATTGTTGATCCATCCTTAATGTATAAAGTTGTGTCAATATCATTTACAGCATTGGCAGTCACTTTGTCTATTCTAATTCGTGCATCTTTACACAATGAACTCAAAACAACTGAGCCACTATAATCAACTTGTGTTGTGCCAATATCATTCAAACTTCCTACAACTGGGACACCATTATAATTAGGTCTTACATCGGCTAAAACGTATTCAATTGCTTCGTTGATCTTTTGTGTGCCATAGGCTTTTCCAGTTAAAGTTGCTTCATTCGCAATCTTAGAAAGTTTGGAAATGCTTATGCCTATATCTTCCAAAAACTTGCCACTTGTTGATGTAGCATCTCCACACGATTTAATCCCTATATAATTGTTGTAACATTCCATGTTTAATTCATTTCAATTCAATTGACATTATGATATAACCTTTAAGTAATCTCTTATGATAGCACACTTTAAATATCCTTCTACGCTATCCATTTCTTCAAAATGCTCTAAGGCACATTCAATCGATTCTACACTACCCAAAGAAAGCCAATCTAAAAAGTCAATATCACTCATAGATATTAAATGATTAGTTGCTGCTTCTTGTGCTAATGCTGACAATATCAAAAATTCCACTTTGTAAAGATACTAAAAATAGAAATGCATATTTTAAGCAAAAACTAGTAGATTGGTATTGCTTCGTGTCGGCAATTGTAGCCACCTCTGTTTGCTGTAAAATTGTTAAAATCAGTTCCTGGAATCATTCCACTACATTTAAAACCACCTAATGTTCCACCAGCATTTGCGATTGGGATTTCATTTTCTAATTGCTCATCAGTCAAAAATTCAAAGCTAGTCCAATAAAGACATTGACCTCTTGTTGTGTCTATGTTTGAATTTACATAAGCAATCTTAGTCATTCCATACTTGTCTTTAATCACTCCATTGATAGCACCATCATACTGCCTTAAAGTATCATTTGCAACTTGACCAATGTTTCTCTGTAAAATACCTAAACCACCATCACCCAAAACATATTGTTCAAGTATCCCTCTAGCATCTTCTAGGCTTGTGCCTATCAAAACATTTCTTGTTAGGATTTCTTTGATTGGCTCGGTGAATTTACCACTTACACCATTCTGTAAAAGATTGTTTTTGACAATGTCTATCTGAGCCTTTTTGTAATCATTTAAAGGAACTTTCCTTAATGATATACCATTGACTTCTTTTTGTAGTGATTTTTGCAGATTGTTTATCTCATCAAAACTTACTAGGTAATCATCAACAGCACTCTTGTAATCACTTTTTAAGATTAGATTGTTTAGCTTGTTTGTAATTTCATTGATTAATCTTGCTTTCTCTGGTACACTAAGATTACGACCATAGTAAGAGCCAACCAATTTGTTCAACTCTTTCGCTAGTTCCTTTTCTACATTTATCAGATTTTTATTGAATTGATTTGCTACTTCTTCAATATAATCATCCTTCAGTTGGGCGAATTTCTCCATTTGGGACTTTTTCAATTAATGCTGATGCGACCTCCGGGTTAAATCCATAAATCTCTTGCAATAGTTTTTCTGCACTTGCTTCTGTCATTTGACCTTGTGCAACTGCTTGATTGATTGATATAATACCTTGAACTCCACCAACAGTTCCTTTAAGTTTGGCTTTTGCTTCGGCTTCTATATCTATCTTAGTTTCAACAACTGCATCAATATCACTTTGGTCTATTGCTTGTGGGTTTATTATTTGTATAACCTCATCATACAATTCTGCATTAGTTTTTCGCACATATTCATCACCATACTTTTGTGCCAATTCATTTAAGGTCACTATACCTCGCAAATGGAACTCCATATCTTGTTTGGTGATTGGACTATCTATTGCAGCTGATAGGCTTAATATGTCAGCCTCAGTCTTTCCATACAGCACATCATGATCAAGAATAACACTTAAAGTCTTTCTTTCAATATCACTCTTAATGTCTGCTAAGTATTGTTTTGTTATTGCTGACTTCATTTGGCTAGGCAATGTACTTGAATTTAATTGGCTAACCTCTTTAATAAAGTCAAATGTGTTTGCACTTCTTACACTACGAATGGAATAAACACGAACTCTCTTATGGTCGGCTTTATCGTATATGATGATGTTTTGAATAGCCTTTAAACTAAATTCTAGCATCTCAATGTAGTTGCCCACAATCTTTTCCATTAGTGCGTAATAGCACTCTTTATCTTCTTCTTTTGCTGTTCCACTTTGTGCAGTCCTAACATAGTTCAAGCATAATGCATCATCTACCTTTGGCAGTAATGTATTAAAACAATGATTCATGTTAAATTCTAGTAATTCCGAGCCACTAGAATAATACTCCACAAACGGAGTGCTTTTTCCGTTATCATCTCGCCTTCCAGTTGGCTTTCTTTGAATATCTCCATAGGGTGATGTGGTGAACATTTTACCACTTCCGTTACAATCTAAGCAATCTGTGTCCTCGCCTTTGATTGTTCTATATCCTTGACCATTGCAACTGCCACAAATTGATTCATTGAAAACTCTTAAAGGATAAGCATTTTTGATTTGAACAGCTTTAGCATCACTATAAGATGATAAGAAATCTTTGCCATACTCGGCTGCATTTGCCAGGTAACTTTCAAAGTATTGGAAATCTTCACCCATTACTTCAACACTACTTAAATCACCACCTAATGGTCTTGTTGTTCTAAACCCTAAACCATTGTCCGGCACATAGTATTCTTCGGTAACATATTTAAGTTTTCCATTCTTATATCCTATTGGTATATACCTATAAAATCCACTAGGATCAACTCCCATGTAATACTTTGCACTTTGCACTTTTCCATTGTGTCTAAACTTCCATTTTCCATGACACCAAATAGTGCAATGGGCATCAAAGTATAGAACATCTTTTGCTATGTAAGGCTCAAAATCTAACTGAACATTAAACCCTTCAACACCCATTGGATGATTCGGTGGGTTATATTCAGCATTTAAATTTGGGTTTATAGGTAACCAAACTAGATGTGCATTTGGATATTCAACGACTTCTTGAAAAATAGATATAAGATATTGAACAATAGAATATGTGCCTAAAGGTGTGTTTATCCTTTTGTTAGCCAATACTTGTTCAAGTTCTTCTTGTACATCATAAGACAAACCAACAGAACGAACAGATTTCTTAAAGGCATCAATAGCCTTTATGAAACTATCTCTAGTATAAAGATAGCTGTTGTTTGTTCTATACTCGGTTATGTCTTTTGGCTCATTAGGTCTATACTTATGTAATAACTCTGCAAGACCTTTGCCTCTTGTATGCAACAAGATTTTATCACTAGCCTTTTCCCATTGTTTGGTAGGAATAGAACTAGTGATAGTATCTATTTTATCAAAAATGTAATTCATCTAATTTTTATCTTATCCTAAGTCATCTAAAACACCTGGTAACGCTACACCTCCAACAATACCGATGTAGTCAAAAGACACTTCTATATCGTAAAAAGCCGGCTCATTAGAATCTTCATTCATAATGTAATCCCATTTGTTTTCAGAAACTTGGAATCCAGCACTTTCTGATGCGTAATCTGGATGCACATAAAATAAGCCATCACAACCTATCCAAAACAATCGGTATGCACCTAAATTGTTCTTTGCTGTGTTATGAATAGCAAAGTCAGTATTGGTGGCTTTATCTACACCATAAGTTCTGAAAGTAACTGTGTGTGTTTCACCTACTTTTTGCTCTGGTCTGCAGCTTGATAATTTTTGACTTACTTTTGTAGTTTCCGGTTTTGCACCGATTCCTTCCGTTGTAATATGGACTTGGTTAGCTGCGACAGCTGTTGCCCATTCAGTTGGATCGGTAATGTCACTAAATACATAGTCACATTTAATCAATCCTAAATATTGTATCCCACTTTTTCTTGTTTCTATTTCGCAGCCAGCGTTGGGGAAAACTGGAACGTCAACTGCACAAGATGTTGCACATAATGCCATTTTTGATAAATTTTAATTGTTAATAAATTCAATTTGGATTGACATTGTATTATCTATTCAGCTTCTTCAGCTTCTTTTTTTTCTTTCTTTTTCTTTGGTAAATCGCTTTTTGGTTTTGATGTCAAAAATCTCTCTGGATAAAGTTTATTAGCAATATCAAATTGCTCTTTACTTTTTACAACTTCCTTTCCATTATTCCAAGTATCGTAAACTTTCATAATTCAATTTTCACAAAGATAAACAATTTTTGAATGCACTTTTTTAGGGTGCAATGAAAATAAATACTAAAAAATTCTTTGGTTTATTAAATAAGTTATATATTAGAGTATCGTTAACAATTAAAACAAAACAAAATGAAAAAATTAAAATACACAACTCAAGAAATGATAGAAAGATTTATAACAAGACAAGGCTCTATATTTGAAGCAATAACCGAAGCGAATTGCCAAAGAAGAATGCAAGATTTTAAAAGTGAAGATTACAAAAAATGGGCAGAAATAGAAAAAACATTAATATCAATAAATAATTAAACAAAACGGAGGATGCCGAAAAGCCTTACATTAATTTGTAGGGCTTTTTTTTTAGCATCTCTTTATATCACTCTCACATTGCTGATATAAGGTCACCTCAACGATCCACAAGCCACTACTAGTATTATTCTTTTCAAACAATGCTGTGTTAAAATAGCTTTTGCCATTCACCATGATGTTTGTGCCTTGTAAGACAGCTTTAAGATGTTTGGCAGCTGTTTCATTCAATACTGCTTTAATCGTGTAGGCATCCCAATTCTTTGCATAGGTCTTTTGACCTTGACTATTGTATGCCACATCATTCATCTCAAACTCGCTTAATTCAATGTCTGTGTTTAGATAGATGTTGTTTACATATGTGCCATCATAGTAAGCACCTAAGCAATCCAATGCGTTATCCCTATATTCAGAACTAATCATCAATAAATCTTCACACCTTGCTCTACAATAGGCTTGTGATGTGAATTCCAGGTCAACCCCATTAATCGTGAAAAGACCTCTTACATAAAATACTTGATTGGTGAAATTGCTAGGTCTAAAATTAATTGTCAATCTTAGTCCTTCTATTTCTGTAAGTGTGGTGCTTACAATATCAATGTTATTTGTTGCAGCTATAAAATCAGATTCTTTGATCACTGCTTGGCTTTCATCTATTAGTTGCACTTTGGCAGATGTGACATCAGTATAATTATAGCTACCTAAAGCAAATTGAATAGGCAAAACACTATTGCTTTCAAATGGGTGTGAGTATGGTGAGCAGTTTGTGCATTCCCCAAATGTTGGGTAATTTTCCCCACACGAAATCTGTCCTGGAAAGTTCACATACCTTGTCTTGGTGTTAGTGCTTAAAAAGCTGTCTGAACTATTATCTATATCGGTTACTATTTGCAACATACTACCATGATTTTATTGTAATTTAAATTGATATTTTGCACCTTAAATTTGCAATTGTTTCCACTTGTGAAATCGCCTTCTAAATCATAGATGTATGGACTTGTCAAAGTAGCGAAGAATGCTTCACTTTGAACAGATGAAAATAGTTCTTCTTCTTCTATATTGCTAGGATTAACAAGCAATGCTTGAACATCATAAGCCACTAAACTTTCTGCAATGCATTCTATGTATTCACTATCATCACAAATGGCATCATACTTTCTTCCCTCATCATCGTAAACATCTAATGCTGTGATGTCGGCTGATGGGTTATCATTTTCATATATCGCACATCTAATCTCTAAAGGCTGATTGATTGTATGACCAACCATAGGCACTTCAACCAATGCACCATTGACCACTAAAACTTGATTGAATACTGAATACAAACTAGCATCTAATGTGGTCAATTGACCTATGTAGCTTTCTTCAACTCTAAAGAATATTCTAATTTTTGTAAAATCATTGCCACTAGATGTTCCACTTTCAACCTCATCTTGTGTAAAGTTGCTCGTGATTGTTCCACTATTGTTTGTGAATATATGATTTTCACCAAGAATAGGAATGGTGATTGTTTGCAAAGATCCAAGTAGTGTTGAATTGGTTATAAGTTGATTTGACAAGCAGTCCTCATAGCTTGGAGATGGTGGTGTTTCCGTTGGGAATGTATCATGCCAAATGGTCAACTCCAAACACATTCTTTCATAACCAGCACAATCAATCTTGCTTGTTGTTCTAGTGTTTAAATAGGATTTCCAGTTTACATCTATTCTTGGCTCACATTCGGTAAAGCTAAATAAAACACCACTTGCAGCACCTTTTGATGTGCTTTTGGTGGTTATGTCTTTCACAGTTGCAATCACCTGGTAATTCTTAAACTCCAAGTCTGACTTGCTTATCGTAAACTCTGCGTATTTCTTAGTTCCCCCAATTGTTGTGATTGTTGTAGTTGTGTATGTAAGCAATCCCAATTGTTCATCTCTTGACACATTGGATTCTGCTTGGACATCTTGTGATCCTAAAACTAAATCTACACGATATGCCAAACTATCAAAGTCATCAAATTTCACCCTTAAAGTTGTGTCAACATTACTTAAAAGACCATCCTTTTGTGTTGTACCATCGTAGTATTCTATCTCAATATCACTTACAATTCCACTTCCTTTATTGTATTCGCCTTCCCTACTAAATGCTAAAGCTGCACCATTAGCCTCATGTTCAGCTGCTGTCCATACATAAATGTTGTAATACTTAATGACCTCATAGATAGTTGTGGCATCTCCATAGCTAGTCAATGCATCTCCATTGTTTAGTGTTGTGGTGTCCGTTGAATGCATCCAATCATCAACATCCTTTAGTAAGGTAAATTCATGCTCTATTTGAAACGCTTGCCTTGATTTACTTATAATCTGAATTTTGGCTGTTCCGATGTTGTGGGTGTTATTATTCCCATAGGTAAGCATTTCTGTTTGTACACCAACAGCTAGTGATGTCACATCAAGAATAAACCCTCTAGCAGCACTACCATAAACCGGATGAATATTGCTTGGGTCAGCATCGTATGCAGTTGGTGAAAACATCGCAGCATCAAAAGTAAGATTCCCACTTACAGCAGCTGATGTCGTTATCCTGGAAATTATCTTTATGTTCTGACCAAATGAGCCAAAAGATAATAATGGAGTATCTCCTAAACTCCACAATAAGCCACTATTATCATATACTTTTATATCTACGATTGTCATACGAATCCTTTTATTTCTACTTCTAAATTTTTAAAATTGAACACTACTTCTTCCATACTTGCAGTTCCTTGCTGTGTTTCTATTACGCTATCAATGTCAAAGTTGTTTAGCATATCACAATCAAAATCCGTTGTGATGGTGTATTCAAAACTCTTGTATGGCTCTTTGGCATAATAACCCCTATTGTTTGGTCTTCTTCTTGGGTCATCTATGAAATGGAAATTATCATATAGTGTTCCTTTCCATAATCTTTCTAGTCCTTCTTCACCAGTTACATCATCCCTTAATGTCCCACTTTTTTTTGTGTAAAATGGTCTATTAATCTCTAATGATGTGCTTAATGCACCACCAGTTTCATCGGCACTTATGTATGGTGTCATTCTGTTCATTGGTGTATCTTCCCTTACACAAGATAAGAACGGAGTATCTGCACCTAAATTCCAACAATTAAATGCAAATTTATCAATATCGTATCCACTTGTTGTTGTTGTTTTAACTACTCCATTGTTTACTGTCCGTAATTTAGCAAATGGCAAGATAGATGTTTTCTCACCCTCTTGTCTTGTTGATGGTGGACTATTCCACTCAGCAATCTCATTGTAATACTTTTCTGCTAGTTGTGGGAATGGTGGATAAAACTGTATGATATTTGCATTAGCAATATATTGGCTAAACTCTGGCAATGCTGTTTCCCATAATTCACTATCTTGCCCATACTCCAATCTCAAATAAGACCAATTCTCTTGTGGCTTTAATTTTAAACATTGCTTTTTATTTGATAGGTCAACCCATACATTTTGACTTTGGAAAAAGTAATCTTTGCGTTCAAATTCCAGGATCCCATTTTTAATTCTGTACTTCGCATTAAATACTTGCCCAAAATCAGATAAGAATTGAATGCCATTTAGATTCAAAGCATTGCTTATATTTCTTGGTCTTGGTCTAGTTGCTTGACCAGTTAAAAACGCATTTGGTATGTCATCCCCTTGCCCAAAATCTTTGTTTAAAAAGACAGCAGCTAAATGATATGGATTTCTTCCATCTTTATCATTATCATATCCACTATCACTAGCACTTGTCCAATTGTGGTCATCATAATCATCTCCAGTCCATGCGTTCAATCCAGTATATGAGAATATAGAACTGCTAGGTGTTAAATTAGCTTTGTAACATAGATTGTAAAAATAGTGCCGAATAAAAACACCAATCAATCCAAAATCCCATTGTTTAGCTGCACCCTTTGAACTAAGTTTTACCCTCATCAATGGGTGTGCTTGTTCGGTGTTACCAGTAAAAGGATTGTCATAATTGAGATTGTTTAATAGTTCATCATCCCAAATCAAAGTATTTCTTAGTGTTCTATACGCATCTATATCTGTGTTCCAGGTGGTAAGATTTGCACTCATTGAACATCTATCACTACACCATTCAATTGCATTCCATCTGATTTGTAAGTATGGGAATGTATAGCCAAAGCCATCCACTTCAATCTTTACCCAAACGTGCTGTGCTTCATCTGTGACTAATTTTTCATAAAGCAAGTCATACGATCCATCATAAAATTCTAGCTGATTACTTATTGCTCTTTGTGCTACATCATCCTTTCTGTTAAAGGTCAATTCCAAATCTTCTATGCCTTGACAATTGGCTGTGGCTTCCAACCACAAGCTAGGTGCATTTATTGGACTATCTGAATCAGCTACGCTATTTAAGTAAATTCTTATCATAATCTATTGATGATGTCTTGTCTTTTAACCATTGAATGCATCATGACACTAAGACCATTCTTGTCTATGTTTACATTCACCCCATTCCGTTTCATTGCTTTTAACATTTGTCTATTCACTTGTATCATCTCATCCATTTTGTTGCCCATCTTTTCATTGATTGCACCACTATCAATAAGCAAACCATTTGATCCAATAGACAACCCTTTGCTATTCTCAATCATAGTTACCAGGTCATCATTGGAAACATTACCCAATGCACTCTTGATTCGTTTGTTTTGCTTGGCATTCATTACCCTTTCATTAGGGTGTAGGATAGCAGAGAATCCACCTCTTGAATCTAATTTACCACCTCGCCCAGTATCTTCAGTTCCATCAAAGAATGATGAACTTGTCAAACTTGTCACAGTTGATATACCGGCAGCCAATGCACTAATGATTAAAGGAATTAATACTAACGCACTAGCACCCTCTTTTGCAGCTGATGCAATCGCCACAATAGATTGACTCAATGCCAAACTTTTGTTTATTGCTATTTCAGCCTTTGCATTTTTTTCTTTTTTCTTTAATGCTGCATCTTGTTGTGCTTGTAATTGTGATAGCCTTTCTTCTTCTAAAGCCAATTGGTCTGCATTGCCTTGTTCTGCATTTGTTTTGGCACTAGTGACCACCTCTTGCTGCTTAGCTATTAATTCATCAAGTTGGTCTATTTCTTTTTGTACTGCTTCACTTATACCAAAAGATTCAACTAAATCGGCTGTTGATTCTAGTACTTTCAAAACCCCTTCTGCTACGTTTTCATTTTCTTCTGCTTCAATATCAATTTTAACTGGTTTTACCTTTTCGCCTACCTTTTTATCAACCTTATCTCTTAATCTATCAAATGCATCATCCAGGACTTGTTCAGTTGGTATCATGGATATTTCATTAATACCAAATTTTAGCAATTCAATATCAATTTTTTCAAGTTTGTTTTTTAATAAGTTTATTTGCTTATCTATTTCAACTTCAACTTCAGCAGTAGGACTTAAACCCTTCAATCTTAGCAATTCATCTCTTTGGATTGATAATTCTTCAAGCTGCTTGTTTAATTCTTGATATTTTTCTAGTATGGTTTTAACTTCTTCATCTGCTGGGGTTGCCGGTGTTGCCGGTGTTGCCGGTGTTCCATCACCATTCAATAAAGGGTTTTTTGCCAAAAATTCTTGATAAGTTTGTTCAAGGTCTATTGCTTCCTTGCTAAGTTCATTTTTTTCTGCTTCAAGGCTATTTATCCTATTTATTGTTGTTTCTAATCTGTTAAAGTTTTCTTTTCTTGATGCTGTACCATCCTTATAAGATCCTTCTAATGCATTAGTTTTTTGTAGTTCATCATTAAGTTTTTTGTATTGCTCTTGTAATGTTAAGGCATCTTCATTTTGTATTATATCATTTACTTCTTGACTTACATTTTTAAACATTTCCAACTGCTTAGTTGCAAGTTGTTGCTTTTCTGTTAATTCAACTAATACTCCAATGCTTTCTTTTTCTTTTTTAGTTCTAATTTCTTCTAAGGCTAATTTTTTTATTTTTAAATCATATTCCTTATTGACTAGCTTTAAAGTTTCTAATAGTTTATCATTGGTTATTTTCTCATCTCCAATGTTTGATATAAAAGAGGGATATTTTGAATTCAATTCTTTTATTAATTCATTTCTTACATCATTTTGTTCATTAGTATTTACAATTGATTTCACCAATACATTTAGTTCAGTTTGTTCTTGTCTTACTTGTTCACTTACTGGAACTTTTAGAAATTCCAATGCTGATTCTGCAAGACTTCCAAATGCAGCTGTTGCATTACTTACTGCTGGTAATAATAACTTGCCAAGATTTACTTGCGCATTGTCTAGTGTTACTTCTAGTTTTTGAACTCTTTGTGAATATGTTTCTGTTGCACCACTAGCTTTTGCCATTTCCCTGGAAACTATTGTACCAACACCCTTAAAGAAATCACCGGCTTTTTCGGCTTCTGATGCAATCTCTTTTGTGTTAAGTCCTAAATTATCCAAGATAGGCAATGACTTCCTTGCTAGTCCAGTTACAATACTATTGGTTAAGAAATCAACCGACTCACCAGTATCTTGCGCCCTTTGTGTTGCAAAAGCCAATAGGTTTCCCAAATCTTCTAAAGGCAAATTAAACTGCTCAAATTTTACTGCTTGTTTTTGTAGTTCAACATCACTTACTAGGTTTTTAGTCTTTACCCTTAACTCATCTAGCAATCCACTATCACCAAATCTTTTGAATGCTTGTTCTATACCTTCGGCTTTGGCAGCTGCATCAATAGATGCCTTTGCTATTTTTGTAAGTCCAGCAACAACAGCACCAACACCTATGGCTGGTAATAAGTTTTTAAATGCGTTTTGTAATCCAGCTGATTGTTTCTTCGTATCCTTGACTTTGTCATCAACTTTTGCAAAGCCTTTGCGTAAATCTTCAGCATCACTACTTACTCTTAAAATTACATCTTGTATTATATCAGCCATGAAATGTGTTTAGATGGGTTTGTGTACAAAGATAATAAAAAAAGGGTGTACAATTTTAAGCATACACCCCTTCAATCAAACACATTTTAAATGATTATTTTAGGCTTTATCTTAAAGTCATATCTAATGTTGTGACTATTATTTGGACTGCTCATCTTGTCTATTAGTATTTCATTGCCATTTAGATAAAATTTAGCTTCGCTTTTATCCTGGTCTAACTGTGCAAACAAGTTGACTGCTTCTTGTAAAAATTCACTATTTTTCATTGTTGGTTATTATTGTGTTTATTGTTGTATAGTAGTCAACAACTCCCATGTTTTCAAAATATCTAATTTTAATTGGATCGCCTTGTGCTAATTTGTAGTTGATCCCATTGTACTCATCAACCTTGCTTTGTGCATTATATTGCCAAAATAGCTGCTCATTTGCTTTTCCTTTTGCATCAATTCGCCTAGCGTGTCGTTGGAGTATTGGGCGTATTTTGCTGTCAATTTTGTTGCTAACTCGTAGGAAATAGTCAAAAAAAAAGATTTGGCTTCTGCATCTTCTAGCAAAGCAGCCTTTTTCAAATCATCATAATGCTCATTGAATTGGTAAATCTTTTCATCATTTATGGTGAATATGGTGACAGCCATGTCCAAGATGTTCCTTGAATTGAAATCAAAAGACAATCTATCTTCTAATGCATCCAAAAGTTTGTTTACATTTTCCTTATCATCTTGCTTCATTAAGTCCTTGATAATCTTGAACGCAGCTTGGAATGTGAATTCATCCACACCGATTTCCAGGTAAGATTTCTTCACCTCTAAAGCAGCATATCTTTTACTCGGCAACATCTCAATATCTATTGGCTGATACCACTTGTTCCCTAATGCATCGGTGTAGATGTGTTCCATCTCCCATGTGTTAGTTCCATCCGTTTGCTCTATGTTAGAATGCTCTTTAGTCTTTTTAAATAGATTCTTTATTTTGTTTATCATACGTTTAGCATTTTTCTTAGCATTTCAAATTCATAAAGGGTTTCAACCTCACACATTAGAATCCCACATCCACCCCTTTGCATGATGCACACCTCATCAAGATTGCTTACATAAATATTTATCATTCCATTGGTTAATTCAATAGCTTTGCTTCCATCAACCTCTATGCATATTTCAGAATCTTCTTTGCCATTGTTGTGCAATGGTCTGTTTTTCATTCTTAAAATATCGTATATTTCCGGCATCTTACTATGTTTTAACAAATGTAAATAGAATAATTCATAAACTAGTAAAAGAATGTATTGATGTCATACCTAGCACAATCCAAAAGGTGTCCCATTCCTTTGGCTTCTGCTTCCTTTTTTAGTATGCTCTTGTTCCTATATTCCACTTGTTGTAAATCTTCTATTAGATACTTCATGCTAGGATCAAATGTTACATCTCTTAATTGTAAGGCATCATTGAACTCATTGTATGAATCTAAATGTGTAGGCTGCTTTTTAGGTGTCCATACTCGCTGACTAGATACGTTTAGTTCTCGTCTAATGATTTCAAATGCATCTGCATTACCTCTCACCATCGCACTATCATTTCGCCCACTTGAATCACCAGTCACACGAATGTATGCACCATCTGGCAACAATCTTCTAATGCGTTCACATACATCATACACATTTGCGTGATTGGTAGTTGTGCCTAATCTTATTTCTCGCCAAAATCTTTTAAATGTTCTATTGTGGTCTTGTTGTGATATTGTCGCAGTACAAGGTGCATTGTTAAAGTCAAAGGATATGTCTATGTCCATCGTGTAGTCCAACTCCCATTCCTTTATCATGTCGGTGTTAAATGCCCAAGCAAAAGGTGACTTGATTTCTTTTCGTCCCCATTTGCCCAATCTCCAAACATTGTATTTATTTACATTGATTTCTCGGTATGAATCGTAAATGGCTATTCTGCTCTTATCTGAATATGGGTTAATGTCACAAGTTGTATGAATGCATTTCACCTTTATCTTTTCTTCTGAGCCACTTACATCAATGTCAAAGTTGTATTCTTTGTTGTAAATCTTTTCTTCAAAATCTTTATCTGTAAAATCCTTAAAGAATCTTTCTCTTATCCAGGACTTACCATTCTTGTCCACCTCTGGGTTAAATGTAAGCCATATTTGAACTGGTGCAACTTGGCTTCTTAACGTGGTTAATATCACATCAAAATCATCTTCAGTAATATCGGTGGCTTCTTCTATCCACGCATCTGATGGATTAGTTGTTGACTTAATTTTAAAAGGATCATCACAACCCCTTCCTAAGAAATCAGAGCCATTAATGAACTTTATTTCTAAGGGTGTCTTTGTGTTGCTCTGTATTGCTTCCAAACCACTATCCTCAAAGAAATTTGTAAAGGCATCATACATACTTGGCTTGACTGTGTTAAGATTCTTTCTTATCAGCATCACCCTTGCCTTTGGATATTTGATTGCTTTGTTAGTCAAGATTTGTGGCAAAGCATAAGTCTTACCACTATCACGACCTCCAAAGATTAGATTGATTGTTGCATCACTATCATACAATGCTCGGTATGGCTCTAAAGTAATCTTCTTAGACCAATTGATGTTCATTCAGTAGTGTTTAGATTTATGGTGCTGTTCACCTGGTTTATTTGTTGTGGTGGTTTGCCTAAGAATCTATCCATAGATGCTTGATATGCTCTTGTGTCACCTTCATCAAATGCT